>Ga0160423_10000672_pt1 | contig 28370 bp, 15 predicted proteins | sample CRUFie14St8metaG_FD_108191 | JGI IMG/M metagenome (GOLD analysis project Ga0160423, IMG submission 108191) | Marine microbial communities from the Costa Rica Dome - CRUD Field 142mm St8 metaG | ecosystem: Environmental > Aquatic > Marine > Oceanic > Photic zone | place: Costa Rica: the Eastern...
CTTCGGAAGCTCGCGCAGCAGCGCTTGCCAAAAACCCCGACGCCAACGTACCCGTCGCAAGAACCTTGGACAAATTGGAACAGAAAACGGGGGACATTTTGAAAAAAGGGTACAAAGGTTTTAAGGACACTCTTTTGATGACCAACAACGAATTTTTGTTCAAAAAGGGTTGGGACATGAGAAACACTCCCATCACGAAAGCGTGGGACAAGTTTGACGAAACCATTGCAACCGCGTCTTCCAAGGTAAAGGACAGTAAACTCGTGAACAACAAAGCGATGAAAACGTTAAGCAAGTACGGGGGAAAGCTTGGCAAGCTTACCGAAAAAGCTGCGCGTAATCCGTATGTTCAATTGGGACTAGCATCCATCGACGGAGTTTCCGAAGTGGTGGATTGGCTTGGCGACAACGAGGGACGCGCCAAGGTTGTCTCAACACAGTACGACGCCGAACAGGGCAGAATGGTCAGCACCCCATCCGAAGTCGCGGTAAATGCCGACACCTACAGAGAGTTTAACAAAATGGTTGATGAGATGAATCTTTCTCCCAACCTGTCTTTGGAAGATGCCCAAAAAAATGCAACGATGTTGCCCAAGAAAGCCACCGACATTTTCTTTTCGGGCAATCAGCGCGCTACGGGTGATTTGGCTTTGGAAAAGTTTTTGAGATACCCTATGGAGCTAAGTGCCGATGCGGGAGACGATCCTCAAATGGCTTACTTTGTAGCGCAGTCTTTGCAGTTGATGAAAGACGCAAAAGCGATGCCCACCAACAATGCAAAGCAGGCTATGCAAAACCAAGCCGACGCCAAAGATATGATTTTGGACATGGCTAAGAACATGATAAAAATGCGCACCGCCAAGAAGAATGCCGAATGGGCTTCGTGGGCAGAAGCCAAGGGCAAGCGTTCCGCTTTCGGCAAGTCTATGGCTGCGATTGGACTTTCCGACACTGATTGGATTGACCCGCTGACAGGTGAAACGAGATCGGGAGCACCCGCCAACGATCCTGTTATGGAGTGGTCGATGTTGAGCCCTTCGGGTGACATTGTAGACAGAAAACGCATTATGAGAAACTTCAGCGCGGGTAGTATGTATCAGCCTGTCAAATTTTAAAAATGGACGTAACTAGCAACATTGACTTGTTGGACGACGAAGAGGAAGAGAAGAAAAGTCCTCTAGACACCCAAACAGTCCCACCATCTCTTTCCAATGTCTTTTCTAGCCGACAAGAGCTAGACACGGCGATATCCAACTTCGTTCCCGACAGTTATTATAAAGACGCGCGCGACCGCGTAAGCAAAACACGCGAACTGTTAAAGTCTAGCGAAGACCGAATGAAGCCCCTTTTACAAGAAATGGGCACGTTTAGAGATGAGCTAAACGACACGGCTAACGACATCCCGAAAGAGAACCGTGTACCCTTTTGGGCAGACCTAGAAATAGAAGACGCGGACAATTACATTAACGAGATAAACAACGAGTTCCAAAACTTTGAAGACACCAAAGACGATAACGGATTTCTGATTTTTGGTGGACAGGGCGCGGAACGCTCTGCTCGCGCACTTCCTTTGCGGGGCAAGTGGGACGGAATAGTTTCCAAGTACAGTAACGCCAAAGCGGACAACGAGATAATCAGACAACAACACGAAGAGGCTACCGCGTACAGAGACGAGTTTACCAAGCGCTACCTCACCATGTCCGACCCTCAACGCAGGGCTCTTCAAGATTTGTGGGAAGCGCAGAACCCCGACGTAGACGAAACCACAAAGGCTAGGGCACGCTCTAGAGTATCGTCCACCGCAGGATACGACCCATATGCAGGCAGTACTTTAGATATTTTGGGATATGCCTCCAAGGCAGCGCAAACCCGCCGATCCATCCACAGCCAATCCAACTATCAAGCCGAGCTTCAGCGTGAATACGATTTGGCGCGTGAAGCTGAAAAGCGCGGATTACGGTTCACTAAAAACGGCTACTTTGCGGGCTACCCGATGAATGTCAGCGAAGACGAAGCCAAGATTCTCTCCACACATAAAAACAACCCCGACAAAGCCATAGCCGATTTTGGCGAAGACGCGGTCGATAAGGCAAGATTTTCAGAAGTGTTTAACGCTACCGTGCTAGACTACAGAACCGCCCACAATAATGTGATGATGGCGGAGTCTAGCGGAGACGCCAAAAAACTAGAAAAAGCCGAAGCCGAGTTTGCACTCGCAAAAATCACCATGCGTGAAGCTCTGATAAAGGGCAACGATATGCAGATGTTGGGCGAATTGGTCGGTCGTATGCAAAGTAAGCAAGAGTACGGCTTGATGTCTAATCTCATGGCGGAAATAGGCAAAGAAGCGCAAACCGACAGTCAAGCGTCCGCTTTTGAAAACGGGGCTAAAATGGGCTTGTTGCAAACGATGCAGAGTTGGAGTGCGTTAGCCCAAGACATTGGACTAACATCGGACAAAGACCATGTAGCAAAACAGGCTGAGTACGCTGCGCAAATGCGCATAGCCCCCACACCTTTACGCTTGGGAGACATACAAAGCGCGGGAACGGCGATGGACTTCGCTACCGAAATGGTGGCTACAATGGGCACACAGTACGGCGCATCTTTGCCTGCGGGTTTAGCTGCGGGCTACGGCACTAAGAAGATGACGCAGTTTGGCGTGAACGCATTGGAAAAGCTTTCCAAATCGTCCGTTCTCAAAAGAGTGCCTCTCTTACGAGGCGCGCTACAATTTTCCAACGAACTGCTTAAAACTAAAGCGGGCAAACGGCTTTTGGGAGCAATGCCCGTTTTTACGGGAGGCGCAGCCACTAGTTATGTAGCCAACTACGGCGGTGCGTATATGGAAGCAGCGCAAGCTGTCAAAACGGAAACTGACCCCGAAGGCATTGATCTGATGAACCAAGAGGCGCATTTGCGTCTGCTACACAATCCCGAAGCCGTAGCACAAGTTAAGAGAGGAGCGCGGGGCAAAGCGGGAGCGATATCAGCCATAGAAGGACTGACTTTCTTTGCAGGCGGTTTGACGTCGCAAGCGATGCTCAAGATGGGCGCTAAAGGTACTGTTATACCCACTATAGCAAGAGGCGTGGTTGACGGAGGCATGGGATCAGCTAGTGAGGTAGCGGGACTGTACGCCATGCACCAAACTATGGGCATGGAACAGCCTTTTCTTTCTTTTGAGAAGAATGCCAAAGGTGAGTACGAGTTTGGCGGTTATCTCGCTGAAAACATGGAAGAAGTCATTATGGAGGCAATAGGCGGGCCTATTGTTGACGTATACCAAACGGGACTCAGTAAAGCTTTCACCTACACGGGCAAGAAGTACAATGAAGCGCAGGGCGCTATAAAAGACACTCTTGCCGACAAGAATTTTAATAAGCAATTAGAGTCTATGGCTCAAGAGGTCTTGGACGCCGAAGCGGGCGAAGAGAGCTCTCATAGAGGAAGCGTCATAGCGGAAGACGCCGTCACCGAAACCGAGTACGGTAGTACGGGAACTATAGACATGGGGCAGGGTAAGAAGTACACCACCCACACCGCAAAAGATGACGAGTCTTTGATTGGTTTACTGACTGACCGACTTGGCGAGGGCGCTTTGGGCAAACGAGAAACTAAGTTCTTGGATTCTCTTTTTACCGCGCTACAGGAAGCAGGCGGGGCAGAAGTAAAAGAAAATTGGCGGAATATGCGGATTGTATTCCGTAATGACTATGCAGAAACTACTCCGAAGGGGGAGGCACAGCCCCCAATGCAGTACAGCCAAAATGCCAACACGCTTTTCATAAACACTGATGCTAAGAGCAACTACGGCAGCGTAACGAACAAACAAGTAGACGTAGAGACAGGTAAGGTGCGAGACGAGCGTTCCTCCCTGTTAGCAAACATCGTACACGAAGTCGGACACTTCAGTGAGCGCTACATGGTAGGTGACGCGCGCGTGAAGGAGATGTTTGAAAAGATTGACGGTAATTTTAAGAGCAAGTCAGACGGTAAAAACCAAGGTATGTTCATGGCATTCTTGGAGTATAACACCGAGGCAAAGAAACGAGCGTTGGCAGGATCGCCCGATGCATGGGCGAAAGAACGCGATGCTTTTTACGCTCAGTACGAGAGCGACGACAATTTTGCACGAGTCGCCAAAAGCGAGTGGTGGGCAATGCAGTTTTCCCGTGTAGCGCAGAAGCGCACCGAAGGCATGGACAAAGGCATTGTCGGGATGATCAAGAATTTGTACAAAGCTCTCCGAAAGCCTTACAGAGACATGATGGGCAACGCTAAACTCAGCAACGCTGAAGTGGATGCGGAACTGTCTGAGATGTTTGGCTTTCGTCCCGAAACATCCCCTACCAACACCGTAAATGAAAGCGGTGAAACGGAAGCCCCCGACCCTCAAAAACTAGCGGAAAACGCAGCCGACTTGGCGAGCCCGACTGTAGAACCCGTAAAGGAAGAGCAGACAGATGCAGAACCCGACGCTTTTGACCAAGATCAAGAATTGGCTATTCCCGAACCGAAAAAGAAAAAGAAAGCCAAAGACCCCGTTTCGACCGAGCCCACGACAGCGGAAGTACCTAAATCGACCGAGCCACCCAAAAAGACCAAGACCCCCGCAAAGAAGACCCCGAAAAAGGCAAAGCGCAAGCCCACGCCCGAAGAACAGTTAGCTAGACAAACCAAGACAAAGAAAACTGCTGCGCTAAAGAGAATCGTAACCGCAGCCAAGTCTACGCCCGAACAGGTAGACGCTGCGCTACGGGAAGCGCGTGACAGAGTCAGAAACGACCCCAATTCCAACGCTCAAAAAGTGTTGGATGCTTATAACGCCAAAACCGAACGCGAGAAAAAGAGGCAAGAAAAGTTAGATCAGATCAAGCGGAATGAAGAGTATGCCACTATGGCGTACCAAGACCCGAAAAAAGCTTTGGGCAAGAATTCAAAAGGGTCACCTTTACTAGAAGACAACGCATATTTTAACATAAATAAAAAGGGCGAAGTTATCGGCATACAAGACCCCAAAACGGGAACTTGGGTGGGCATTGAGCCCGCGAGCAAACGAGGACGTAAAACAAAGCCTTCCGAGCAAATGCAGTTAGATTTGTTGGACGCACGCGCTGCTCGAAACGAAAAAATTACAAAAGTTAATAAAAATCTCCGCGCTAAACAGGCTGAGTTGGTTAAAGCTATGGATGTAGCTTTTGAAAAGAATAACAACAAACCCAACGATGAAACTCGTGCGCTTTTCGGAGAGTATCAGAAAGTTACTGACAGGCTTAAAAAAGTATCCCCTTACGCTTTTGGTGCAAAGCGCGTGATGAAAAAGACCGAGCGTATTCAGCGGTACAGAGCAAAAACAGGCAAAGTACCTATCTTAGACGGAGAAGGACAAGATAACACACCCGACTCAAAACAGTTAGCAAAAGCTTTGGGTGGCAGTCAACAAATACAGTCGGGCATGGAGACGGGTCATAACTACACCACAAAAAGCGGAGTAGAGGTTACGTTTAATGACAACGCCAACCCCATGTACTTCAATGCTGACACTAAAGACGAAGTACAGCTTGGGGGCGACGTAGAGTTAAATTTTATAGGAGTTCCCGAACAAAAAAACCGAAGAAAAGGCGCAGCGGGTAAAGAGCTTGATCGCATACTAGCCAAGGCAGACGAGCGCGATATGTCTATACAGCTACTGATCGACCCGTACTCTACGGGCATGGCGGAAGGCGGAATGACTGCTCGGCAGTTGCGGAAGTGGTATGCAAGCAAAGGATTTATATTTCAAGGAAGTAACCCCAATGGGTACAGACCCCGCGTTTCGGAAGACCCTCCTAAACTCGTTACTACGGACGACACTCTAGACGCTAGAGATACTATCACTTCAAGCGACGACTCTAAGGCAGTACGGCAAGTGTTTTCGGAAAAACAAAGCGCACGCATTGATACTCTTGCGGGCAAACTTTTGCCCTTTGAGCTTCGTCGAAAGTTAGCAGAAGCTCCTATTGCAAAGACCGAAGCCGAAGTCTTGGGCAAAGAAGTGTGGGACTCGTACCGCCAAGCTGCGGAAGCTCAGATACGCGACACTACTTTTAAGCAAAAAGTTTTAACAGAAATCGTTAAACGCAAGCAACCCAATGCCTCTCCGCACCAACGAGCGCGGAAGGTTATGGAGATCGTAGAAGACTCGGACGACACTCTTAACGCTAGAGGTACGGTCAAGGGAGCGTTTTACAGCAGACGAGTTCCCAAAATCAAAGAGATAATGGTCAAAGCGTCTTCAAACCCACAACCTCCTGTGAACCGTAAGATCGTAAAAGTGGACGTGGAGAACTCTCAAAGAATCGCTGATTTATTTGATGCGGGGGTCAACGCTCCAAACGACCCTAAAGTACGTGAAGCGTATGTGGCGATGGCTAGAGAAACCGAAAAGCAGTACGAAGTTATGGTTGAGGCGGGCTACAAAGTAGAAATGTATCCCGATGACGGCGAGCCCTATAAAAGCAGTCCCGAAATGCTTGATGACGTCATTGACAACAAGCATATGTGGATTTTTGGAACTGAGTCGGGCTACGGCGAGGAAGGCATCACTGAAGCTCAACGCGCTGTTGACCCACTACTCGCCAAGACCAAATACAAAGACGTGAACGGCAAGACAATGTTGGTAAATGACTTGTTCAGAGCCGTCCACGATTTCTTTGGACACGGCGAACGTTCAAACAGTTTTGGAGCTTTAGGCGAGGAAAATGCGTGGGACGCGCACTCACAGATGTTTAGCCCACTAGCGCGTCGCGCTATGACTACGGAAACTCGTGGGCAAAATTCGTGGGTAAATTTTGGAAAGCACATTCGTCGCAAAGACGGCACGATGCCGAAAAAAGGAGACCCCGACTATAAGCCTCTAGCAGACAGACCGTTCGCAGAGCAAAAATCCTTTTTACTTCCCGACGATGTGGTATTCCAACAGTGGAAAGATGAGCAAGCAGAAGTGGACGACGGTCTCGGCTTTATAGAATTAGAAGACGACACTCTAGACGCGCGGGGCACGTTCCAAAGATACGAAGACCCTAAAGACAAAAAACCAAAAGCTAAAAAACCCAAAGTTAAAAAGCTGAAGCTCACTTTAAAAGATAAGTACGACATCGACAAATACGAGTTTGAGATTAAGGAGACTAAGTTCGATAAGAACCACATAGATCGCGGTTGGTTTATGCTCGACGGTCGGTTTATGAACATCGGAGAAAATTACCATACAGACGCCCTTGTGCGTTTAGCTAAAGCGAATCTCGACCACCCGCACATCCAACATATGTTGGAGTACAAGATCGAAAACATGGATTTTGACTACGGCAAACCCGACGACGCTGCGCTTGAACGCCAAGCCATAGAACAGCTTTCTTACGATGAAGCCATGCTTGCGGGCATGATTCGGGTTGAAATCCAAGGTAAAAGAATTTTCTTGGAGGGTCGGGGAACTTTGCCTCCGAACGAGGTTCGCGTTGCCGTTGAGTTGGCTGCGATCGAGAGAAATAAAGAAGTTTATTGGGAATCATATGGTACTAGAGCTCCCGCAAAAAAGTTGTTCCCCGACGACTCGTGGGATGTATTGGGCGCACGCCCCACAAATTGGGTTTCTAAAGTTTCAGACGAGCACGATGCACTCAGAGTTGGGACTGCCAAACTAGGGAGCACTAGAAAGCCCATACCTACTACTGCAAATGACAACTTAACCAAAGAGCGAGTCCCTCGAAAAGTTTTTGAAAAACAAATGCAACAGTTGAATGATCTGAAGCATTTGCCCGCATCCATTCGTAGACTACGCAATCCCGATAAGAAATACGAAGCAGTCGTGGAGTTTTTCAAAGACAATCTGTTGGCTTTGCATGACAAGTTTGACCAACGCGACCGATCGCGCGCTACGCATTGGTATGATGGCGCTAGAACTTTGGCTGAAAATATCAGCAAAAAATTTACATCGACAAAAGAAGAACAGGCAGCGGGAGTTATCGCAGCGCTCTCACCGCAAAACGATTGGTTTCAAAATGTAGCGCAGGGCGAACAGCTTGTTGCCGTGTGGAACAATGACAAGAACACTCCGATCACCGAAACATTGGTCAGAGATACTTTAGAAAGCATGGTCAGACGAACCACGCTGTCCACATCCGTCACCAAAGGTAAGACAAAAGAAGAAAAGGATGCGCTATTAGCATTGGCAAAAGAAGGGCGTAGGGAAATTTTAGAAAGCGTTTTAAACACAACGATTGGGAAAATACAAGACCCCAAGCAACAGGCATGGGCAGCGCGTCTCATGGCAGAAACTCGTTTCGGTAGAAACTACCAAAACCTTAACCCCGAAGGTCTGTCCATCGGCATGGCGATCAACGACGGTGGCGACCTCTCCAATCATGCATGGGGAGGAGCGGGCGACATTGCAAAAGCTTTGAGTGCGCTAAAAGATGGCTCTTTGGAAAACATCACGGAAATGCTTGGTAACAAGCACAAAGTAAGAAGCTTTTTTAACAACATAATAGCACCCAACTCTCCTTTCGGAGACGTCACAATCGACACCCACGCAGTCGCAGCAGCGCACCTCTTGCCAATGGCAGCGAGTTCTTTAGCGGTTAGTCAAAATTTTGGCACTAATATGGCGGGTTCTCCCGCACAGGGAATCAATGGTGGATATCACATCTATTTAGAAGCATATAGGAGGGCTGCGCGCGAGCGTGATATACAGCCCCGACAAATGCAATCAATCACATGGGAAGCAGTTAGGCTCTTATATCCAAAAGAGGAGAAAGGTTCTAAGCTTGCCCAAATGCAGAATGTATGGAATAATAATGAAGATGTCACAGCAACAAGAGCCGAACTCCTCAGTCAAGAAATTGGTAGACCAATATGGAGTCTCGATGGACAGAGCGATGTCCTTGGAGCACGAGCTCCGTCCGTACTACGAGAAAAGGTTGGGCAAAAAGCTAACGTTGGAACAAGTCCACGCGATCGACAGCGACAAGCCTCTAGACGGGGATCAAGAATCAACGGAATTGAGTTAGACCCACGGGAAGACCCCACAGGTTTTAACAGAAGAATTTTTGATGACACATTAGGCGCGCGTGGACTTTATGCTACTACGCCCGACAAATTTTTTGCAAATGCGAGAGCAACCTTGTCAGCCTCTCAGCAAGTCTTTCTCGACGACAGTCTGTCTATAGTTGAGCGGTTAAAGCAAACCGTTGAAATTTTTGGCGACCCACTTCGTCGCAAAGTCCAAGACAAAATGTTGCCCGTCAGAAGGCTCATAGATGTTTTGGAAGAAGCTAAAGGCGGAACGTTTAAAGACGATTTGCAAACTTATGTAAAGCACGAGAATTATCACGGCAGAACGGGCGCAGCGCTTACTAACCACAGCGAAGACTTTGAATTGCCTATAGCGCAGAGTGTAGTAGACAATCAGATAAACGTAGAAGTTTTGGACGATGTGATGCATTTGCGACACGCCCAAGAAAGAAACGCCGTTAATCGGGAGCAAAACAAAGTGGTCACCGTCAGTTACAGGAGAGCGGGCAGACTTGTCACAAAATCTTTCAAGGGCTACGGAGCGGACGCCAAAGCACGCGCTTTTTCCACAGGTTTTAAAGTCTCTTGGGTAAACACCTTTGCCGACGGTACTACCGAAACTAAGACCAAAGAATTTGCAGAACAGGCTAAAGCGGAAGCGTTTGCAAAGAAAAAACTCAAGAGGTCTCAGAAACCAAACTGGCCTAGACAGGGTAACGTCAAACTAGTAAAAGGACGCCTCACAGGTCGCACCATTTCGTCTAAAAGCACCGTGGAAGCGGGTTCGGGATACACTGACGACACTGCCAAGTTCGCGTTGGCATTAAACAAGAAAGCGATCGAACAACTACACAAAAAAGGCGAGATTAACGACGATCAATTGGAACGCATCACCCGTATGATTGACGAAGTTAAAAAGAATCCAAACGGCTTAAAAGCGTACATGGATACCGCCAACATTGTGGACAAAATGAACCGAGCTTCTTTGGAAAGACAGTATAAGTCGGGACTCATTGCCAAAAAGGATTTTGATCGCATAAGAAAAGCTTACAAGCACTTCATACCACTAAGAGGTTGGGAAGAGGTTTCTGCTTACTACGAGCACTCCAACATGGATGTTAAGAACCTTTTAAACCAAACAATGCCCGCCATCAGCAGGGGCATGAACACCATGAAGCACAAAATGAGAGCTTCATCGGGTTTACAGGAAGGAACAATGGTTTCCAACCACCTCGCATATGCGTTCGCTCTAGCGCGACAAGGTATAGTGGAGTCTGAGAAAAACGAGGTCATGCGTTCTTTCTTTGATCTAGTGGCAACTGCACACAAAGACCCTGCCCTCAAAGGCATGGCTAAAAATTGGTTCAGCTACACCAAAGGTCTTATGATTACAACTGTCGGAAAAGACGGCAGACCTAGAAAGCAACTAGACCCCCGTTGGAAAGATGATCCTAATGTGATCGGCATGAAAATAAACGGTCAAACCGTAGCCATGCGATTACAGGGCGATCGCCTAGACGGAACTAGTTCCGTAGCGCGCGCTCTCAAAAATTTGGGTGCAGAAAAAACGGGAGCTTTTGTAAGAACCGTAAAGTTTACCACCCGTTGGATGGCTGCGCTACGCACTACACTATCACCCGCATTCACCCCCGTTAACTTTGTTCGGGATTGGGGCATGGGCTTTTACTCTATTAAAGGGTTGGAAACTGACTTTAAGGAACAAATCGAAAGAGGCGAAATCACTGAACAAGAGGTGGACGATATAAAGTCAGAAGCTCTTAAAAACCTGTATAATCCGAACATATTGAGGAAGGCTTTCCAAGGAGCGGTACACCACTCTACAGGCGGTAGGGGCATGGACGTCACCCAAGGCATACAGAAGCTAATAGGCAAAAAATTCACTCCTTCAGCAGAAACTCTCAAATGGTCTGCAATCTTTAAAGACTTTTCAGACAACGGCGGTAGGATACAGCATTTTGGATTTTCATCGGTACAGAAAACTGCAAGCTCTTTTGGGGCTTCCGTGCGAGAGCTAGACCCTAACGATCCTCAGAAAATCAAGTCTTTCATAAAAGGCGCGTATGATTTTATGGACACTTCAAGTGGCGCGATTGAAAATTTAATCAGAGTCACGACTTATGACGCTCTCGTGAGAAAGGGTATCAGTAAGCAAAAAGCTGCGAACATGGCTTTGAACTTGACCACCAACTTTACACGAAAGGGGGAGTGGACTACTGCGCTAAACGGTATGTACTTGTTCTTCAACGCGGGCGTGCAGGGCAGTTACAAGGTTTTGAGCACCGCGTACCGCGCACCAAAAGCTAGAAAGTTCTTAGGAGGAGCAGTGTTGCTAGGCTTTATGAACTCTTTCATAAACCGCATACTGTCAGACGAAGACGAGGAGTTGGAAGCTTCATCGTGGGACAGAGTCAGCCCGTACAGTAAAACCCATAATCTACACTTTTTCTTACCCTCTTTCGGTGAGAAGCACGCAAAAATACCTACACCTTACGGAATAAACGTATTCACATCTGCGGGCACTCTTTTAGAAAACGTTGTTTTCGGCGACATGAAAGTTGGCGACGCAGCGATGACGTGGGGCTCTACTGCGCTAGAAAGCTTTAGTCCGATAGGCGGATCTTCTATGGCATCAGCCTTGACGCCCACCGTGCTTCAACCCATCACGGACTTGGGCATGAATATGGATTACAAAGGTGCGCCCATTTACAAAGAAGATCATTTTAACAAATCCACTCCCGACTCGTCACTACATTGGTCTAGCACTTCGGAACTGTCCAAAAGCATAGCCCAAGGATTGAATAAACTCACGGGAGGAGACTTGGAAAGGGCGGGAGGCATAGACATCTCTCCCGACACCATTGATTATATGGCTAATCATATTTTCGGCGGTTTGGGAGGCTTCTTAACCCGTTCTGCGGATTTCGGAGCTAAGATCGTTAGCGATGAGAAAGAAGCGCCTAGCCTTAACGATATTCCCATTGTACGTAGATTTTTAGGCGACGAGACGGCTTATTACGATACGGAAAAGTTCTACAAGCTTATAAACATGACCACAAACTCACAGGCACGCATAGATCGCTACCGCAAGGAAGCCTCGTCGCCCGAAGAGCTTAGAGCCGTCTTACTGTATGAAACTCCGCGAGCCAAGTTACATAAATCGTATACTCGAAACATACAGCCAAAAATTGCAAAAATTCGTAAAGACATAGAAGCAATCAGATCAAACAAAAACATGACAGGTCAGCAGAAGCACGATCAGACGGAACTTTTGAAGAGACGACGCAAAGTGATTATGAACCAACATCTAAAACAAGCAAAACGCTTGGGAATAGACGATTATTGATGGAGATTCCGTATCAAGATCAGCGAGAGCAGTTTGAAAAAACTTTCGCCCTGTTTTTAGACAATATTTACGAAGAGTTTGATCTAATAGACGACGACATTGCGCTAGTGTGTATAGATGTTTTGAAAAAGCGACTAACTACGACCGTAGATTTTGAAGCAGATTTTGAAATTGAAGACGACGAAGACGACGAAGACGACTACGAATAATGCAACCTGTTGTAGCGCACCTCCTTTACGTCTATTTTTTTACCAATGAACACTACAAGCCTTGTATTAAATGAAAAACAAGAGGCAAAACTCTTAGAATATGTAGAAAAGAGGTTAGCTTCTTTGGAAGATGACAACAGGGATCGCATATTAAATGACGAGCACTCTTGGCAAGTGTATCACAATGAGCGCGCAGACAGGGAACAGCCCGACAGTATTTTTGAAAAATCAAATGTTTCCGTTCCCTTGACCACATTGGTAGTGGATCACTTCGTGACTCGTGCGGAAGATGACATAACGGGACAGACGCCTTACGTAAAGTTTGATGCGCAAGGGTCTTCCGACATGAAGCAGGCACAGGATTTTGACCGATACTTCAATTGGAAACTTGAGACAAAAGGTAAAAACCGTCGCCTGTTGGAAGATGCGTATTTACAGGCTTTTGTTCAGCGCGCAGCGATTCTCAAAGCTACGTACAAGGCAGACATTGCACAGTACACGGATCGCGAAGCACGAGTCTTGTACGCCATAGGCTCTTCTGAACCCATTGTTTTAGAAAGTATCGGATTAATAATTGAGGGTGAGGCGGAGTTCGTTCAAATAATGAACCCCGCAACACAGATGCCCCAAATGGTTTTACAAAACGACCCTAGTTTCGTTTTTGACCCCATGCAACACGAGTTCCGCGAGTATACCAAAGGTATCGATATGCAGACAGTGCGCTATAAAGGGCCTAAGACAGCTTTAGTAGATTATGACCGCTTTTTAGCACCAAATGACGTAGTGTCGTTAGAAGACGCGGACTTTCTAGCAGAAAAATACGACAAACCTTTGGCATGGGTGGAATCAATGTTCTTGCAACGCGATTTTTATTCGTATGACGACTACAAGAACATGGTCAAAGACAAGACCACGGCAGAACCAAAGACCGATGGGTATCGAGAACGTGAAAACAGAGAAAACTTAGGCTTCGATCGAGACGATCCAAAACTAGAAATCATCGAGTGTTGGATCAAAAGAGACGTTCTAGGCACAGGAGTTCCTCAAGAATTCTGTTTCTTTTACGACCCTCTCTGCAAGAAAGCCATCTACTACGAGTATGTGCAAAAGATAACCCCCGACAAAGCTATTCCATACTCCATAGTGAGCATAAACAGGGACAGAAACAGGTGGTGGGGCCCGTCTCTCCCCGAACGCATATCAACTTTTCAAGAGTTTATAGACAAACAGTTCAACTCGCAGGCTTTCCGCAATGAAATAAGCGCCAATCCTGTGCTAGGAGCTAACCCACAAGCGCTAGAAGAAGAACCCGATGATGTAGAGATTCATGCAGGCAAAGTGTTTACTTTGAAAGATCAGTACAAAATGCAGGACTTTCTCTCCGCCATTGAGATACCCAATCAAGACAACAAGACGCAGAACTTGATCGACTTTGTTTTCAGCGTAGTTCAGTTATGGTTAGGCGTGAGCAATCTAGCGCAGGGCGATATGCAAGTGCTACAACCCGCCACTACAGCCACAGGCGTCGAGGCTACTTTGAGAGAAGCTTCCAAGATCGGCAGACGGTGGTTGCGTAGGATCGTAGAGCAGTTTGAAGAGCATCTTACCAAGTTAGTCGCCATAGAGTGCGCTACTTTGGATCAGAAAGAAGTTTTTGAATACATGGAAGGAGATGTGAGAACGTTTGCGGAGATGAATCCCCGCGATCTTCAAAACCTTTCCACCAACGTCACAATAGAAGTTTCACAGGAACAGGGACAAAGGCAGATTGAAAGAGCCGACCTCGCACTCAAATCTATGGACAGATACTTTGCGTATCCACCCGAAATGCGCGCTTTTGTGAAGCCGATGATTCGCGAGATTATAAAAGCTTTGGGCTATGAGAACGCAGACGAGTATCTGCCCGACCAAGCACCCGATGTTCCTAGAGACGAGGAGGGAATGCCCAACGACAAGGCGTTACAAAATTCGGGAATGTCTGATGCCGTTCGGGGGAAAGGTAACTCCAATCAACAAGGAGCAAATCAGTACACGGAAGGAAGGGGAGCGTAATGGCTACGGGAAATCATCCAAAAGGCGCAGCTTGGACACGGAAGGCGGGCAAGAACCCAAAAGGCGGTTTGAACGCCAAGGGTCGCGCGTCATACAATAAAGGCAGAACCAAAACAGGTAAGAAGCGAAATCTAAAACCTCCTGCCCCGAACCCCAAAACCAAGAAAGACAAGGGGCGTCGAAAAAGTTTTTGCGCTAGAATGAGCGGTATGAAGAAAAAGCTCACTAGTAAAAAGACGGCAAACGACCCCGATAGCCGTATTAACAAATCATTAAGAGCTTGGAATTGTTAGATGATATCCATAAACGACACAGACAAACGCATACAAGTGCTTCAAATGGTCGAGAGCGAAGCTTTCGAGATGTTAGCACGAGCCCATGACGAAAATGTAGAAAAAATCATGTTGCGTATGATGGATTCTAAAACAACCGATCACGACACCATTGTTTTGAAAGGCGTTTTAAATGAAGTTAAACGACTAGACCCACGAGTTTTAGCCCACACTTTAGTTTCAAAAATAGAGGGACGCATGAAAAAAGAAGGGTTGGGCGTAGTAATTTTAAAAAACAAAAACAATTGATCGATGAGAACCGTAAAAATAGAAGATTTACCATTAACCACGAATGTCGCCCCTACTGATGAGATACTTGTAATACAAAACGGAGAGGTTAAGCGTGCGCTAGTTTCCACTATCACGCAACTTGATGTTTCTTCGCCTAGCTCCTCTAGTTTAAGCTCGCCTTCTAATTCGTCTAGCGCATCATCATCTTCATCAGCTTACTCAACATCATTTTCATCTGCGAGCTCGTCGCCTTCGTCGTCATCTCTATCGGACTCTTCGTCGGCTTCCTCTTCATCGAGCGGAAGTAGTTCTCCATCATCTTCATCGAGCCCTAGTAGTAGCGGATCATCTTCAGCGAGCCCTAGTGGATCATCTTCAGCGAGCCCTAGTGGGTCAGCTTCAGCGATGAGCACTAGCGGATCAGCCTCCTCAACTTCAGAGTCCATATGGAACGGAATACTTCTCAATGAAGACCTAGACGATTTGGACAGTGATGGCGTGCCCGACAATTGGACAGTCGAAGGCGGTACTTTGGACGCCTATGAAATGGGTAATGGCAACGTGAAGGGCGACAATGGCGACGTTACCATAAAAGCAGTTTTACAACCGTCAGTGGGACTCACTTCGGGCACATATACGGTCACAGCTACTCGCGTTGACAGCGGTTCGGGAGGCGTTCAACTACGGACTAACGCACCCGTTACGTGGTCGGGAGCGACCAATCAAAACGGGCACACACAAGATTTCGCATGGTCGCCCGCCATAAACCAAATTAGTTCCTTTACTTTCACGGTAGGCATTACTCCTATTACCGAACTAACTGTGAACACGGGCAACGGTGGGCATATAATCTCATCCATAACCATAGTAGAAGATTGAGAAAAACTTTTCTAATGGAACTGTTAATATTGTTAACAATTACAATGTTGTTGATGTGCTCGTCATCGTGCAGTTTTAAACAGTTTTATCCCACGGGAGGAGCGATCGTCGGAGGCGGAGTCGGAAGCTTGGGCGGGCCTGCCACCGCTGCGGTAGGCGCGGGCGCGGGAGCACTAGTAGGCGAGATCGCAAAAGGTAACGAAGAAATAGAAGAAGCACGCGAAACAATAGAAGCCTTGACCACAGGAGATGTAGAAGCCCTCGTACAAAAAGGCATGGGAGAGCATAAAAATGCCTTTGAAGATTTCGTTTCTACAATACAACGTATTCTCTTAGGCGCAGGAGTGTGTTTATTGTTATATCTAGGTATCCCTCTAATCGTAGCGCAACGGTGCGCTAGAACAGAGGCTGCCAAAAGTTTAACAAGAGCACCATTTCCAACATCTCCACCACGACCCACCGACCGACCATGAGAAACTTCTTAATGCTAAAAGACGCATTCCACAGAATGCCTACAAACAAGCGCATTGCGATAATAGCCATAGCTTGCATCGTTTTTGCGGGAATCCTAAACTTAATATTCTAGCCATGCCACAAGGACAAAAAATGAAAGACAGGCTAATGAAGGTAAAAGACTCATTGCCAAAACTTAAAAGTAAGCCAAAAGCCAAAAAGCCATATAAGGCTAAAATGGGCGATTGGACGGAAAGCAAGATGCCAAAAGCTATGTATTCCAAAAAGGGAACGGGTCTAAACCCTTCTTACAAGTAATACAACCGCTTGCAAATAACACACAATATCCGAGGATACTAATATGACGACACCTAAAGACTTATTCGGAGCGAGTTATTCTGCCGATAGCAGTTCCATAACTATAGCATTGGCTGATTTGTTGCCTGCGGGCGAGCTAACCGCTTTAGAAGCCGACGCCAACAACGGCAACGGTTTGAAAGTAGCGTACGCTTTGATTAAAACTTTTTCCGACAAGCTTGCGGGTCTGAGTGACCCCCCTACGAGAGTATCATCTTTTGAAGGTTCGTACTCCACCAACGCTGACGGCACGGTTTCTCGCACATACACACAGACTTTTGACTTTTCTGTAGGCGATGTAGCGGACGAGCCCGACGTTTCTTCGCCGTCCGCTTCTGAGTCCGATTCTGCTTCTGTTTCTGTTTCTGTTTCTGAATCCGCTTCTGAATCTTCTTCCCCTTACGGGGGAAACTAAGTAGCCCCTCTAGCTCAGAGAGCGCTAGTGGGGCAGATTCATCCGAGCCTTCATCACCAAGTTCATCAAATTCAGACTCTTCAGCACCGAGCTCTTCAGCATCGAGCTCTTCAGCACCTAGCTCTTCAGCACCTAGCTCTTCAGCACCTAGCTCTTCGCCAAGTAGTTCAGAGCCTACGGGGTTTGCTACCGAAGACGTGGGCAGAACCTTTACTGCATTGCAAACTAAACCCGCTCGCGGTTTGGTGCAGGGCACGCAGTATACAATTACTGAAGTCCCCAACGAAATTGATGCAACACACGACGGAGATTGCGCTTATGCAGTAGAGGGGTATTACCCGCTTTACCTCGACCAAGCCACCGCAGAAGCCAATTCTCCATCATCGCAGTCGCATACTCATACGTTTAACGGCGACAATAATACTTACTATATGCCATCGGGCGGAGTAGAAAACACCGATTTCTACCACGGCACATATACAGGCAATGCGTGTCTCGGCCCATACATCAATTTTAACGCAAGAGGTCAGTATTGGGATTGGGATTAATACAACCGCTTGAAATACATTTAGTATTATTGCTATATCAATTTAATGACAGAGCCTAAATCGCAGGGCGCGGGAGACCCGTCCGACGAACAGGAGCTCGATCCTAGCGAGATGACCGACGAAGAACTTCGCAGTTATTTCACAGGAGAAGCAGTCGGCGAGGAGACTCCCGAAAGCGACGAGCCCGAAACCGAAACGCAAGAGGATACTGAGGTCGGTAACACCACCGAAGAGCCTACCGAAACGGATCAAGAGACTGAAGACCGTCTTTCTAAGATGCGTGTTCGTCCGAGAGACGACTTGGATCAACAAATTCTAGACTTGTATAAGTCGGAAGGATTTCAAGGAACTCTCGCAGACGCTTCCGCAGTTATTAGGGGAGACGCTCCCGTAGCTCCAAAACAAGAGCAAACGGAAGCACCGCCCGAAAAAGATGGAATTCAAGAGCAACTAGCGCAGATTGACGCCAAGGTCAAAGAGCTCAACGAAAAAGCCCACACTGCGTCCGAAGATTTGGACACAGCGGAAGCTTTTAAGTTACAGCAGGAGATCATGGAGCAAAGCATTCTGAAAGTTAAGCTCGAAAGTCAGCTTGAACGTGAAGCGGAGCGTCAAGAAGCGGACTTGAACGCTGCTTATCACCAAAAAGCAGTGGCAAGCAAAGAGAAGGTTTTTAAAAGGTATCCCGTTCTACAAGATGCCGAAAGCATACAACGTAAACAGTTTGATGCTTTCATCGCTGAAAAGCAGAACGATCCCGATTATCAAGCTATCTTTCAAAGTCCAAAGTGGGTCGAAATAATGGCGAATGAGTTTGCCGAAACTGTAGACATTTCACCGCCTAGCGCGGAGGTCTCCATAGACAATCTCAATCGTCCACCAAAAACGAACACTAAGGTTCTGACAAGTGCATCAAACACGTCAACAGTTTCAAAACAACCAAAAATAACACCACAGGGGGTTAGGGACAATATGCATCGCTTAGACCGCGACACACTTTACAGTATGTTAGGTCAAGAGTGACGGATAAAGCCCCTACCTAATTTTAACACACACCGCCCATAGGAGGGGCATTTATCATGGCAGTATCTAATTCAAACATCGGAGCAGGCACATTCGGCTCTCCATCGAACGGTTCAGTACGCGAACTTCCAGGGGCCACTGATTGGGCAGGACAGGACGCAACACTTAAACCCGAAATTTGGTCGGAGCTCGTTCGTCGGGACACCAAAGAAAAGAATGTATTCAAGGATTTCGTAGGTGGCGAAGGCGCAAATCAGCCCGTCGTAACCAAGCGCGATCTCGCAGCAGGCGGAAAGACCAAAGTTACTTTCACCTCCACCACTCCCATTCGCGGACAAGGTGTAATCGGTGAGAATCAACTGAAGGGTAATGAAGACAACCTCCGCTTCGGAACACACTCCGTTGAGGTTGACCTCATTCGTCACGCTGTTGCTTACACTCAAGTTCTTCAGCTTCTTCGTTTTACGGGCAAGACCCTCGACCAACTCTCCGCTGAGTTGATGTCCGATTGGGCTGCTCGCAAAATGCAGGACGACATTATGATTTCGTTCCGTAACGAAGCTTTAGCGCAGACCAATGACGCAGCTACATGGTTGGCTGACACGGACAACTTGTCCGCTACATCAGCCTTGTTGACCACCGACGAAATCGAGGAGTCCAAACTTCGTTTGATCGGTTCGGGAGCACAGCCAATGTCAATTGATTCGGATTATTCGGGAGCAGACGTACCTCAGTACTTGGCTTTCGCACCCGCGAACGTAATGAACAACCTCCGTTCTGACACTACTTACGCCAATGCGCTACAGTACGCTGCGCAACGTTCCACCACGGATCACCCATACTTCAAGGGAACTCTTCCCGCTTGGGAAAACAACGTAATCTACAGCCACAACATCATTTTTGATACGGCTGAAGGTCGCCAAGGTTCTCCTCTGCTTCCTGTTGCGTTCCTCGGAGACCCCATCGCAGGGCAGGCTAACGCCAACTACGCGGGTGACATCGATGGCGGTGGACAGTACGGCAACAATGGGTTGGATTACTTCGCCAACTTCTTGGGTTATCAGTGGAAGTTTACTTCCTACACCTCATTGCCCGCTGACTCTAACCGTGAATATCACTTGACCATCTACGACACCAAGACTCACAAGTACAATGTCGTGAAGTACAAGGCAGGCGATGTGTCCGCTGACGGTTCTACGATCACTCGCGCGAACGGAAACCTCACTGTTGTTGCAAGCTCTTCTAACGGTAACAACAACGTCGAGGCAGTTGGCAAAGGATCGATCATTTATCAGTCCTACGCCAACGGAAAGCCAATGGGCTTTGCCTTGCACATGGGCGGAAACGCCATGTACTACGCGGAAGGATCGATTAGTTCCGAGCCTATCTACCACTACGATGACTTCGCAACCTCTAGCGGAAGAGCGCACCTCACCGCAACGGGTGTTCAGTCAGTTCGTGGTCTTGCTCCATTCAAGGACAGCTTGGGTAGAATGCCTAACTTCAACGTGATCGCCTGTCAGGCGAACATCGTCGGAGTGACCGCAGTCTAAGTTGGATATTTCATCCGCCACACACACTTAAAGAGGGGCTCTTCGCACGCGCGGAGAGCCCTTTTTTAATACAACTTGTTTACGTTCCGTAGTAAGCAGAACACACTATTATATTATGGCTGACGGTGATTTTTTAGATTTGCAGAACCAATTGGGAGCTATGATGGGCGCGGACGACGTCGGAAACCTTCCCTTGGTCGAACAAGAACGAATAAAAAAGGTAATAAATCAATCTTACCGAGAAATGTACAGTCCGTCGGACGGTTTTCGTCCTCCGTGGGGCGTACAGGCTTTCGGCTTCGATCTTGCAGGAGTTATTCACATTACGGGGCAGACAACAAAAGGCTCTAGCGCATTCACTTACACGGGCAATGATCTTACTACCGAAATGGAAGGCAGTATGTGTTTTGTCGGAGGCGTTGCCAATCGCATAGCGAAAGTAGACGCAGCGACGAACACGGGTGAGTTTATAGCGCAGGCATCGTCTGACGAAACAACCTTTAAAGTTCACCACAACTCCCAAAGACTGCCCGCAGAAGTTATAGACGTAGACGGGCGACCCGAACGAGTTGGGTGGGGCGTACTATCACCCATGAACGGGCACGACGAAGAAGCGCGCTACCGCAGTTTACTCGGCTATGACTTTGCGCCTCAAACAGGCTTTGGACACCGTCGCACCGTTCAGATAAACACTAACGGCGATGAGTACAACTTTGGAGACCCTATGTTTTTCTATATAGATTCCGCCACGCTCGGCTATGACACGGAAGCTATTACTCGCAGGCTAGTAGTGTACCCTCTTCCCGACAGACCCATGAGCATTAGGTTTCGAGGTAACATATTGCCTAAACCTCTTTCCGCTGACACCGACAGGGCTAAACTTCCCGCCGATGTGGTTGACGACATACTCCTGCCTATAGCGCGAGCAAAGCTTGCAATGGTAGACCCTAGATACAATTCTCAAAATATACAGTTTCTAATGGCAGATGCCAAAGAAGCTCAAAGAAGATTGAAAAGTATGGGGGATGCTCAAAAGGTACGAAGTCGTCGAGTTAGATTAAAAGTGGGGTACTGAGATGGCTAACGAATACATTCGTCCCGTCGGCAAACCTATTGTCGAAAAGAGTACAAACGGTCTTCGTAAGATCACCCGTCGCTATGTGGTTCACGGGCCTTCTAGCGGAGCGATTACCGTAGAAGACAGAGTCTTCCTACCGTTTTGCACTGTAGACGAAGAGTACACGGAAGCTTATCTAGTTCAACAGAAGTTGGAAGGTTCGCAAGACGCGAGCCAAGACGTTTTAGTTCGCACTTATTTGGAGGTCAATGACCTACCCGCAGAAATTGATCCACCCGATTATGTAAGAGACGGCGTGGGGCGTGTGCGTGTTTCAAAAAGCTATATAGTAAAAAGCCCATACAATTCAGCTTGGTCGGAAGCTCGTGTGGGTACGGAAACTTGGACAACTCCCAATGGGGACGAAACCATACTCGCAAAGGTTACTTTCGATGACAAAACTTGCTACGCCGAGTACAAAGAAGATTACTACCAAATAGGCATTATTTCTTTTAAAGAAGAGGTTAAGCATAACGGTAAGCTTAAAATCAGAACCTACAGGTCTATAGGACTTGAGACCGCTCAAGACTTCCTAGACGAGGCTAATTTAGGTACGGATTGGGTGTTAGTCGAGAATATGTCGGGAGCGGGCTCTGCTGACTACCAATACGGGGGTTTGGAGGTCAAAACATGGACATTGGTAAAAGGAGCGGGTCGCATTGTCTTGGAACAGGAAGACATGGGCTCTGCCCAAATAACTACCGAAGTTATCATTGTTCCCGACGAAGAATCTTACGCACCGTACAGCGACATACCGCCCAACCAAGTTTACGAAACTAAAGTCGAGGACAAGCAGGGCTACGATTTGTGGACAATAAGTGGCGTTGTGGGGCAGGGTGAGATTGACCGAAAACACGAAGTTCGATTTAACGGTGCGCTAGAAATAATCACCATTAAGAATATTGGTCAGCAAAGCACTCCGCCTGCGGGTTTTGTGCGCGTCTCCGAGAAGCATGACCAAAGTGGGCGCTATGATATTTTTACGGATGTTTACGTTAAGGGGCTTGGGCTAGTTTCTGAGGAAGAGGAAGATAAGGGAACTGCTCAAATCACCACACAGGTGTGGATTACGCCCAATGGAGGCAATCCACCGCACACCATACCCGCTAATCAAATTTTTGAGACTAGAGTCGAAGAAAAAGACGGCTACGAGATACACACAATCCGAGGAGTAATCGGACAAGGTGAAATCGAGAGGCGTGAGGAAACTAAGCACAACGGCGCGTTATCTATAGTAACGATAAAGAATATTGGACAACAGTCCGTTCCTCCTGCGGGGTATGTAAGAGTTTCCGAAAATTTTGATCAATCGGGACGCTTTGACATTTTTACTGATGTTTATGTAAAAGGGCAGGGGCTGATCAGCACTTCCGAAGAAGATAAAGGAACTGCTCAGATTACCACCGAAGTTCACATTGTTCCCAATGGCGGAGCTCCCGCGTCCGCAATCCCTGTAGCGCAAGTTTTTCAAACTAGAGTAGAGGAGAAAGACGGCTACGAAATACACACCATCAGCGGTGTAGTAGGGTCGGGTGAAATAGAGAGACGCGAAGAGACTAAGCACAACGGCGCACTCTCAATCATTACCATTAAGAATATTGGTCAACAGAGCCCCGTTCCTGCGGGTTATGTGCGTGTTTCGCAAAATTACGACCAATCGGGCAATTTTGATATTTTTACAGATGTATATGTGCGTGGACAGGGTTTGATCACCACGGAAGAGGAAGACAAAGGCACGGCGCAACTAGCCACGGAAGTTCACATAGTTCCAAATGGCGGAGCGCCTGTATCTAACATTCCGCCCAATCAAGTTTACGAGACAAAAGTTGACGAGCGAGATGGTTATGAAATCCACACGATTAGAGGTGTGGTGGGAGCAGGGGAAATCGACAGAAAACTAGAAATTAAGCACAACGGTGCGCTAGAAGTTCTGACAATACAAAACATTGGACAGCAAAGTCCTATACCCGTGGGCTATGTTAGAATTTCCGAAAAATTAGACCAATCGGGAAGGTTTGACATATATACGGATGTGTACGCAAAGGGTGCGGGACTTGTTTCCGTGTCTGAAGAAGAAAAAGGTCTTGCAACAATAACCACCGAAGTATGGCTAACAGAAAACGGGGGAAATCCCCTTACAACGATCCCCCAAGGTCAAATCTACCGAACAACCACGGAAGAAAAGGACGGGTACGAAATCCACACGATTGTGGGAGTGCAGGGACAGGGAGAAATCGACAGGAAGCTAGAGACGAGGAAACAGGGTGCGCTAGAGATACTGACGATTCAGAGCATTGGAGCGAAAGCCCCGAATCAAGTTGGTTATACGCGCGTCAGCGAAAGAAACGACAAAAGCGGAAATTTTGAGATATTTACGGACGTTTTCGTAAAGGGAGCGGGTAGGATACAAACATCCAAGACTACAGGTTCGGGAAACACGATTCGCGAAACAGTAACCTACCTCACGGCAGACGATGAGCCTGTCCCGCAAGGGTGTGTCACCGCCCAAGACATTGAGGACAATGACGGCTATGTTCTGTACAAGAAAACGTACACATCTTCGGCAGGGGTTGGTGCGCTAGTTACATCAACACGGACTGATCAATATGGTATTTTTTACCCAACGGTCACAGAAACCGCCAACAATCCTCCAAACTATCCGAATAGCGTAGCAATAACCGCGAAGCGCGAAACACGACTCAATTGCTTGGACGGTCAGAATGCGATCACGGAATACGAGTACACATTTGCAGTCCTCCCTGCCGATCTTGAAGTGTCAAGAAGTGTCAAGACATCGGGCAATGTGAAAACCACGGACATTGTTACTATCAACAATCCCCCACAGAATAACGGATGTATCTTAGCCGAATCGGACAGAGATTTGTATGATGTCGATGGAGTAGCCTACGCTACCATATATTCAAGGACTTTTGTTGAGGGAACGGGGGCAATCTCTGAGAGCGTCTCTACCTCAAACGGAATTACTAAAAGAGTCAAGAAGACTGTCGGTAACGTACCTCCCGCAGGCGGTTGCGTGGTTTCAAAAAACGAAGAACCAATCGTAGACATAGACGGCAATGACTGCGCTATAGTTTATACTTATGCCTTTTTGGAAGTTCAGCAGGGTGAGTTGGAGCGCACAGTATCTTCTAGCGGTGGCGTCACCAAAACCCGAATACGTCAAGCGGGACAAGCTCCCAATGCTCAAGGGTGTCTAGTTGCCAAAAAAGAGGAAGAGATAAAAGACATTAACGGGCAAGTTTGCTTCGTAATATACGACCACACATACGCCGACGGACAGGGAGAAGTTAGTCGATCAGTTTCTAGTAGCGGTGGCATAACCAAGACTACCATTAAGTCAATTAAAGTCCCTCCCGCAGGGCAGGGCTGTCTAGTGGCGAAAGATGAGGAAGAAATTCAAGGCATCAACGGGGCGTGCTACACCATTTACACATACACTTTTGCCGAAGGTGCGGGAGAGTTGGAGCGATCGACTTCCTCTAGCGGAGGCATCACTAAAACAAGAATTAAAACAATAGGCGCAGCGCCCGCAGGGCAAGGATGCATTGTCGGTCGAAGTGAAGAAGAAATAAAAGGAGTAAACGGTCGGTGCTTCACGATATACGATTACACGTTTGCAAGCGGTCAAGGAGAGTTAGAACGGACTGTATCTTCTAGCGCAGGCATGACTCGCACTCGCATCAAAAGTTTGGGACAAGCGCCACAGGGACAGGGATGCGTAGTTTCAAGAGGCGAGCAAACTACAAAAGACGCGAACGGACAAGACTGCTTGACCGTATACACTTATGAATTTCTAGATGCAGGCGGGGGCGAGATGGAGAGAAGCACTAGAACTAGCGGAGGTCTCCAAATACAGCGAATAAAATCCGTAGGACAAGCCCCCGCAGGGCAGGGTTGTTTAACATCAAAATCAGAAGAAGAGATAAAGGATGCGAACGGACAGGTTTGCACCACGATATACACTTACGAGTTCACTTCGGGACAGGGAGAGCTAGACAGATCGGTCACAACTTCGGACGGGGTTACGCTGACGAAAGTTAAACAGTTTGGAGGCGTTCCCGCAGGGCAATGCGTTACGCAAAGTTCTAGCGAAAACGTGTATGATATAAACGGAGGCGTTTGCGACACCATAGAAACTAGAACATTCATGGGTTGGCAAGAGGGGATTTTGTCAAAAACGACAAAGACAGGCCCCGAAAATATGCTCATTACTACCATTGTCAGCACCAACCAAGGAGCAGGCGCTCCCGCAGGAGGTTGCGTAATGGGCGAGGGCACGAAAGAGTTCAGAGACATAGACGGCAATATTTGCTTTACGCGCTACACCACTACATACGGGACAGCGCCTGCAAATGGTGAAATAGAAAGAACTACTCGCAGTGGTGGCGGTCAGTCGATCACAACGATTAAAGCAGTTGGTCAAGCTCCCGCAGGGCCTGGGGGCGCGTGTCAAACGGGCGAAAGTAAAAAAGACATCATGGATATGGACGGAAACGTTTGTTTCTCCGTATACACCGCAGAGTTTACGCAAGGCACGGGCATGATGGATGATAAAGCCACAACACGGTCGGACGGCGGTTTGGAAATACGCTCTAGAGCGCGGGGGCAAGTTCCTCTCCCACCCACAAACAATGCGTGCGTTTTAGGCAAAGCCGAAGAAGCTGTTTACGATAAAGACGGAAATCAGTGTGACACGATATACACTTGGACTTACCTCGTCCCACCTAGCGGACATATAGTGTCCGAGACATCCAATACGAATAGCAACGGCATCACCGTAACTACGATTGTGGGGGCAAACATTGTGCCCCTTCCGCCCAATGGAAACTCTTGCTTAACGGGCGAGGGCGAAAAGGTCGTTAACGATATGGACGGCAACGAGTGTTACACAATATACACTAGAGAGTTTTCTTCGGGCAGTGGAATTATTCGGGAAAGTGTACGTTCTTCGGGAGGTCTTACTTACCGCACGATTAAAAGCGTTGGTAACCAACCTCCCCAAGCAAACGGCGGGTGCTTGACTGCAAAATCCGAAATTCAGCACAAAAGTAAGGACGGTAGTGTTTGCTACACGGTCTATGAATACGAGTTTCTAGCGCAGACGACTTATAAAGTATTAGAACAAAGCGTAGATTTGGGAAGTAACGGTTTGAAAAAAACTACTACCAAAACTTTGGAAGCTCCATACCAAGGGCAGGGCTGTAAGGTAGGAGAAGGTTCTTACGACATCCAAGGCGTAAACGGTAAGTGCGCTACAGTGTACACAACGCAACACGTGGAAGGCATGGGCGAATACGATCGAGACGTTTCTCCAAGAACGGGATATTCCATTGTAACTATCAAATCAATCGGACAACCTCCGCAACCTCCTAACAACCAAAGGTGTTTGTTGAGCAGTTCTGAAGTTGATGTGCAGGGAATAGATGGCTCTTGCTTTAAGAAATATAACTACCAATACATTGTAGGCGAATATGGCAAACTGCTAAGTACGACTTCTCGTTGGAGCGAGGGCGTTCTATACACAACAAAAAGACAAATGGATCAAGCTCCCGCAGGGCAGGGCTGTAAGATAGGGGAATCTACGGACGAAATAATCGGAGAGAATGGGGTCTGCATTACCATATATGAAACTACTTTTGCAGAAGGGCAGGGCGAAGTCGATCGAAGCGTTACGACAAGAGACGGTATAGTGTTTACGACCATAAAAAGCATTGGTCAACCTCCGCAAGGAGATGGGTGTCTTTGGTCTAAGGGAGAGACTACTAGGCGAGGTATGGACGGCGCTAGTTGTTACACTATATACAATTACACTTTCGCAAAAGGCTACGGAGAAGTGAGTCGAACAACGAGAACCGATGGTTGCGGAATCACGTACACGACCATCGAATCAATAGACCAACCTCCCGCAGGCAACGGAACTTTACAATCTGCTACCACTACCCAAGAAAGTGGTGGGGAAGGTGTGTGCTTTACGCGCTACAAATATGTTTTTGTAGACACTTCGGGACAGGGGACTATTTACGAGTCTACCTCATACCGCAACGACGGTTCTGTTCTGTATACGGCGTCGGCATATAATCAAGCGCCCGCTCAAACGGGACAGTGTTTGGTGGAATCAAGAGTCAAATGTGATGAGGTTGGAACACTGTACACTACCGTCAGTTGGAGTCCTCCGACAGGCTTTGTTACGAATGCGACGGGGCGCTACTTTAAAAGAGGTAGAATAAAACTTAACGGCGACGGAGTAGTAGAAGTTACCGAGCCTCCCGTAGACCAACTAGTCGTGGCTACTGTTAGCGTAAGCTACTCTCAAGCCCCACCTAACGCTACCATTGAAGAGTCAGATCACGCGCCTATCTTGGAAAGAACCGTGCTGAGTCACGGTGGGGGCGTGTCCGTGCATAACAGGACGTACAAAGGCTACTGCGCTACTCAATCTGCTCCTGTGGAAAAAGAAGACATTATGTTTAACGGGATACCCGTAAAATCTGTAAAGTCTACACTTTATGGAGGAAGATGCCAAGGAGACTCCAAGGTCATTAAAATAGTTTCGGACAGAGTCGCAGCTTTTGGAGGCGGTTCGGGATGTACTTTCTTCCGAAACGAAATATGGACTTACGGAGGAGGAGGAGGGTCTAGTTCTAGTTCTAGTTCTAGTTCTAGTTCTAGTTCAAGTTCAAGTTCAAGTTCAAGTTCTAGTTCAAGTTCTGTCCGTCAAGGTAATCCGAATTACTAATGGCTGAGATAATTCCAACAGGCGGAAAA
>Ga0160423_10000673_pt1 | contig 28329 bp, 29 predicted proteins | sample CRUFie14St8metaG_FD_108191 | JGI IMG/M metagenome (GOLD analysis project Ga0160423, IMG submission 108191) | Marine microbial communities from the Costa Rica Dome - CRUD Field 142mm St8 metaG | ecosystem: Environmental > Aquatic > Marine > Oceanic > Photic zone | place: Costa Rica: the Eastern...
GTTTTGTTCTGGTTGTGTGAACCACTGTAAAATTATGCCAGATTTAGAGAAAATTGGCGAATCTGCGTTAGAAAATAAAGAAAATTTGACAGAAACGAATCTACGACACGCTTATATGCGTTGTAAATACTAACATAAATAGAAATATGACTTATTGCAACAATTGTGGACACGAATCTCATTGTGGAAACAGATATACTGTTGAAGATGAAGACGGATTTACAGGAGAATCTTATGAAAGAGAAATTTGTAAACATTGTCGTTGTGAAAAGTGCGAAATATCAATAGAAGATGAAATAAAATACGAAATAAATGAAGATTTATTTAATGGAGCATAAAAAATTATGAGTAAAATGAGATTATACAAATTTTGGAATGAAAATGGTGATGAAAAAGAAAAAGAAGCGATGAGTTTGAAAAAAGCAGTAATGTCAGTTCAAGGCGATTACAAAGACAGATTTATAAGTGTTGAATATGTTAGTAAAAAAGGTAAACAAATTAGTCAATCTGTAGAAATACCTATGGGTAGAAAGATTAGACAGTCAATGGCCTTAGAAAAAAAGAGATTAGCCAAAAAAGCAGCGTTAGAGGCTAGAAGATAATGGCAAAATTAGCAAAATCATTTGTGGCGCATGAAAGAATGCCTAAAAAAACATCACAAGGAAATAGAAAAGGTGTTAAATTTAGTTCAATGAACAAATCTCGTAAAAGATCATTTAAATTTTACAACTCACAAGGAAAATAATGCCTGGTATTAGTAGAAACGGACAAGATGTGGCTGGTGGTGTCGCCATAGAAGGTAGTTCTAATGTTTCTGTTAATGGTAGTGGTGTTGTAAGATTAGGTGATAAAGTAGCAAGTCACGGTTTAGCGCCACATTCACCAACACCACCTATGACTAGTAGTTCATCTACTATAAGAGTAAATAGTATTGGTGTATGTAGGGCTGGTGATAGTGCTTCTTGTGGACATACTATTTCTGGTAGTTCAAACGTAAACGCTGGTTAATAGTGTATAAATATTGTTATGCCTAGTTATAGTGTAGAAAACATATCTAACAATAGTAAAAGATCAAATAGAATCTATAAAGATTTAGATTTAGATTTTGGTAGAAACACTGTGACAAATGATGTAAATAAATTAACTGATGTTGAGGCAGTTAAAAGAAGTGTTAGAAATTTAATTCAAACTAATCACTTTGAAAGACCATTCCATCCAGAGATTGGTGGTAATGTAAGAGCACTATTATTTGAACCAGTCACACCATTGACTGCTCTTAACTTACAAAGAAAGATAGAAGAAGTTTTAAATAATTTTGAACCAAGAATTAAATTAGTACAAATTTTAGCAAGACCAGATATTGATGGAAATAGGTATTCAATTCAAATCAGTTTTTATGTAATTGGTGTCACTAATCCAGTTACAGTAGAAACATTTTTAGAGAGATTAAGATAAAATGGCAAGTAATAAATTAGAAGTTTCAGAATTAGATTTTGATAATATAAAAAGTAATCTAAAAACATTTTTACAAAATCAATCAGAGTTCCAAGATTACGATTTTGAAGGTTCTGGCTTTGCTGTTCTTTTAGATGTTCTTGCTTACAATACACACTACTTAGGTTTCAATGCCAATATGTTGGCAAACGAAATGTACCTAGACAGCGCTGACATTAGAAAAAATATTGTGTCATTAGCAAAGATGTTAGGTTATACACCAACATCACCTAAATCACCAACTGCATCAATTGATATTTTAGTAAACAACGCAAGTGGGTCTTCTATCACTATGGCAAAAGGAACAACTTTTACAACGACAGTAGATGGAACGACTTATCAATTTGTGACAAATGCTGATCATACAATTTCAGCAAGTTCAGGTGTTTATAATTTTTCAGGTATATCAATTTTTGAAGGTACTTTAGTCACATTTAAATATACAGTAGATAGTTCTGATCCAGATCAAAAATTTATTATTCCAAGTGTAAACGCTGATACATCTACATTAAAGGTCACAGTTCAAAATTCAGTATCAGATACAACAACAGCGACATATACAAAGGCATCAGATTTTACTTCCATAGGTAGTACATCAAAAGTTTATTTTTTACAAGAGGGTGAAGATGGTAAGTTTGAAACTTATTTTGGTGATGGTGTTATTGGTAAATCTTTAGATGATGGTAATATTGTAATTTTAGAATATATTGTTTCAAATAAAGCTGATGCAAATGGCGCTTCTTCATTCGCACTATCAGGTAGTGTTGGTGGATTTACAGATGTCACAATAACAACTAAATCAAATGCTCAAGGTGGTGCAGAGGCACAAACAAAAGAGTCTATAAGATACAATGCACCATTACAATACGCAAGACAAGATAGAGCAGTCACAACAAGTGATTACGAAACACTTGTACAAGAAATATATCCAAATGCTCAATCAGTTTCAGCTTGGGGTGGTGAAGATGATGAAACACCAATTTATGGTGTAGTAAAAATTGCCATTAAAGCAGCATCAGGTTCTACATTGACAGATACTACAAAACAAAGTATTAAAACACAATTACAAAAATACAATGTTGCTTCAGTTAGACCAGAAATTGTTGATCCAGAAACTACATCTCTTATACTTAATACAACTGTAAAGTATGATGAAAAAGCAACTACAAAAACTTCAGATACAATAAAATCAAATGTCATAACCACTTTAACAAATTATAATACAGATACACTAACACAATTTGATGGTGTGTTTAGACACTCAAAAGTTATAGGTTTAATAGATGATACAGATAATAGTATCTTATCAAATGTGACTAAATTAGACATAAGAAAATCATTTACTCCAACATTAAGTTCATCTACAAGATATGATGTTTATTTTAGAAATGGTATTTTTAATCCACACTCTGGACATAAATCAGCCACTGGTGGAGTTATAAGTTCAACAGGTTTTAAAGTACCAAATGATAGTAATGTTTATTACCTTGATGATGATGGAAGCGGAAATATTAGAAGATATTATTTTGTAGGTTCTGTTAGAACATACGTAAATAACACTCAAGGAACAGTTGACTATGCATCTGGTCAAATCACAATTAACTCTTTAAATGTTGCGTCAGTAGAAAATATACGAGGTGCATCATCTACTGTTATTGAAATAACTGTAGAGCCAGAGTCTTATGATATAGTTCCTGTTAGAGATCAGATTTTAGAAATAGATACAGCAAACTCAACTATCACAGTAGAGGCAGATACATTTGTTGGTGGTTCTGCTGATGCTGGTATTGGATATACAACAACATCTAATTACTAATGGCAAAGTTTACAGATAAAATATCAAACCTGATTAATCAACAGGTTCCAGAGTTCGTATTAGAACAACACCCTAAATTTTTAGAATTTTTAAAAACTTATTATACATTTATGGAGTCAGCCGAATTAGGTGTGACTTCAGTTCAAACAACAGATGGTATTCAATTAGAAACAGAAACAGCGCAAGAAAATGAATTAATATTAGATGGCTCTCGTATTGATACAGATAGAACACAATTAGATGCCGGTGATAAAATACTTTTAGAAAGTTCTACTTATGGTAAATTTACTAGAGGTGAAACAATCACTGGTCAAACTTCAAAAGCAACTACGACTGTACTTGCTGAAGATTTAGATAATAATAGACTTTTTATATCAGCACAAGATAAGTTTATAGATGGTGAAACAGTTGTAGGCGCTAGTTCTAACGCTACAGCGATTATTAATAATTATAAACCAAATCCAGTAAACAATATACAAGAGTTATTAAATTTTAGAGATCCTGATAAAGTTATATCAAATTTCTTAACAAAATTTAGAAACGAGTTTTTAAATACATTACCAGAAACATTAAGTAATGGTGTTGACAAAAGAAAGTTAATTAAAAATATTAAATCATTATACCGAGCAAAAGGTACAAATAGAGGACACCAATTATTTTTTAGATTATTATTTGGATTAGAATCAGAAACAATATATCCAAGAGAAAGTATATTAAGAACATCTGATGGTAGTTGGGATACAAAAAAGATATTAAGAGCAATTGGAACTGTTGGTGATACAACTAATTTAATAGGTAGAACAATAACAGGCGAAACATCAGAAGCCACAGCAATAGTTGAAAATGTATTTAAATTTCAAATTGGTACAACTGAAGTATCTGAATTAATTTTAAATGATGATACTATTTCAGGTACCTTTGTAATAAGTGAAGTTGTAAGAGGTACATCAAGCGATGATGATGATATTTTTATCAAAGCAACTGTCACAGGTATTCCTAAAACAATTTCTATAACTAATGATGGAAATTTATATACTGAAGGAGATAGTGTATCAATTACTGGTGGTGGTAATGGATCAATTATTCAAATAGATTCTGTTGGAAGAGGTGGTATTACAGATTTTGTTATTGCAACAGCAGGGTCTGGTTATGAGATTGGTGATGCTATAGAATTTACAAACACAGGAACAGGTGGAGGAAGTGCCAGTGCAAAAGTATCAGTAGTTAATGGAGGATTTACACAAGAAACTTCAACATCAACTGTTGATGACCATATAGTTTTGGAAGATGAAACAACAAGAGGTGATTCATACACAGGAAATAAAGTTGTACAAGAAAGTGGTACTGGCACTGGCGATATTACAGATATTAGAATTATATCAAGTGGAAATAATTATCAATCTTTACCTGTAGTCGCAGTAGATGATACAAATGGATCAAGTGCAGTTGTATTTGCAAATGGTACAGATGTAGGTAGAGTATTAGGAATAAAAATTGTAGAATCAGGTTCAGGTTATGAAGCATCTCCATCACCACCCACATTAAAATTACCAAGTTATATTATTGTTTCAGGTGTTTCAGGTACATTTCAAGTTGGTGAAACTGTCACAGGACTTGATTCAACATCAACAGCAGTTACTGCCACTGTTGTTTCATTTACAGCAGGCACAGGTATATTAAAAGTTTCTAGTCCAACAGGGCAATTTTCTGAAAAAACAACAATCACATCTGCAAGTGGTGCAACAGCAACAGTTGAAAAAAATGATTTAGGTACAGCGACAGTGACAGTTGGAGCTGTTGTTGATACTACGGGTACTTATATTAACCAAGATGGTCATTTATCTGATGACTCAATGAAAGTACAAGATAGTTTATATTACCAAGATTTTTCTTATGTAATTAAAGTGGGTCGTTCAATATCTGATTGGAGAGATAGTTTTAAAAAGACAGTACACACATCAGGTTTTTATTTTTCTGGACAAGTTAATGTAGAAACACGAGTTGATGCTCAATTAAGAAGTTTCAATACAATTAATTCTGGTGTTGCGATTGAAGGTATACAAACAATATTAAATACATTATTCTCAACAATCTTTGGAAGAAGATTAGGAACAACTAGTGATGGTACAAGTTTAAGAGTTAGTCCTCAATCTGGTGTTGATCCAGACTTTACTGATTCAACTAGCGATCATTTCACAACAAATACTAGAGATGTCACTTTAAATCAACATATAACTTTAAAAAATGTTGGTGGAACAATAAAAGAATTAACTGATATTAGAAGTAATACAACAAAGTATGGTGTACCTGTGGCTGGTCCTACATTAAAGAGTATTCAAAGACTAATTTTAAATAGTTTCTACGCAAACTCTATATCAATAGAACAATTAAATGCTTTAAGATTAACAGGAACATTAAATTCTAGTATAGACGGGGAATTAAATAATCTATCTGACTTTAATTTTAAATCAAAGACTAATTTTGCGATACCAGCAGAAGTATGGCAAGTATCTAGTGATAGTTTTGATGAGGATAGAGATACTTTTGATGAAACTAATATAACTTTTGATGCTGCTTAAAAATTATTATAAATATAATTAAGTAAAGGAATAAAAACGTGGCAAAACAAACAATTAATATCGGATCAACAGCAAATGATGGAACAGGTTCTACGATTAGAGCTGGTGGTGATTTAATTAATGATAACTTTAACGAAATTTATACTGCTTTAGGAAGTGGTACTGCTTTAAATGTAGATACATCTGGAGCTAGTAATGGACAAGCGCTTGTTTTTAATAGTGGATCAGGTAAATTTGTTGCTGGAACTCCATCTGTCACATCATCTTTTACTATTTCTGGTGATGGTGGTAGTAATCAAACAATTTCATCAAATGATACTTTAAATGTTCAAGGTGGTACAGGTATTGATACAACAGGTGTTGCTACTGATACACTTACAATTGCAATAGACTCATCTGTTGTCACAAAAACAGGAACTCAAACACTATCTGCTAAAACTTTAACAACACCAGTAATTAATGCTGGTGCTCAATTAAAAAATGGTGCTACAAGCGCTGGTTTTTTAGAGTTTTTTGAAGATAGTGATAACGGCACTAATAAGGTCACATTGATCGGACCAGCGTCTACTGCTGATGTCACAGTCGTACTACCCGCAGCTGCTGATACACTTGTAGGTAAAGCAACAACTGATGTTTTAACAAATAAATCAATTGATAGTGATAACAATACAATCACAAATATTGTAAATGCTGATATTAAAGCAAATGCTGGAATCGTTAATAGTAAATTAGCAAATTCAACTATAACAGTCACAGGTGACTCGGGTTCAACAGCAATTGATCTAGGAGATACTTTAACTATAAATGGTGCTGGTGGTTTAACAGCTGCTATGTCAGGTGACACACTTACATTAACACAATCAAGTGCATCATTAACATATTCAAAAGGAACAGCAACTGGTGACGGATCAACTGTTGGTTTTACTATAAATAGTGGTAGAGCAGTAGATAATATGTTAGTATTTGTCAATGGTATTTGTTTAGTACCTACAGATGACTATACAATATCAAGTACAACTTTAACTTTTGCTACGGCACCCGCAGCATCAGCAGAGATAACATTTAGGTATTTACCAATATAGGATAAAATATGGGAGCTATAACTAGAACAATATCAAATAATTTAACAACCGATTTAGGTGGTGTTGGTGGTGTTAATTTTAGAAACCTTCTTATCAATGGAGATATGAGTTTAGCTCAAAGAGCAGCTTCAAAAGCAAGTATAAGTTCTGGAAACACTACACATACTTGCGATCAATGGAAAACTTATATAAATTCTGCTGGAACTTGGACTCAAACACAAGAGTCATTAACAAGTGGAGAAGCTTATGAGAATGGATTTATAAAATCTCTAAAAATGGATTGTACAACAGCAAATGGTAGTTTAAGTGCTGGAAGTTTTTTAATAGTTGCTCAAAGTATTGAAGCACAATTTTGTCAAACAATCAGAAAAGGAAGTCCTGGAGCAAAACAATTAACAGCTTCTTTTTGGGTTAAAAGTACAAAAACAGGAACTAACATTGTACAATTTGTTGGCCTTGATAACACCGTTAGAATTGTTGCTAAAAGTTATACTATTAATGCTTCAAATACTTGGGAAAAGAAAACTTTAACTATTCCGGCAGATACTGATACAAATGGAAAAATTGCAAATGATAATGGTGAAGGATTAAGAATGTTATTTTGGGTTGCTGCTGGATCTAATTATACATCTGGTACATTAGCAACAACTTGGGGTACCAACACAGATGCAAATAGAGCAGTTGGACAAATTAATAATGCAGATAGTACATCTAATAATTTTGAAATTACAGGAGTACAATTAGAAACTGGACCATCAGCATCTGATTTTGAGTTTTTACCACCCGATGTACATTTAGAAAGATGTCAAAGATATTTTCAACACCATATTAAAAATCCTAACGAAGCATATACAGGTGGTTTTAGAAGTGCAACATCTGTTCAAATGGGAGTACAAATGTTTACACAAATGAGAGGACAACCAACAGCAACTTATCAAGGTCTTAATTGCCACGATTTAGCAGATGGACAAAATTTAGATGCATCAGCAATTTCTTTTGGAGCTGTTAGTGGAACTTATGAGAGTGCTGTATGGTGTATAGTCACTTGTGATAGTGGTGGTAGTAATGGAGATGTTTCAATTGTATATGGAAAAGATACTGAAAGTACAGGAATATTAGGATTTTTTATGGATGCGAGTTTTTAGATATGGATAATCAAAGTAGAAATTTTACAAACGTTGTTAAGTTCTATTATAATGGAACTGCAACAGGATATAATCTTGTAGAAGATGGTGCAAAGAAATTTGTTCCTATTTCAGATAGTAATACAGATTATATAGATTTACAACAATGGATCGCTGATGGTGGAACTGTCACCGATAATGGGGAATAAGTTTTATGAAAAATCATTTATGGAAATCGTATAAATATAATCATAAAGTAAAGGAAAGAATTGACAATGCCGGCAATTATTACAAATAAATTTAGAATACACAATAGTGAACAATTTAGTGAGTCTTTTTCAGAAAGTGCTCCTAATGTTTATTATTTGGGTATAGGAAAACCACAGGCTCACGGTACTTCAACTAGACCTGATGCAAGAACTGATAACGAGGGTACGGAAACTGCTCCTATAACACCCGCAGATTCAGTACAAGAAGAATTTTACGTTTTTGATGATCTATTAGCAGCAAAAAAAGTCACATCTTCTGATGTATCTTTTGCGATACCTAGAAGAAACTGGACAACTGGTACAGTTTACGATTATTATAGACACGATTATGGTAATAGAGTAACAGGTGGTACATCTACTCAAACAGCCGATAGTGGTGCAACAAGTTTATTTGACGCAACTTTTTATGTTGTCACAGAAGATTACAATGTTTATAAGTGTATAGATAACAATGGTGGAGCAGCTTCTACTGTAAAACCTTCTGGAACATCAAATACAATTTTAACAACTGGTGACAGTTATAAGTGGAAATATATGTACACACTATCTGCTTCTCAACAAGTTAACTTTTTATCTACTGACTTTATGGCAGTAGCAACAAATTCAACAGTATCATCTGCCGCAGTAGATGGTGCAATCAATAATATAAAAATTAAAACTGCTGGTTCTGGTGGTACTAACGGTACACACGCAAGTGTTCCTATTAGAGGTGATGGATCAAGTGGTGTATGTTCAGTAACTATCGCTGGTAATGCAGTGACTGCAGTCACAGTGACTGCTGCTGGTACAGGTTATACATATGGTTATGTTAGAGTAGCAGATATTAATAGTGCTGGTGGTGGTTCTTTAAGCGGAGCTGAATTAGATTGTATTATTGAGCCAAAAGGCGGACACGGATTTAATGCAGTAAAAGAATTAGGTGGTTTTTTTGTAATGTTAAACACTAACTTTGAGGGTGCAGAAACTTCAAATTCAGGTGACTTTACAACTGCAAACGATTTTAGAAAAATAGTTTTAATTAGAGATCCTAAATCTGGTGGTTCTGCTGCATCGGCTACAACTTTAAGAGGATCAAAGGCAATTTTATTAACAGGTTCGCCAGGAACTTTTACTGCTGATGAAGAAATAAATCAAGCAACAACTGGCGCAGTTGGTAAAGTTGTAGAATACGACTCAACAAATAAAATTTTATACTACATACAAACTAGATTTAACGATCAAGGTGTAGATGCTAATGGTAATTTGACAGCGTTTTCAGGTGCAAATACTATTACAGGTCAAACTTCAAGTGCTACTGGGACACCATCAACTTCATCATCTACAGTTGATAATGTGGCATTTACAAGTGGCTATAACGCAGGTGAGATTGATGCAGATACTGGTGATGTTATATATATTGAAAATAGATCACCAATAACAAGAGCTTCAGATCAAACTGAAAACGTAAAATTGATAGTTGAATTTTAGAGGGAAATAAATGCCAAGTCCAACAGACTTTAACCTCTCGCCATATTATGATGACTTTACGGAAAGTAAAAAGTTTCATAGAATACTTTTCAGACCGTCATTTGCAGTTCAAGCGAGAGAATTAACACAGTCACAAACACAATTACAAAACCAGATAGAAAGAGTATCTGATCATCTTTTTGATAAAGGTGCTATGATTATTCCTGGTGAAATTGGTTATGACTTGGAATATTATGCTGTTAAGTTAACAAGTTTAGCTAGTGGTAATACTTTAGCACAATTTACAGCTGGTACAATTTTAACAGGTGGTAGTTCAGGTGTTAAAGCAGAAATTGTAAATACAGCAGCGACAGATGGTACTGATCCAGATACTTTATTTGTAAAATATAGAGATAGTGGTACATCAAGGACTGCCACAGCTTTTACACATGGCGAAACAATTACTGGAACAAATAGTGCCAGTGTTTCATTATCTGCTGTCGTGGCAACTTGTCATACAGGTGCTGCAGCAGAAGTACAAGAAGGTGTTTATTACATTAACGGATTTCACGTACAAGTATCTAATCAAACTATAATACTTGACAAATATACAAACACTCCAAGTTATAGAGTTGGTTTAACAGTTGCTGAATCATTTGTGACACCAAATGATGACTCAAGTTTAAATGATAATGCTGCTGGTTCTTCAAATGTTAATGCACCAGGTGCTCATAGATTTAAAATAGATTTAACATTAGCGAAAAAAACATTAACATCAACAGAAGACTCAAACTTTATTGAGTTATTAAGATTATCAAATGGTATCTTACAAAATAGAGTTAGAACAACTGATTATGCTGTATTAGAAGAAACATTTGCAAGAAGAACATTTGACGAATCAGGAAACTATACAATTAATCCATTTGACATAGATGTAAGAGAACATTTAAAAAATACAGGTAGTTCAAATGCAGATATTGTAAGAGGGATTTTTACTTCAGGTAATGGTGGTGATTCAACTAAACTTGCTATTGGTATGTCACCAGGTAAGGCATATGTTAAAGGTTTTGAGATTGAAAAATTAGCAACTTCTTTTGTTGAAGTAGATAAAGCAAGAGATTTTGATACAGAAAATGCTTTTCAAACTAGATTTGATGTAGGTAATTTTGTAAATGTGACAAATATCCATGGTCAACCTGATACAACATTTGTATCTGGTGAAACAGAAGCATTTAAAAGAGTTAATTTATACCAAGAGGCAACAAGTTCTCGTGGTACAGAAAATGCTGGTACAGAATCAAGTATTAATACAATCGGTAGAGCAAAGTCCAGAGGTTTTCAATACGTATCTGGTACAGCAACATCAAATATATTTTCAAGTGCTAGTTTAACAAGTGCCATATACAGACATTATTTGTTTGATATTAATTTGTTTACACACTTAAACATTACTAGTGCTCAGTCATTTACAACTGGTGAATTAATTACAGGTGGTACTTCAGGTGCGACAGGTACTTTAGAATCAATATCTACTACTGAAACAACTGCTGTTTCTGGTATATCAACAGCAAGTCCAGGGGTTTGTACATCAACAGGACACAATTTAAAAGAAGGACAACAAATTAAATTTAGCGCTATCAGTGCTGCTAACAATTCTACAGCAATGACAACTAGTGAAATATTTACTGTTAGAAACCCAGGCACAAATACATTTGAATTATTTGAAAGTGATGGTACAACTGCTACAAATATTACATCTTTTAGTTCAGCGGGTAATGCTGTACACGGTGTTGTTATTTTATCAAGTGTTAATGGTGACTTTGTTGCTGGTGAAACAATTACTGGTGGTACATCATCTAATACAGCAGTTATACAATCTGACGCTGTAGGATTTAAAGGTGTCACAAGTTTTGACTTCCCACAAGTTAAACAAATTGGTATGGCAGGTTCGCCAACTTACACAGCAGACACTGCACTTGATGCAACAAATGGATCAAATCTTACATTAACAGGTACATTATCTATCGCAAATAGTGGTGCGGCAGTCACAGGTTTCAATACAAGATTTACAGAAGAATTAGTAATAGGTGACTCAATCTCATTTACTACGGACGGTGGTACTTCTTTAACTAGAATAGTTGAGGCTATTGTTAGTAATACTTCATTAACATTATCTGCCGCTGTAGGTGGTAGTGATGTATCAACAAAAACAATTGCTACAAGAAGAAGAACAAAAATACAATCACCTGAAAAAAATATTTCTATATTTAAATTACCTTATGAAAATATTAAAACACTAAAAACAACATCAAATGGTGGTGTCACAGATACAAGTTATAGCGCAAGAAGACAAACAGTTATAAATTTATCTGGTGGTTCAGAAACAATCACTGCTGGTACAAATGAAATATTTCCAAGTTTAGCCGAAGGTGATTACACAGTTTCAGTTATGTCAGCAAGTGGAAGTGCTGTTGTTGGTGATGTATTAAGTTTAAGTGGAAATAATCACGCAGGTGGTACCATATTTACATTAGGTGGATCCCCAACAGGTAAACAGTTAACTTTAGATTTTGGTTCTAATTACGGAAGTGCAAAACTAAAAGTTATGTTTACTGTAAACAAATCAAGTACAGCGGCTAACTCAAAAACAAAAACTTTAAATTCAAATCAACAAGTACAAGTTTCTACTTTAGCAGCAGTCACAAAACAAGGTGGTATTAGTTTAGGTAAAGCTGATATTTTCAAATTAAATGCTGTTTATATGGCAGCAGATTTTTCTACTAACGCAACTTCTAGTAATACAAATATTACTAGTAGATTTGAGTTAGATAATGGACAAAGAGATAACTTCTATGACATTGGTAGAATAAAATTAAAAACAGGTGAGATAACTCCAACAGGTAGAATATTAATTGACTTTGATTATTTCACACACGGCGCAGGTGATTATTTTGATGTAGATTCATATTCTGGTGTTGTAGATTATGAAGATATACCAAGTTATACTTCAGATACAACAGGAGAAGTTTATCAGTTAAGAGATAGTTTAGATTTTAGACCAAGAGTAGGTGCATCATCTACAATTAATTCAGGTGGACAAGATAGAAAATTTCAAACTACAGATAGTGCTTTAGATACAGAAGCTTCTACTGTAAATGTTGTTAAATTTGAATCAGACGTATCAACTGACCACGAATTTTATTTACAAAGAGTTGACAAAATATTCATAGACAAAGATGGTAACTTTAAAGTATTAAAAGGTGCTAGTTCTTTAACACCTGAAATTCCTGATGATTTAGATAACGCAATGCACTTATATACATTGTTTATTCCAGCTTACACATTAGACATTGCTGAAGTAGGTATTGAAGCAGTAGATAATAGAAGATATACAATGAGAGATATTGGTAGATTAGAAAAGAGAATAGAAAATGTTGAATATTACACACAACTTTCTTTATTAGAATCAGCAGCACAATCTTTACAAATACAAGACGCAGATGGTTTTGATAGATTTAAAAACGGATTTATTGTAGATAATTTTACAGGTCACGGAATAGGTGATGCTGGTAATTTAGATTACAAAGTATCAATGGATTATGCGAAAGGTGAAATGAGACCAACATTCCACGAAGACGCAATACAATTAGTTGAAAGAGATGATGATGGTACGGCAATAGTTGACGCTGATAGAACAGCATCAAACTATCAAAAAACTGGTGATCTAATTACACTACCTTATACAGAAGCAACTTTAATAGATCAACCTTATGCAAGTAAATCTGTTAATGTTAACCCATTTGGTATCTTTACTTGGATTGGTTCTATTGCACTAACACCAACAAATGATGAATGGAAAGAAACTGAAAGAGCACCAGAATTAGTAATTAATAATGATGATGGTACTTGGGACACTTTAGTTAAAAATTCAGGTAATCCAAATCTAACATCTGTTGAAATAGGAACAGTTTGGAACGAATGGCAAAATCACTGGACAGGTGTATCAAACTCTAATAGTACAGAAACTTATAGAAGAAGACACGGTCACGGTTGGGCAGTTATGCAACGTGATATTCAAACAACAACTAGAACAGGTACAAGAACAAGAGTTGGTATTAGACAAGTATTAGTTCCAAAAACTGTGACTCAAAATATAGGTGATAGAATTATATCAGTAGCATTTGTACCATTTATTAGAAGTAGAACAATATCATTTAGCGCAACAAGATTAAAACCAAATACAAGAGTTTATCCTTATTTTGATAGTGATAGTGTATCAGCATATATTACACCTTCAGGAGGTAGTGCTGGAGACGCTGTAATTACAGATTCAAATGGTGCAGTTTCAGGTACTTTCGCAATACCTGATCCAAAAGTTGACGCTAATCCTAGATGGAGAACAGGTCAAAGAGTATTCAGATTGACAAGTTCATCTACAAATGATTTAACATCTGCGCCAGAAACTGCTGCAAACGCTGAATACATCGCAAGAGGTATTATTGAAACAGTACAAAATACAATAATTTCAACAAGAACAGCAGGAGTAGAATTTAGAGCAACTAACGAAACTGAAGCCGTGACACAAACTAGTGTTCAAAGAGGTGCTTCTCGTCAAGTAGGATACCACGATCCATTAGCAGAAACATTTATGATTGATGATGAAGGTGGTGTATTCTTAACTTCAATAGATGTTTACTTTAGTTCAAAAGACGCAAATATTCCAGTGACTTTACAATTAAGAAATACTGTAAATGGTTATCCTGGACAACAAATATTACCATTTGCTGAAAAAACTTTAAACCCAAGTGCGGTAAATACAAGTACAGATGGTACAACAGCAACTACATTTACTTTTGATAGTCCTGTTTATGTACAAGAAAATACAGAATACGCTTTTGTCTTAATGGCAAACTCAACAGATTACAATGTTTATGTTGCGAGATTAGGTGAAACTGCTTTAGATTCAGATAGAACAATCTCACAACAACCATATGCTGGTGTATTCTTTAAATCACAAAATGGTGTGACTTGGACAGCAGATCAAAACGAAGATATTAAATTTAAAATTAAGAGAGCAGAATTTAGTAATGTCACAGGTACAATTACTTTAACAAATGATACTTTAGGTAGTAGAACATTAAAAAATAATCCTTTAAGAACAAAAAATGCTTCTAAAGAGATTACAGTTTTCCACCCTAACCATGGAATGCATGGTACAAGTAATAATGTCACAATATCAGGTGTTGCATCTGGAACATATAATGGTATTGCGCATACAGATATAAATGGAACATACACATCTATTAAAGACGTGACTTTAGACAGTTATGTTATCACTTCAGGTTCTTCAAGTAATGCTACATCAACAGGTGATGTTGGTGGTACTACTGTTGTAGCAACTCAAAATAGAACATATGACGTATTAAACTTATCTGGTGTTCAAACAATGCAATTACCAGGAACAAGTATTAATCATTATATTAGACCTACAACAGGTAAATCAATTCACGGTTCTGAATCAGAATTTACTTTGACATCAAGTGCAAATAAATTATCAGTGGTTAATAACGATAATATTTACTTTACAGGACCAAATGCTGTTATGAGTGAGATAAATGAAACAAATGAAATGTCAGGTAATAAATCATTCTGGAATATATTAGAGTTCTCAACTACAAATACTAAATTGTCACCAGTATTAGATACTCAACGAATGAGTGCATTTGTAATTTCAAATAGATTAAATAACCCTACTGTAAGTAATACACCAGATTTTGTTGATGATACAGCGAACACAGGTACATCATCATCAGCAGTTTATTTAACTAAATCAATTAATTTAGAAAATACTTCCACAGCGTTAGATGTTAGATTATCTCAAAATGTAAGATCAAGTTCAGGTGTTGAAGTTTACTTTAGAACATCTGGTCCTGATGAAGCAAGAAACATAGAAGATTTAAATTGGACACCATTTAATGGTGACGGTAGTGAAGACACAACAGTCACACCTGCTGAAGACGATACAACATTTAAAGAATACAAATATTCAGCAAGTGATATACAAGACTTTACAAGTTTTCAAATTAAAATAGTATTAACAGGTTCAGTATCATCATATCCACCTATTATAAAAGATATGAGAGCAATAGCATTGGCAGTATAATGGCAAGATTAAAAGTAGAAGGATATCAAAGTTTAATTAGAGATACTAATTCTAATGGTATTGTTAATACAAATACAACAGAATACAGTATATATATGGCAAGAGCCAGAGCGAGAGAGAAACAAGGTGATGAAATTAGAAACGCTGTAAAAGAAATAAATAATTTAAAATCTGAATTAAGAGAAATTAAAACGAGTATTAGAGAATTAGTAGGAGCAATAAGTAAGTAAGATGGCAATAAGATCAGTAGCATCAACAGATACTTTAGAGACATTTAGAACGACATTTAATACTGTCGGGACAGACATAGGTGATCTAACAAGTCTAAGTACATCTCATAAAAGCACTTTAATAGGGGCGATCAATGAGGCTTTTGGTGCAACAAGTTCTTTTACTTTAAGAGACTCATCATCTACAACACAAGCTATTTCTGGTGGTGATACTTTAAATGTTGTCGGTGCCAGTAATATTAGCGCAGCAGTAAGTGCGACTGACACTCTAACGATTTCATTAAATAGTACAATAACAGGTGTGACAAGTATTACATCAACAACATTAACTGATGGTACTGCATCAATAAACAGTGGATCTATAACTGGTGTTGTAAATATAACTGGTTCTGGAGCAGGTTCAATAACTAGTATGGTAAATGTCACTGGTTCTGGAACAGCTAATTTTACTACAGATGTACAAGTTAATAGTGTATCTGTGGCAACTAAACCTTTTGCGATTGCTCAAGCAGTAGCTCTAGGTTAGTTTTTGTAATGTTAATAAAGGTGTTAATCTATATAAATAGGTTAATACGGGCAAAATTATTTGTATAGTATCAATGATTTTGTTAATAACACATTTAAAACTATATAAATAACTATAAGAGAATAAAGGAAATAAAATGGCCAACGATTTTAAAAGATTTGCTAAACCCAATGTAGGAACATCAACTGGTGCATCTGGTGATGCATTATATTCAGTACCTGCAGGTGCGGGTTCAAGTGCATTAGAGTCAATTGTAATTGGTATATCTATCTGTAATAAAAATTCCGCTGAAAGAACAGTAGGAATATTTTTAGATAATGAAGATGGATCAAATGATGCTTATATTTGTAATGGATTAAAAGTACCAGGAAATACTACAGTTGAAGTTATGCAAGGAAACAAATTAATTCTTCAAAATGATGGATCAAACGCAGATGTATTAAGAGCTGAAGCTTCGGCAGGTTCTTCAATTGATGTTGTTGTATCCGTTTTAGAAGACGTATAATAAAAAGAGTTAAAAATGGTTAGATACATTCAGTCTAAAGATAGACCAACAGAGGTTAATGTTAGAACAGCAACTGGTGATGGGTCAACAACAGGTTTTACAGTAACACAAGGTATGACAGTGAATAAAGTTATTGTTTCAATTAACGGGTTGATGCAGAAACCTACTACTGATTATTCAATATCTAGTACAACATTAACATTTGGTACTGCACCTGATGCATCTGACTCAATTGTAATAAGGGAGCTACCAGTTTAGAATAAGATATGGCAAAAATTAGACAATCAAATATAGATAAAAGTATTTTAAATGCTCAAACAGAATTATCAGCTCAAGCTGCAGATGACGATACATTTTTAGTTTTTGATACAAGTGCAGGCGCACTTAAAAAAATTCAAAGATCAAATATAAAATCAAATCCCGCTAAAATAACAAGTGTTTCTCCAACATCTGTTGCTGAAGGAGACGGATCAGGTAATCATACATTTACACTTTCTGGATCTGGTTATGTAGCAGGAACTACAGCAAATTTAATTAATGCATCAGGTGCAACAGTTAACTTTGATACAACGACAATTGACTCTTTAACACAAATTACTGGTGTGATAGCAAAATCTAGTTTACCTGGTAGCGGTGAACCTTATGATGTTAGAGTAAATAATTCTGATGGTAATCAAACAATAACAGATCAAATTAATGTTAACCAAACACCATCTTGGACAACAAGTGCAGGAAGTTTAGGTACCTTTTCAGAACAAACTACAATTAGTACAATTACAGTAGCTGCAACTGATCCTGAATCAGGAACAATAACATTTTCAGTAACTTCAGGTTCATTACCTGGAGGTTTATCTTTAAATTCTTCTAATGGTCAAATTACAGGTACTTTAAGTACAAATATTACAGGAACAACTACTACTAACTTTACAATAACTGCATCAGACGGAACTAATAGTGTAGGAAGAGCCTTTTCAATAACGGAAGTTCCAGCAGGAACTGAAACATTTACATCATCAGGTACTTTTTCTGTACCAACAGGTATTACTTCAGTTGATGTATTACTCGTTGCTGGAGGAGGTGGTGGTGGTACATCTGCTGGAGGTGGCGGAGGTGCTGGTGGATTAATTTATAAACCAGGTTTTACAGTCACACCTGGTGGTTCAATTCCAGTCACAGTTGGTGATGGTGGTGCGAATGCTGGACCTGGAGCATCTGGACAAGATTCTGTATTTAGTACATTAACTGCTAAAGGTGGTGGTGGAGGTGGAGGACCTAGAAACCAAGCTGGACAACCTGGTGGATCAGGTGGTGGTGCTGGTTGTGGTGGACCAACTGGTGGTAGTGGTAATCAAAGTACACAACCAGGTGATTCTGGAAACTTTGGTTTTGGTAATCCTGGCGGGAACGCTGGAAACCCACCTAATTGGGGCGCTGGTGGTGGCGGTGGTGCCGGTAATGCGGGTAACTCTGGTGGACCTCATAACGCAGGTAATGGTGGTAATGGTAAATCATATTCAATATCAGGAACATCAGTGACATATGGTGGTGGTGGTGGAGCTGTGACCGATCACAATATGGGTCCAGGTGGATCTGGTGGAAATGGTGGTGGCGGAAATAGGAATAGTTCAGGAACTGCCAATCGTGGTGGCGGAGGTGGTTCTGGTAATGGCCAAGATGGTAATATGGGCGGTGGTGGCTCAGGCGGTAAAGGTATTGTAATTGTTGATTACTAAATAATACTAAAATATTATTTTATTTAATTAAAGGAGTTGAAATGACTGATAAAGAAGCAAAATATGATGGCGTAGATGAATTTGGAAATCCTAATTATTTAGCCTCAGAAGATAAAGGTGATATAGTATTAAATACACTAAAACCTGGCGAAGTTCTAACAGATCAAGGAACCATAGTTGAAGAAAATTACGACTATGGAAGTATTACAGACCACGATAAAAGAGTCGTAAAAGAAATCATAAAACTATTAGAAGAACGAGCAAATGTACCTTGTAAAATGTTTGCTAAAGAATTAGCAATAAAGTTTGATATATCAAAAATACCAGAAATGAAATATGAAGATTCTAAATGGCACGAGTTAACTAAAGATTTTAGATTAGGTGAAGCAATCCAAGGGTTTAGACAAGACACTAGAGACGGTGAACAGATTAGAATACCACATATGGGTTTCTCAGCAGATTTAGAAGAACTTGAAAAATTAGCAGAACATTTATCTAAAAAATAGTTTAAAATATTTTTTGTTAATGTTTTATACAAATGTCCCTACAGTAAATACGGAAACTGGCGATAATATAATTTATCCATTTAGTCCTCCTATTTTTCAAACAGAAGTTGATAGCAACTTTACAAATCAATTAATTGTAGAAGGTCGTAAACTTACAAAAGAAGAAGACGATTGGAATTATCAATTAGCAGGTAATTTGAAATATGGACGTTCATATCGTTTTAAAGAATCATTTAAATTAAGATCAGAAACATATTTAAAAATCTATGTAAAAAGATTTTGTGATGGAATAGATAAGTTATATGGTAATTCGTTAATGACAGATAAAATTACTCCATTAAAATTAGATGAATTGTGGATTAATTTTTCTCAAAAACACGATTTTAATCCACCACATGCACATAGTGGTGTTTTATCTTTTGTGATATTTTGTAAGGTACCACCAGAAATATTTAAAACACAAGCAGATAGTAATAATCAAAGTGCAGGAAAAATTACTTTTTCATATGGTGAAAATATAACTAGTCTAATGGGTAATGATTATCCTATTGAGCCTTATGAAAATTTAATGTTTATATTTCCAGCACAATTAAAACATTATGTTTCACCGTATTGGGTTGATGCAGAGCGTATTAGTGTATCTGGTAATTTCAGCCTATCTAAATAATAAGTAAAATGATGATACACAATTCATATTATTATATTGAATCTGCCTTGACACCTGATCAATGTCAAAAAATTATTGATTTAGGTTTATCTCAAATTGATAGTGTTAAAAAAGCAGGCGGGTCTACTGTTGCAACTACATTTGATGGTGGTCACAAAGAAGCTTTAGAAAAATTAGGTGAACCCGTTTCTCCTCAGGCAGATAAAACCGTAGAAGATTTAAGAAAAGAAAAAGAAAAGAAAAGTTATATTAGAGATAGTGAAGTATCTTGGTTAAATCATCAATGGTTATATGATTTAGTATATCCTTTTTTACATAAGGCAAATAATGATTCTGGTTGGAAATATCAATTTGATTACAGCGAGACTTTTCAATTTACCAAATATGGACCTAATCAATTTTATGGTTGGCACGCAGATGGCGAGAGTTGTCACCATGGAAAGTATAAAAGATATATTCCAGGTATTACTAAAACAGGGCCAGATGGTGAAATGCCTAAAGGTTATACTACAGTTCCTGATATGGTAGGAAAAATTCGTAAACTATCTATGACAATTAATTTAAATAAGCCTGGTGAATATGAAGGTGGAAATTTAAAGTTTGATTTTGGTCCACATAATCAAGGAAAACGTTTCCACGAATGTACAGAAATAAGACCTCAAGGATCAATCATTATATTTCCGTCATTTGTATATCATCAGGTAACTCCTGTGACTAAAGGAACAAGATACTCTCTAGTTTTATGGACACTAGGAAGACCATTTGTGTAGATACTAAATAAGATAAAAAGGAGTATAAAATGAGTGCGGCAAAATTTTTTAAAGAACATAGTTGGGTTAAGATAGATAATTATATTGACCAAAGTATGGCTAATTTATTTTATCATCATATTCAATTAGAAACTGCTAGATTAAGTTATTACGAAGAAAATGATATTAGAGTTGATATGGCATATAATGGTACCTTTACTGACGAACAAGCTCCAGGTGACTTTAGTAAATATGGTGATCCTATCTTTGATGCTTTTTTAAGTTTAGGTTTAGGAAAGATGCAAGATTTAACTGGATTAAAATTAGTTCCTACATATTCTTATCATAGACTTTATACAAATGGTACAGAGTTAAAAAGACATAAAGATAGACCAAGTTGTGAAATTTCAACTACACTTTGTTTAGGTTATGATACTTCAAACCTTGAAGATAAAAACTGGAATTGGCCTATGTATGTAAAAGAAAAAAATGGTGTAGAAACTCCAGTCTATATGAAACCTGGTGATATGGTAATATATCGTGGTTGTGAGTTAGAACATTGGAGAGAGCCATTTATAGGTAATCATCACGCTCAAGTATTTTTACATTATAATGAAGCTGGTGGTAAATACGATATTCCTTTTGATGGTAGACCTCTTTTAGGTATGCCTGTATTAGATCAAGTTGTAAGAAATGATGAAGAATTAAGCGAATATGAAAAACATAATACAACTAATAATGCTAGAAAAGTAATAGATTAATAAATGACTTGGAATATAAAACTTTTAAAAGATAATCCTTTATACCCTGCTTTAGTTATTGATAATTGGTATACTCCTAATGAAGAAAAGGCTGTATGGAAAGAGTTAGATTTTTATAGTGCAACACCTAAAAAATATTTAGAAAAGGCAGAAGATACAATTGTTGCTCGTGATAAAGATGGCTCGCCTAGAAGTACAGCATATAGATTTTATTTAGAAACATTTTATAATAATAAATTAATATCTCCAATTTATAATTGTATGAAAAAACAACGATCACCAGAATTTAGAGATATTATGGGTAATTTTATGCCTTATGCTCGTAGTTTTTTATCTACTACAGAAGATACATCTTTAATATCTTATTATGAGGATAACGATCATTATAAACCTCACTATGATTCTTTTAGTTGGACTTGTTTAATATGGATGGTAAGAGAGCCTAAATTATTTGATGGTGGTGATTTTTTATTAAATGAACCCAATTATGAAATTAAATTAAAAAATAATAGAATGGTTATGTTTCCTAGTTGTTTATTACATAGTGTCACCCCTTTAAAATTTCATACTCAACCAGAAGAAGCGGGATACGGAAAATATACTATTACACATTTTTACTTTGCAATTCCTTTAGGTGATGGAAGTGACTTGTCGTTAGGAAACAATAAACTACCTAAATTATGAAAACAATAACAATAGTTGGTGGAGGTACTGCCGGATATATTACTGCGTTAATTTTAAAAACTAGATACGGAAGTAATATTGATATACAACTAGTTAAGTCAGATAAAATTGGTATTATAGGAGTTGGTGAGGGTTCAACCGAGCACTGGAAAGAGTTTATGGATTTTGTCGGTATTGATTTTAAAGAATTGATTACCGAATGTGACGCAACTTTAAAGTGTGGTATTATGTTTAAAAATTGGACAGATAATGATTTTTTACATAATGTAAATGAATTAAAAAACTTTAAACACGGACAACATTTAGCAAGTTATTTAAAGTTAATGAATGAAGACTGTGATGTAAAAGAATTGAATAATCCTTGGTTTTGGGAAAACAAAGTTGGTAGAGAATTTTTATTAAGTGAATTACACAATTGTCCTACTAATCAATATCACTTTAACACATTTAAGTTAAATGAATTTTTAAATAAAAAATCAATAGAAAAAGGTTTAAGAGTTGTTGATGATGAGATAGTTGATGTAGAATTAAATAATAAAGGCGAAATATCAAATTTAAAAGGTGAAAAGAATAATTACAATACAGACTTTTATATTGATTGTACAGGATTTAAAAGATTATTAATTTCTAAATTAGGCGCAAAGTGGAAATCATATAGTAAGTATTTAAAAATGAAAGAAGCAATTGCCTTTCCAACAAATGGTACAGATGAATATAATGTTTATACAATTGCACGAGCTATGAAATATGGTTGGGCTTGGCATATTCCCACTTATGGTCGTTGGGGTAATGGTTATATTTTTGATAGTGATTACATAAGTGCCGATGACGCAAAACAAGAAATAGAAGAAACACTAGGACATAAAATAGATATAGGAAAACACGTTAAGTTTGATCCTGGTTGTTTAGATAAACCTTGGATTAAAAATTGTTTAGCAGTAGGATTAAGTGCTAACTTTGTAGAACCATTAGAGGCAACATCAATAGGCACATCTATAAATCAAATGTTTTTGTTCATACATATGTTTGATAACTATAATCAAAAGATAATAGATGATTATAATTATAAAATGGAATTGATAATGAACAATATTAGAGATTTTATTGTTTTACATTATATTACAAAAAGAGATGACACTAGTTTTTGGAAAGATTTAAAAACTATGAAGATACCTGATACATTAAGAGAGAATATAGAAAGATGGCAAACTAGATTACCTATTAGAGATGATTTTAGAGAAACAAATTATTACTTGTTTTTAGAACATAACTATTCTCAAATATTATATGCTTTAGATTTACTTAACAAAGAAAATATAAAAATCTTATATAATTCTTTTAATGAAGAACATAGAAAACATTTTGATATAGGAATGAACGAATATAAAAACAATTTAAATGTTCCTCAAGTAAAACATAAAACATATTTAAAAGCAATAAGAGCGATGTATGCCACAGTTTAAAGTTCGTAATTTATGGCCAACTCCTGTTTATGAAGCAGAGATACCTGTTGAACAAAAATGGAAAAATATAATAACAAATTTTGATTATGAGAGAACACCTATTGGTAATAGTGACATAACAAAAGATCGTTATATCTTTGAAAACAATTTAGAATTAAAAGATTTAGAAGAAAAAATTAAAAATCATTGTGAGATATTTGTAAAAAAATATCTACATATAAAAAACAATGTAGAATTTTATTTACAAAATTCTTGGGTTAATGTACATAATCCTAATGATGAATCACAGGTTCATTATCACGGAAATTCTTTGATAAGTGGAGTGTATTATCCAATCTTACCTGATGGCTCTGGTAATATAACATTTCATAAAAATCATTTACTTACTAATCTATTTCACCCTTGTATTAAAATAGAGTATGAAGAACACGATAATATTAATTGTGATTTTTGTACTGTAGATATAAAAGAAGGATCAATAGTTCTTTTTCCATCACATTTGGAACATAGCGTAGAAAGAAACAAAACTAGTGAAAAAAGATATTCTATCGCATTTAACTTTTTTGTAAGAGGAACATTGGGTAAAAAAGAATTTATATTAGACTTAAAATAACATAAATAATAAAATAGGTGATTAAAGTATGACTGAAACTGTAAAACAAGACAAGATAATAATTGATGGTAAAGAATACACTATAAATGATTTACCATTAGAAGTGAGAAATACAATTGTTGCTAGACAAGAAATTCAACAATCTAAGTTAAGACACGAATTAGAATTAGAAAAAATTGAAGTATTAACTACTTACTATAATGATAAGATTAAAAAAGGGTTAGAAAAATTAAATGGCAGTCACACAAAAAACAGCTGAGAATTTTACAATAGATCAAGGCGCAGATTTTAGTAGAACACTAACAGTCACAACTGATGGATCTACTGCATACGATATTAGTGGTCGTACTTTACAAGCGCAAATGAGAAAAGGTTTTTCTTCTTCAACAGCAACAGCATCTTTTACTTGTACTGTTGTTTCAGGTTCAGCGGGAACATATAAATTAACACTTACAGATACAGTCACAGCTGCTATTGACTCAGGTCGTTATGTATATGATGTAGAATTAATATTAGCAGATTCAACTATTGAGAAAGTACATAATGGTATTATAACAGTTCTTCCAGAGGCTACGAAAATCTAATGACAAAAGACTTAGATATAGAAATATTAGAATTACAAGCAGAAAAGAAAAGATTAGAAGAAGAATATAATAAGCAACAAGATACTGAAATACAATTACTTCTAAAAGAAAAAGAAGAATTAGAATTAGTTTTAGATAAAAAACAAGAAGAAGAAATTAAACAACTAGTTAAAGAAAAAGAAAATTTAGAAAAAGAGATATTAACAGAACAACAAAAACAAGATAAACTTAAAAAATTATTTGAATTACCTAAATTTGATAATGTTGATGAAAATGTTAAGACCAAAAAATCTGTCAACGAAGAAAAACTATTAAACACTCTAAAAGAATTAACAGGTGCTGTAAATAAATTTCAAACAGACGAAATTGTTAAAACTAATATTACAGAAAATGACTTTACTAAATTTGTGGCTAAACAACAAAGAACAAGTATAGTATCTGAAGATTTAGTAAATAATGTTAAAAAAGTTATTGAAACAGATACACAACCAGTTAGAAGTTTACAACAAGACCATATTTACGAAAATGCTAATACAGATATCAATAATAAAGATACTGTATTAAAAGAGTTAACTAAACAAGCTAAATCAATAACAGAAGATATTGAATCTGGCGAAACAAGTTTAGATAAACTTACAGCAGAGTTTAGTAAATTTAAACAACTTACAACACTTCAATTACAATCGCTTGGTGGTGGTGGTAGTACAAAAATATCTAATATGGACGATGTTGATATTTCAGGTCAACAAAATGGTTATGCTTTAAAATATAATTCATCTACAGGTAAATATGAATTTGGTTCAGTTTCAACGGCCATTGATTTATCTGCTGTAGACCAAGATATTGTACCTGATGGTAATGGTACAAGAAATTTAGGTAGTTCGTCAAAACGTTGGGGTGAGTTATTTCTTTCAGGTGACACAATCAATTTAGGTGGGGCAACAATTAGTTCAGACGGAACTGGATCAATCGCTATGTCTGCTACAGGTGTCACTTTACCTACGGGTTCTAAAGTAGGTACTCAAAGTATTGCTCAAGCAGATGCGAAAACAGGTGTGGTGACTAAATCTGTACCTTTCTTTACAAAAGCGGGAGGTTTGAGCTCGGCAGCAACTACATTTACAATGGCAGCGGGGTCGTCAAATGCATCAGTATTTACTAGTTTTACAAAAGCAAATGGGACACAACAAAGTAAATTTGAGTTGTTTAGTTTCTAATAAAAAAGACATATAAATAAGTAAGAGGAGAAAATAATGTCGTCAAAAGTACCAGTCAGAACAGTGTTTGATGGAAGTGGTAATGCCACTGGTCTAGCAGAATATCAATCAGGTGAATTTATACCTTTATCACACGGTGGTATAGGTGCTGCTTTATCTATTGGTTCGGCAGGACAAGTATTAAAAGTAAATTCAGGCGCAAGCGCATTAGAGTTTGGTGCTGTTGAAGCAGTAATAAACATTGATGGCGCAACAAATTTAGAAAGTGCCACACTAGCAACAACTGACAAGTTTTTAGTATCAGACGGTGGTTCTGAAGGTAGAGCAACTTTAGATCAGTTAGTCACATTGATGGAATCTTCTATTGATGCGATTGGTGGTAATTTAACAGTCACAGGTAATTTAACAGTTAACGGATCAACAACTACTGTTAATTCTACTAACACAACAATTGATGATAATTTATTAGAATTAAATTCAGGTGCAACTTCAAACGCAAACGATTCAGGAATAATTATTGAAAGAGGTAGTACAGGTGATAACGCTATTGTTGCATGGGACGAAAGTGCTGACAAGTTTGTACTTGGAACTACAACAGCGACTGCATCTAGTACAGGTAATTTATCAATTACAACTGGAACATTAGTCGCAAATATAGAAGGTAATGTGACAGGAAACGTCACAGGAAATGTATCAGGTACTTCAGGATCAACAACTGGAAATGCCGCTACAGCAACTGCATTAGAAACTGCTAGAAATATTGCTGGTCAATCATTTGATGGTACAGGAAATATTACAATAGCTTCAACAGATTTATCAAACACAAGTGCTATCGCATTATTAACTGCTACTCAAACATTTACAAATAAAACATTAACTAGTCCAAAGATTAATGAAGATGTGGCAGTCACAGCGACAGCTACACAATTAAATCATACTGTTGGCGTGACAAGTGCTATTCAAACACAATTAGACGCAAAAGCGACTAACGCATTTGCTATCGCTCAAGCTGTTGCACTAGGTTAATACTCTACTATCCTTATAAATAGTAGAAAATAGAGGAATAGTATGGCAACACCATCAAGTAGAGAAACATTAAAACAATACGCTTTAAGAGCGCTCGGAAAACCAGTCATAGAAGTTAACGCTGATGACGACCAATTAGAAGATAGAATTGATGAAGCGTTACAGTATTTCGCACAATTTCACTATGACGGTATAAGAAGAACATACTTAAAGTATCAATACACACAAGCAGATTATGATAGAATAAACGCTGATTCATCTGAATCAGTCACTAAAAACTCCGTGACAACTGCCTGGAAAGAGGGAAACGGTTTTCTTGTAGTACCTGAAAGTGTAGTATCAGTAATTAATATTTTTCCATTTTCAAACAAAGGTAATCTAAACTTATTTGATGTAAGATACCAATTAAGATTAAATGACCTTTACGATTTTTCTTCTACATCAATAATCAACTATGATGTTGTATTAAGACATTTAGATTTTTTAGATCACATACTTGTTGGTGAAAAACCATTAAGATTTAATCAACACGATAATAGATTATATATTGACCAAGATTGGAAAAATGATTTAGCAGTTGGTGAGTATATTGTGATTGAGTGTTATAGAAAATTAGATCCTGATACATTTACAGATGTATATAACGATATATACTTAAAAAGATATGTCACTGCTTTGTTTAAAAAACAATGGGGCGCAAACTTATCTAAATTTAATGGCGTTGCTATGATTGGTGGCGTATCATTAAATGGTCAACAATTGTATTCTGAAGCTATATCAGATATAGAAAAACTTGAGCAAGAAATAAGAAGTTCATACGAGTTAAACCCTGCAATGATGATGGGATAATGCCATGGCCGTTAACCATTATTTTCAAGCAGGTAAGGGCATAGGTAGTTCCGAAGAAAAAAGACTTTACGAAGATTTAATCATAGAAGGCCTAAAGATATATGGCCAAGATGTATATTACTTACCACGAACACTTGTAAATAGAGATTTAATTTTAGGCGAAGATATGTTGTCTAAATTTTCATCTGCGCTTTTACTTGAAGCGTATATGGAAACAACTGAAGGTTTTGCTGGTGAACAAGA
>Ga0160423_10000675_pt1 | contig 28311 bp, 27 predicted proteins | sample CRUFie14St8metaG_FD_108191 | JGI IMG/M metagenome (GOLD analysis project Ga0160423, IMG submission 108191) | Marine microbial communities from the Costa Rica Dome - CRUD Field 142mm St8 metaG | ecosystem: Environmental > Aquatic > Marine > Oceanic > Photic zone | place: Costa Rica: the Eastern...
AGGTTCTGGACTATTTATTGACAATGAAGTAGGTGGAGCTGTTGCAACTGGATTAGGTGAAGAAGTAATTAAGACAGTTGGCAGTTTTTTAATTGTAGAATTAATGCGAAATGGCTTAAATCCCCAAGAAGCCTGCGAGAAAGCTATAAATAGAATAATAAGTAAACATAAAGGAAAACCAAATTTTCAAGTAGCTTATATTGCAACAAATAAAAATGGAGAAATAGGTGCATATAGCATACATAACGATTTCTCTTATACTTTTTACAAAAATCAAACAAATCAAAATATTAAATCTAAATCCGTTTTTTAAATAAAATAAAGATGCAAATAATTGAAAATGAAAAAAAATACGATGTTGTTATTGTAGGTTCTGGTGCTGGCGGAGGTATGGCAACAAAAATTCTTACTGATAACGGATTAACTGTTGCTCTAATGGAAGCAGGACCATTTTTTGATCCTGCTGATCAAGACCAACAATTACACTTAAAATGGCCCTATGAATCTCCAAGACGTGGTAAAGGTTCAACAAGAGCATTTGGAGATTTTCATGCTTCTTATGGAGATTGGGAAGTTGATGGAGAACCGTATGAAATGAAAGGAGACACAAAGTTCAATTGGTGGAGAAGTAGAATGTTAGGAGGAAGAACAAATCATTGGGGAAGAATTTCTCTAAGATTTGGTCCAAATGACTTTAAAAGAAAAAGTATTGACGGTTTAGGTGATAATTGGCCTATTAATTATGAAGATGTAAAACCCTATTATGATAAAGTTGATAAATTAATTGGTATAACTGGAACCAAAGAAAACATCTACAATGAACCCGACGGTTTTTTCTTACCACCCGCAAAACCAAGACTCCATGAGCTCTACTATAAGAAAGGAGCTGAAAAAGCAGGTGTAAAAGTAATTCCTTCAAGACTCTCAATTTTAACAAAAAGAATAAGTAATGAGCGAGGGGTCTGTTATTATTGCGGGAATTGCGGAAGATCATGTGGAGTTTATGCTGACTTTTCTGCCAGTTCTTGTTTAGTTTTTCCTGCGCAAAGAAATGCTCAAGGAAGACTTGATCTCTACGTAAATAGTATGGTCAGAGAAGTATCAGTTGACAAATATGGTAAAGCTAACGGAGTAATTTATATAAATAAAGATGATAATAGTGAATATAGAATTAATGCTAAGGTTGTTGTTTTAGCAGCATCTGCATGTGAAAGTGCTAGAATATTGCTTAACTCCAAAAGTTCTTATCACAAAAATGGTCTTGGTAATAGTTCTAATATGGTTGGAAAATATTTACATGACTCAACTGGAACTAATAATATGGCTTTTATTCCAGATTTAATGAATAGAAAAACCTACAATGAAGACGGTATGGGTAATATGCACTTATATACACCATGGTGGCTTGATAATAAAAAATTGGATTTTCCAAGGGGGTATCATATTGAAATAGGAGGTGGTTTAGGTGCTCCAATGTATGGGTTTGGCTTTGACTTTAATAGTCTTAATAAATTTTTTGGATTGCAAGTTGGTGGTTATGGTGATCGAGTTAGAGATGAAGTCAAAAAATACTATGGATCAACAATATTTTTCGCTTCAAGAGGTGAGTCAGTTCCTAATGAAAATAATTATTGTGAAATAGATCCTGAAAAGAAAGATAAATACGGTATACCTATCCTGAGATTTAATTATAAATGGTCTGATTATGAAAGAAAGCAGGCCAAACATGCGAATGAAACTATAAATCAAATAGTCGATAATATTGGAGGTCATATGCTTTGGCAGAATAAAGGACCAGATCACGGTTTATTAACTCCCGGTGAAATCATCCACGAAGTTGGTACAACGAGGATGGGAAGTAATCCTAAGACTTCTGTTGTCAATGAATATGAACAATTACATGATGCAAAAAATGTTTTTGTAGTAGATGGTGGGCCTTTTGTTTCTCAAGCAGATAAAAATCCAACATGGACAATCTTAGCTCTTTCTTGGAGAACCTCTGAGTATATCGTTGATCAATTAAAAAAGCAAAATATTTAATTATGAATAGAAGGGAAAGTTTGAAAACATTGGTAATAGGATCTCTAGCTAGTAGTTTAGTTTTAGAAGGTTGTCTTTCGAAAGAAAAGGAAATTATTTATGAAAATGTTTGGAAATACAAATACGGAAGAACACCTGAAGAATTAGAAAGAGACCTTAAATTATTAAATCAGGTCTTCTTTTCTAAAGAAGAATTAAATACAATAAGAGTTTTAGCAAATTTAATTGTACCACCCACTAATGAAGGAAACATCGATCAAGCTGAAGTACCAGAATTCATTGAATTCATTGTAAAAGACACACCATCTTTTCAGGGAGTTTTAAGGGATGGGCTTAAGTGGTTAGACAAAACTTCAACTGAAAATTTTGGAAAAGATTTTGTTTCCTGTAGTGAAATAGAACAAAAAAATATTCTTGACAAAGTAGCATTTGCTACCAGAAAGAAAAATAAAGAGGAGGCTTTCTTTTCAACAATAAGAAATCTAGTAATAACTGGCTATTTTTCTTCTGAAGTAGGAATAAAAGATCTTGGATATAAAGGAAATCAACCTAATGTATGGGATGGAGTTCCAGAAGATATATTAAAAGAACACGGTTTTTCATATAAAAAAGATTGGAATTACAAATTTCTTGATCCCTTGAAAAGAAATGATATAGCTGAATGGGATGAGAATGGTAATTTGATTACTTGATATAGATTAAATCCTTGAATATAAAGATGAATAAATACATTCTTGCAATCGACGCTGGCACTACTAGTTCACGTGCAATTCTATTTGACAAAAGTGGCAAGTCTGTTGGAGTGTCTCAACACGAGTTTAAACAATATTTCCCCAAAGAGAGTTGGGTTGAACATGATGCTAATGAGATTTGGAAAACACAATTGATGGCAATAACAGAGGTGCTAAAAAAAAGTGATATAGCTGAAGAGCAAATCCATGCTATGGGAATTACTAATCAAAGAGAAACTACTATTTTATGGAATAAAAAAACAGGAGCTCCAGTACATAACGCAATAGTATGGCAAGATAGAAGAACCGCAAGTCTTTGCGAATCTTTAAAAGAAAAAGGAAAATCTTCAATATTTCATGAAAAAACTGGTCTAATCTTAGATGCTTATTTTTCAGGTACAAAAATAAAGTGGATTTTGGATCAAGATCCTGAATTAAGAAAACAAGCTGAGAATGGTGATATCGCTTTTGGTACAGTAGATAGTTGGTTAATTTGGAATTTGACAAATGGAGACAAACATGTTACTGATATTACTAATGCAAGTAGGACTTTACTGTTTAATATTAATACGTTGCAGTGGGATGAAGAACTACTAGAAATTTTAGATATTCCTAAAAAAATTCTTCCTAAAGTTGTTTCTTGTTCAGAAAAAATAGCAAAGACTTCAGAAAAAATCTTTAAGCAACCAATTGATATTTGTGGGATTGCTGGTGACCAACAGGCAGCTTTATTTGGTCAATTATGTGTAGAAGAGGGTGATGTAAAAAACACATATGGAACCGGATGTTTTTGTATCATGAACACAGGTAAAACACCTGTTAAATCGAATAACAAAATGTTAACAACTATTGGCTATCAAATTAACGGTGAGGTATCTTATGCACTGGAAGGTAGTGTTTTTATTGCAGGTGCAGCTGTACAATGGCTTCGTGATCAACTTCAAATCATTTCATCAGCACCAGAAGTGGAATCATTGGCTAAAACTGTTGATAATAACGGTGGAGTAACTTTCATACCAGCTCTCGCAGGTCTTGGTGCACCTTACTGGAATCCACATGCCACAGGAACCCTAACAGGAATTACAAGAGGAACCCAAAAAGGACATATTGCAAGAGCAACTCTTGAAGCTATTGCTATGCGTACAAAAGAAATAATTACTGCAATGCAAAAAGACGCTAAAACAAATTTTAAATCACTAAAAGTTGACGGTGGTGGTAGTACGAATAATTTATTAATGCAAATCCAATCTAATTTGTTAGAGGTAGACGTAGTACGTCCTGAAACTACTGAAACCACAGCTCTTGGAGCAGCTTTTTTTGCAGGTTTGGCTAGTGGATTCTGGGATTCTATTGAAAGTTTAAAGAAGGCTTGGAATATAAATAAAAAATTCAAACCTATTAAAAATGAAGAAACTCAAAATATAATCACTCTTTGGGAAAAACGAGTTAAAAAGGTTAGCAATCTTTAAAATAGATGAACAGATCTCAAAATCTGAAACTTTTAGATAAAACACCTGAATGGGATGTAGTTGTTATTGGTGGTGGAGCTTCAGGACTCGGTATTGCTACAGATGCAGCTAATCGGGGTCTTAAGACACTTTTGCTAGAAAAAACTGATTTTGCGAAAGGAACCTCATCAAGAAGTACAAAACTTGTTCACGGTGGAGTAAGATATTTACAAAACGGAGATGTCTCTTTAGTTTTAGAAGCACTTAGAGAACGTGGGATAATGAGAAAAAATGCTCCTCATTTAGTTAGAGACCTAAGTTTTATAATTCCTTCTTATGACTGGTGGAGCAGTCCTTTTTATGGCCTTGGACTAAAAGTCTATGACATGATGGCCGGAAAACTAGGGCTTGGTCCTTCCACTCTCTTAGATAAAGATGAAACGATTTCTTTAATTCCTAATGTGAAAAAAGAAGGTTTAAGGGGTGGGGTAATTTATCATGATGGTCAATTTGATGATGCACGTATGGCAATTAGTCTAGCGCTCACTGCAAATAATGAAGGAGCAACTTTAATAAATTATGCAGAGGTTGTATCATTTATTAAAGAAAACGATTTAATTAAAGGTGTTGAGTTCAAAGACCTTATTAATGGTAAGAAAAAAAGTATATTTTCAAAAAGTGTCGTTAATGCAACTGGAGTTTTTTCAGATAAATTAATTTGTTTAGATCAACCAAAAACAAAACCTTTAATTAGACCCTCTCAAGGTGTCCATATTGTTTTGGAAAAAAAATTTCTAGATGGTCCACAAGCAATAATGGTGCCTCACACTTCAGATGGAAGAGTACTTTTTGCTGTACCCTGGAACGATTATGTTGTTGTAGGTACCACTGATACTCCTATTGATCAAACTTTAGAGGAGCCTATTGCATTAGAAGAAGAAATTCAATTTATTATTAACAACGCAGGAATGTATATGTCAAAAAAACCCAACAGAACAGATATCAAAAGTGTTTTTGCTGGCCTACGTCCTTTAGCTGCATCGGAAGGAAATAAAGATAATACTAAAGAAATATCTAGGCATCACAAAATTACAGTGAGTACAAGCGGTCTTATTAATGTCTTAGGTGGTAAATGGACTACATACAGAAAAATTGCTGAAGATACTATTAATACTGTTTTTATGGTGAGTGGTCTATCTGAACGCAAATGCAATACAGAAACACTTCCTATTTTTGGATTTGATCCAACTACAAATTGGAATGATCCACTTCATTTTTATGGAACTGAAGCAAAAAAAGTTGAATCTTTGTATTTAAAAGGAAATAAATCACTTTCTGATAAATTATATATCACAAAAAACCAAATTTGTTGGGCGATTAAAAGTGAAATGGCTATGACTCTGGAGGATGTTTTAGCACGAAGAACAAGATGTCTTTTTTTGGATGCCTATGAAACAGAGAAAATAGCACCAAAAGTAGCAGAAATAATGGCAATTGAATTAAAGAAGGAAAAAAAATGGATTATTCAAGAATTAAAAAATTTTAATTTAATTTTAAAAAATTATCAATTATGACTTTAAATCCTTTTTTAGCTGAGTATATAGGAACTACTACCCTACTCCTATTAGGTACAGGTGTTGTAGCTAACGTAAACTTGAAAAATACGATTGCAGAGAATCAAACCCCATGGGTATTAATTACAGCAGCTTGGGGATTTGCAGTTTTTGTAAGTGTATTTATTACTTCGCAATCTAGTGGTGCACATTTAAATCCTGCAGTTACACTTGGTCTGGCTATGGCTGGAAAATTTTCTTGGTCATTAGTCCCAGGTTATTTTATTTCTCAGCTTTTGGGCGCTATGACAGGAAGTTGGTTAGCATATATTACTTATATTGATCATTATCGACTAACAAAAGACGAGACTACTGTAAGAAGTACGTTTTGTACTGGACCTGCCATAAGAAATATAAAAAATAATTTTTTTAGTGAATCTATAGGTACTTTCATACTGGTCTTCGGAGCTTTATTTATTGTTGGTCCAAATATAGAAATAAGTGGTAGTGAAATTCAGAATTTTGGCCTGGGTTCAATTGATGCATTACCTATAGGAATATTAGTTTGGCTTATTGGAATCTCACTTGGAGGTACAACAGGTTATGCAATTAATCCAGCAAGAGATTTTGGACCGCGTTTAGTTTATCAACTATTACCAAGAAAAAACAAAAATGCAGACTGGAGTTACAGTTTGGTTCCTATTTTAGGTCCCTTTTTTGGAGGCGCAACAGCTGGTTTAATATTTTCTATTTTATCTAAGATTTAAAAAAAAACCTGTATTAGCGTATCTTTGTATAAACTCCTAAAAAATCAAGTTTGAGGCTACACAATTGATCAAGGATCTGTTACAAGACAGCTTGCTTTTACAAATGAAACTCACCTCTCTGAATTAAAAGCTCGTTGAGTTTATCAAAAAATACTAATACAGGCATAAATAATTAGATTTTGATTCAATATGCAGATAAATGAACATCTATAATATCAATTAGCTCCTGGACTTTATCATTTTCAATGATTTGATCTCCGCTAGACTGGTTTTTGGACCGCTCTAATTGAGCTGCATATTGTAAAGAACACATCGCTAGTACATCCTGTTTGTCACGAACAGCATAATTTTTTTCAAGTTGTTGTATTGTATTATTTATCTTATTCGCTGATAATCTGAGAGAGGACTCTTGGTCAGGTGAAACAGATAAAGGATATACTCTGTTTGCAATGGTTAGTTTTATTTTTAAATTTTCACTCATAATTTTATTCTATCTCAGAAAGATGTCGGATACATTGATCAACCTCTTTTATTAAATTATTGATTTTAATTTTGGTAAATGATTTGTCGTCCTTACTTCCAAGTAAATTATTTGCAATTTTTAGCGACTTATTTTCTTCCTCTAAATTGAGCAATTTTTTCTTCAAAATTTTATTTTGATCAGTTAGTGATTCATTTGAATCCTTATATTTATTTATGCTTAAATGATTTTCTTTTAATTTATTCAATAAACCAATTATTTTTTCTTCTAAAACTATCATTTTCGATGGGTCTTGATTCATATCGATAAATGGTTTAATTATTATAAACAAATTTATAGAAACTTTTTGCATTTTATGTATTAAAAAATGATTTCTGGCAATTAATAATGGATTAAATTTTGTCAAAAAAAAATCTGATTTTTATATTGCATTATTAATGAGAAAAAACTACAACTCTTTTTTAAACATCTTTGTCTTACTTTTTTATTCTGCTTCATTTACTCAAACAAATAATAAATGGATATCACCTGTAGATTTTCCTATTAAACTTTCTGGAACCTTTGGAGAATTCAGAAATAATCATTTTCATGCTGGCTTAGATATAAAAACTCAAGGGAAGGAGGGTGTAAAAATAAGAAGTTCCAATTCTGGATGGGTAAATAGAATTCGAGTAAGTCTAAATGGATATGGTAAGGCTTTATATGTAGATCATTTAGATGGTACAACATCTGTTTATGGACATTTAAAAAAATTTAGTCCAAAAATTGAATCATATCTCAAGAAAAAACAATATGAAAATGAAACATACGTAATTCAACTTTTTCCAAAAGTAAATGAGTTAAAAATTGAAAAGGGTGAAGTTATAGGTTATTCAGGAAATACTGGTGGATCTTACGGTCCACATTTACACTTTGAAATTCGTAAAGAAAAAGGTCAAGTCCCAATTAATCCAATGAAATTCTCATTCTTGATTAAAGATTCTAAAAGACCTCAAATACAGAATTTTTATTTGTATACTAATTTAGGTTCAAAACTTGAGAAAAAGGAATTTAAGCTAGTAAGAAAAAATGACAGTATATATACTACATCAGGTATTATCTCTGCTGGAAATTTTTATGTTGGATTACGACTTTTTGATAGACAAGACTTAACATATAATAAAAATGGTATTTATAGTGTTAAAGTAAGATCAAATGGAGTAGAGAAATTTTTTTATAAAATGGATCGTATGACTTTTGATGATTCGAAATACATCAATCTTCTAATTGATTATAAAGAATTGGCTAGTAAAAGAAAAAGAATACAGCTTTTTACTTTGCACCCAGAACAAAAATTATCTTTTATTAAAGATAATAGTTTAAAGGGTGATATAAATATAGATAAAGATAAATCATATCAAATATTGATAGAGATAAATGATTACAATCAAAATACAAGTTATATTGAAGCATATATAAAAGGTACAGTTAAAAAAGAAGATCATATTCAGACAACTTATAATTTAATCGATCCTGTTAAAGAGCATCTTTTTGAATTTGAAGACCAGAAAGTTTTTTTTCCAAAAAAAAGTTTTTTTAGTAATGTAAATGTTAAAATCGAAAAAAAGGGAGATACTTTAATAGTAGGTGAAAACATATATCCCTTAAGAAAATCTTATGAAGTATATCATAAAATTCCAAAAGGAGATAGTATTGGAATTTCACAATCATTTTTATCATTTATAAACAAAAATGGAGATGCTACTTTTTTCTCCTCAACTATAAAAGATGGATATTGGTATGGCAAATCAAATATACTTGGGAAATATATTGTAAGTAGAGACAGTGTGTCTCCTGAAATAAAAAAAATTAATTTTAAAGATCAACAGTGGCTGAGTAATTATAAATATTTAAAGCTAAATATATCAGATGATTTTTCTGGGATAAAAAAAATACGCGGTGAAATTAATGGAAGATGGATTCTCTTAGAATATGAACCAAAAAACAAAAGTCTAATTTATGATTTTTCAGATCAAAATTTTAAAAAACCATTACACAAACTTGAAATTTTGGCTGAAGACCAAGCTGGTAATAAAACAGTTTTTAAAACTGAATTCTATCGAAAACCAAAATAATTCTTAGAAAAATTATTGAGTAACAAATTCCTTAAGAGTTTCCAAAACATAATCTACTTCATCAATATTATTAAATGAAGAAAAAGAAAAACGAAGTGAAGACATTTTCTTTATTTTTTGATTTTGAATATGATTTAAAACATGTGAACCCTGACTACTCCCTGATTGACAGGCGCTACCTTTTGAGCAAGCTATTCCTTTTAAATCAAGATGAAAATCTAATAAACTTGCTTTTTTTTCATCTATAGGTAAGGCGACATTTAATAATGTGTAAGTACTTAAATTATTTTCTGAAGAATTACCATTAAAATGTACATTAGGGAAAATTTCAATTAAACCTTTTATGAAGTGGTTTTTTAGGAACAAAATTTGTTTTTTTTCTACCTCTAATTTTTTATGTGAAATATCCAACGCTTCATGCATTCCAACAATATTGTGAACTGACTCTGTTCCAGCCCTAAGACCTCTCTCTTGGGCACCTCCATATATAAAGGGCTCTAAACCTGAGTTCTTTCTCACAAAAGAAAATCCAATCCCTTTTGGACCATGATACTTATGTGAGGCAGAAGAAAGAAAATCAACTGGTAAATTTTTCAAATCAAATAAATAATGTCCTACGCCCTGGACTGCATCTGTGTGAAAAAGAGCATTGTTATTATGACAAAGATTACCTACCTCGTGAAGATTCAAAATGTTACCAATTTCATTATTAACATGCATTAAACTGACTAACTTTTTTGAATTATCAATCTTTAAAGATTCTTCCAAGTCATTTAAATCTATATTCCCTTGAGCATCTAGTTTTAGATACCTGACATTAATTTTTTGATTTTTTTTCAATGCATCTAATGCATGTATAACTGCGTGATGTTCAATTGGAGAAGAAATTATTGTTTTTACATTAAGATCTTTTACAGCACAACTCAAAATCATATTATCTGATTCAGTTCCTCCAGAAGTGAAAATAATTTCCTGGGGTAAAGCATTTAAAAGACTGGCTATACCCTTTCTTGCAGTTTCAATGTAAGTCTTAGCAGTTCTACCAAAAGAATGTGTTGATGAAGGATTTCCAAAACATTCCTCCATAACTCTAGAAATTGTTTTTATAACCTCTTTTCTTAGAGGTGTAGTCGCGGCATTATCAAAATATACGTTCATTAATTAATTCAATTTTATTTCTCAAAAAACTTGAGAGTATTTATGATTATTGAAATGCAATCATCCATTTGCGGTTTTGAAATAATTAAAGGGGGTGCAAAACGAATTATATTCCCATGAGTTGGTTTTGCAAGCAGCCCATTATCTCTAAATTTTAGACAAATATCCCAAGCTATACTATTTTCGTTATTATTATTAATTACAATTGCGTTTAGTAGACCTCTTCCACGAATACTTTTTACAATTTTACTTTTTTTAATATATTTTTTTAAACTTTCTTTAAAATGAATTCCAAGTTTTCTTGCATTCTGAGCAAGTTTTTCATCTTTTATAATCTCTAAAGCTTCCATCGCTACCGCACATGCTATCGGGTTTCCTCCAAATGTACTTCCGTGTTGACCAGGTTGAATAACATCCATGATTTTAGAATCACACAAAACAGCCGAAACGGGATAAATACCACCACCTAAAGCCTTACCTAAAATTAGAATATCAGGACGAACATAAGTGTCTTCTTTTCTTTCGCAATGACCTTTACATTTACAAGATCCACAGACTGCGAGTAGTGATCCTGTTCTTCCAATTCCTGTTTGGATTTCGTCGGCAATTAATAAGACATTATATAGTGAACATAAGGCTTTTGCTTTTTTTAAAAAAAATTCATCAGGAGTATTGACTCCTGCTTCGCCTTGAATTGGTTCTATAAGAAATCCAGCTATATTAGAGTTTTTTTTTAATTCTGATTCTAATGATTCTAAATCATTATAAGGGATCTCAATAAACCCAGGTGTATGAGGACCAAAATTTTCTTTAGATCCTTCATCACTTGAAAATGATATTATTGTAGTTGTTCTTCCATGAAAATTATTTTTACATACTATAAGTTTAGCTTTATTTGGTGGTATCTTTTTTGATGTATAGCCCCATTTACGTGCAATCTTAATTGCTGTTTCAACTCCTTCAGCTCCAGTGTTCATTGGCAAAACTCTTTCAAAGCCAAAATATTCTGTTATAGCTTTCATGTAAACACCCAGTTTGTTATTATGAAAAGCTCTAGATGTTAATGTTAATTTATTAGACTGGTCATGTAAAGTTTTAATCAAACGCGGATGGCAATGCCCCTGACTAACAGCTGAGTAAGCAGAAAGGAAATCATAATATTTTTTACCTTCAATATCCCAGAGATATACACCTTCACCTTTTTCTATTACAACAGGAATTGGGTGGTAATCGTGGGCACCACTTTTATACTCTAACTCAATAAAATTTTCTATCTGGGTTAAAGTCGGCATTTTAAAATTTAACTAATGAAAACATATTGTAACTTATATTGTAAAAATACTAAATAAACATTCCAAAAATAGTCATGACAATATGAATAATTTTTAGAAGCTACTAATTTTGTAGTATGGGAAGAAAACGTTTAGAATTATTTGAAAATGATTTAGAAGTATTTGATATCAATAAACTTGGAATGGGAGTTTCAAAAACTAATGAAGGAGTTATTTGTTTTATAAAAAATGCAGTCCCAGGAGATATTGTTGATGTAAAAATTTTTAAAAAAAGAAAAGGATATTTCGAAGCAGAACCCATTAGGTGGTTAAAAAAATCTGCTTTTAGAACCCAACCTATTTGTCAACATTTTGGTATATGTGGTGGTTGTAAATTACAGCACATTAGCTATGAAGGACAATTGAAATTTAAAGAAAATAGCGTGCTTAATGACTTGAATCATATAGGTAAAACAAAAATCGAAGATGTTTTACCAATTGTGGGCTCTAAAAATCAATACTATTATAGAAACAAACTAGAGTTTTCTTTTTCAAATAATAGGTGGCTAACAAGTGAAGAAATCTTAAAAGATAAATTAATTGATCGTAATGGGTTAGGGTTTCACAAACCAGGGATGTGGGATAAAATTGTAGATATTGAAAAATGTCATTTGCAAGCAAATCCATCAAATGAAATAAGAAATACTATTAAAGATTTTGCTCAAAAAAATAAATTAGATTTTTTTAATCCAAGAAAGCAAAGTGGATTGCTTAGGAGTTTAATGATTCGAAATACCATAAAAGGAGAATTAATGGTTTTAGTTCAATTCTATAAAGAGGATAAAGAAATGAGAGAAGCTCTTTTAAGCTATATTTTTTCAAAATTTCCAAAAATTAATTCTCTCCTTTATTGTATAAATTCTAAAGCAAATGATAGTATTTATGACCAAAAAATCAATGTTTTTAAGGGTGAAAAATTTATAACTGAATATATAGGAAAATTGAAATTTAAAATTACAGCTAAATCATTTTTTCAAACTAACCCTGAACAAGCTAAAGTACTCTATTCCATTGTGAAAGATTTTGCATCTATAAAATCTCACGAAATTGTTTATGACTTATATACTGGCACTGGTACAATCGCATTGATACTAGCAAATTTGTGCTCAAAAATAATAGGAATTGAATCTGTTCCTGAAGCTATTGAAGCGGCCAAAGATAACGCGAAGCATAATAAAGTAGAAAACATTTTTTTTGAAACCGGTGATATAAAAAATTTATTTAATGATGATTTTATAAAAAAATATGGAAAAGCAGATGTTTTGATTACTGATCCCCCAAGAAGTGGAATGCATTCAAATGTTATTAAACAGATTTTAAAATTAGAGCCAAATAGAATAGTTTATGTTAGTTGTAATAGTTCTACTCAAGCCAGAGACATAATCCACCTAAAGGAAAAATATTTTGTAATAAAAAGTCAAGCAATAGATATGTTTCCACAAACTCCCCATGTCGAAAATGTTGTACTTTTATATCACAAAAATTTGAATGAAAAATATTAGATTATTTTTTTTATTTATTCCTTTAACATGCATCACCCATCTAAAATGTGAAAGAGACGATATTTGTATTGAGAGTGTTATTGAAAGTCCGGATCTTATTCTTTTGTTTCTTGACACTAAAGATGTAAGCGTAAGAAAAAGTCCTTTGAATTTTTCAATTCGAGCAATAGGGAATGATGTTCCAGTCCTTAGAAGAGGAAGTAATGACTCGTTGTTATTACCATTAAAAATTCAAGAAAAAAATGTTCAATTTGAGTTTATTATTAATAAAGGTTCTGAAGAAGAAAATATCGATACCATACAAATTAATTACCAAAGATTCGATACGTTTATTAATGCTGCTTGTGGTTTTCGTTCAAATTTTATTTTAGAAAATGAACCGGCAATAATCTTAAATCCTGGAGATAATTGGATTAATGGTTTCAAAATATTAAAAGATACTATATCAAATGAAGAAACTGCACATTTGGGTATTTTACATTAGTATTTTCTTTGGTACTATGCCTTTATCAGGACAAAATGAGGTGAATTCTGTTGCTAAAGATAGTCTTGAAATTATAAAAACTCCTTTATCTTTTAGATTAGGTATAGACTTATATAGAATTACACTCTCTCAAATCTCAGACGATTTTTCAGGATATGAAGCCGTAGGTGATGTAAGAATTGGAAAGGATTTATTTGTTGCTATGGAAATAGGAAGTTTAGAAACAAAAAAACAAGTAGAGCAAGTCAATTTTACAAGCAGTGGTAACTATTTAAAATTAGGATTTGATTATAATATGTTTGAAAATATGGAAGGCATGAACAACCATATTACACTGGGCTTACGGCTAGCTTCGAGCAAACACAAACATTATTTAAATAGTTATACCATATTAGATAGAACACGCTTTTGGCCTAGCTCAGATCTCCCAATTAATAATGGCTATGCAACAGGAGAGAGGCTTAATTTAAGTGCTTTTTGGTTTGAAGTAGTTGTTAGTTTTAAAGTCCAGATTTTGAAAAATGTATATACAGGAGTTAGTCTAAGACTAAATCGTTTATTAAATGATAAATTACCTGAAAACTTTGACAATATTTATATACCAGGATTTAATAAAAAAACAGAAGACAACGTTTTTGGAGGAGGCTTTAATTATACACTCACTTACAATATTCCTTTTTTAACAAAAAAAAATAATTAATTCTTATTTAATTTATGAACCCTTTTTGTACCCTTATAAATTGGAAAAAACAATAATCTTGAATCTAATTTCCCATTAAATACCTTTATTTTTCTACTTGGTCTTAATCCTATATGTTTTAATGCCTCCATGTTTGAACTAATCAGCCAAGCATTTGTATTTGGAAAACTTTGTTTAAGACTATCACCTATGGATTGGTAGATAGCATTTATTTCTCCTTCTAACCTTTTTCCGTAAGGTGGGTTTGTCAAAACATGAAGCGGTTTTTCTGTTTCTTTTTGTAATTGAAAAAAGTCATTTCTTTCAACTTCTACAAAATCAATAAGATTTGCATTTTTTAGATTTTGTTTTGTTTTTTCTATTGCCGAAGGTGCTTTATCAGAACCTTTAATTTTTATTGTTGGATTAATAATTTTCTTCAATTGGCTTTCTCTTATAATATTAAAAAGATTTGAATCGTAATCATTCCATTTTTCAAATGCAAAACTTTTTCGATTGATATTGGCTGGAATTTTACAGGCATACATTGCAGCCTCAATTAAGAAAGTCCCACTGCCACACATAGGATCTAAAAAATCGGTTTCTGCATCCCAACCTGAAAGCTTTATTAAACCTGCTGCTAGTACTTCATTTATAGGTGCAATATTAGTTGCTGATCTATAACCTCTATGATGTAGTGAAGATCCAGAACTATCTAAAGAAATTGTACATACATCATTTTGTATGTGAAGATTAATTCTTAAATCTGGGTAATTTAAGTCAACATTTGGTCTCTTATTGTAACGATCTCTAAATTGATCAACAAGTCCATCCTTAGCTTTTTGAGAAACATATTGCGAATGCGTGAATATTTTTCCACTTACTACACTATCAATTATAAACTTTGAGTCAATATTAATGTATTCCTCCCAGGGGAATTCATAAAAAAGTTTATAGAGTGATTGTTCACTTTTTATTTTTTGAGTGTGAATAGGTTTTAAAATTTTTAAAGCTGTACGAATTGAAAAATTAGTCTTGTAGAGAAACCCTTTATCCCCGTAAAAAGAAACATATCGGTTTCCTTTTATAACATTTTGAGCGCCGAGAGTCAACAATTCTTTCTCTAGAATATCTTCAAAACCATAAAAGGTCTTGGCTATCATTTTAAAATTTTCTCTCATGACTAATTATGGACATTAAAAATACTGTAATTTTGGCAACCAATAAAAATCAAACTTTGTGATACTTAAAATATCTTACCTAACCTATTTGCTTCCTTTTATCGGAGCAACAATAGGTATGGTATCAGTATATTTTTTGCATTTAAAAAAATCAATTGCTTTTAAATTGATTCTTGCATTTAGTGGTGCATTTATTTTAGGAATTACTATTCATCATTTAATACCAAAAGTTTTTTCCCAGAACTTTTTTATGGCGGGACCATGGGTAATAAGTGGGATATTATTTCAGATACTTTTAGAATTTGTTTCACAAGGTGCTGAACATGGTCACACACACTTAAAAGAAAATTCTAAACTACCATGGTTACTTTTAATAAGTTTAGGAATTCATTCTTTTTTTGAAGGACTTCCTCTTTCTAATCAAAATGAGCTACTTTGGGGTATTTTTATTCATAAAATCCCAATTGGAATGGTAGTTTTCATTCTAATTTGGGAAAACAATACTGCAACTGTGATTAAATTATTTTCCCTACTACTTTTTGCAATTATGAGTCCACTTGGAAGTATTTTTAATGACTATTTTACTTTAAATTATAAATGGCAATTACAAATAATTTCAATTGTTATAGGTATGTTACTTCATATCTCTACTACAATTCTCTTTGAAAGCAATCAAGGTCATTCATTTAATATCAGAAAATTATTAACAATCATCTTTGCATTTACCCTATCATATTTTTTGTGATAATTGGAATCTTTCAGTTAATAATATCAGTCTTCTGATAAGGGAGTTTTTGGAGCCTTCCATAGTGTATAAAGTGAGTCTAATTTATATGTCAATGCTGTTGGATCTAAATCAATAATACCGTCACCGTATGCACGTTGTAAAATATCTTCTATTAAAAAGTCTTCATAAATATTTTCAGGATCGTAGGTATCCTTTAGAGAAAGATTAAAAAAAGAGGCCGTAGTTTGATAAACAAAGGCTCTCCATCCATTTCTAAGCTCTTTGACAAGGGAGTGTGTAGTTTCTCCGGTTTGTCTGTGTACCAATTTAATTAAAATTCTTCCTTGAGATTTAGATAATTTTTTTAATTCTCCTTCAAATTCATCGTAAATAAATTTTTCGATTCTTTTAGTGTATGTTTTTTTATCCCTTTTACTTTTTATACTTCTAAGCCTACTACTTAGGGTATCTAAACGATCTGAGGCTGTTTTTGCATATGGGTAAACGCGAAGTGTTCTATTTCTTAAAATAACATAGTCTCTTAATTCATTTATACTTTTAAATCTAAGGGGTTGAAAAAGTACGACCTCTTTTAATCTAATTCCAGACTGAGGTATTGAATCAGTTTCAAACTTATACAACAAGTTGTCTTCAGTGCTGTCAGATTTAGAATCATCAATCTGGGATAAGGAAATTAAAGGAGAAATTAACAGTATAAAAAAAATATTGTACTTAATAGCCATTAGTTTTTAAAACCTTACAGTAACCCTAAATAAAGAATTTTTTTATTTTTATTTTTTGGATTTTAAAAATACAAATATTTTACTCCTTGTTGGTTGTTTTAGGATTATTCTTACTTTTAGCATTCTTAAAATTTAATCTTATTGTTTATGAGTAATCTTGATAAAAAAGCAATAACATTTTTAGAAAACTATCTGAATAATGCTTCGCCAACTGGATACGAGAGTGAAGGCCAAAAAATTTGGATGAACTATCTAAAACCTTATGTTCATGAATTTATTACTGATATATATGGAACTGCAGTAGGTGTTATAAATCCAGATGCAAAATACAAAGTTGTAATAGAAGGACATTCAGATGAAATTTCATGGTATGTAAATTATATAACAGATAACGGATTAATCTATGTAATTAGAAATGGTGGAAGTGATCACCAAATTGCACCATCAAAGTGGGTGAATATTCACACAAAAAAAGGTATAGTTCAAGGTGTTTTTGGATGGCCAGCTATTCATACTCGAAAAAATGGAAAGGAAGAAGTACCAAAACTTGAAAATATATTTATTGATGTAGGGGCAAAAGATAAAGATGAGGTTGAAAAAATGGGTATTCACGTTGGCTGTGTAATCACCTATCCCGATTCATTCAAGATTTTAAATAAAAATAAATTTTTATGTAGAGCAATTGATAACCGAGCAGGAGGCTTTATTATTGCTCAGGTAGCTAGACTAATTTTTGAAAATAAAATCAAACTCCCATTTGGTCTATATATTACCAATTCAGTTCAAGAAGAAGTTGGATTAAGGGGTGCGGAGATGATTACTCAAAAAATAAAACCTAATGTAGCAATAGTTACAGATGTATGTCACGATACCTCCACACCCATGATAAATAAAAAAACTGAGGGTCACACCGAAATTGGTAAAGGCCCAGTAATTTCTTATGCACCTGCTGTTCAAAATAATTTAAGAGAACGTATTATTGAGACAGCTGAAAAAAATAAAATTCCCTTTCAACGTCTTGCATCCTCACGTTTTACAGGTACTGATACAGATGCATTCGCCTATAGTAATGGTGGTGTAGCATCGGCATTAATTTCGTTACCATTGAGATATATGCACACTACTGTAGAAATGGTACACCGTGATGATGTAGAAAATGTTATTAAGTTGATCTACGAAACTGTTAATTCATTAAAAAACAACGAATCTTTTAGCTATTTTGATTCATGATTCAATATTGCACGATTAATTTTTCTTATTAACCCAGGACCTTCATAAATAAAACCTGTATACAATTGAATCAATGAAGCTCCAGCATTAATTTTTTCAATTGCATCTTCAGGTTTATGAATACCACCAACTCCAATTATAGGAAAGGCGTAATTACTCTTTTTTGCTAAAAATCGAATTACCTCTGTACTCATTTTTCCCAGGGGTCTTCCACTTAATCCACCATCTTCATTTTTGTTTTTAGAGTCAATTCCTTCTCTACTTAAAGTTGTATTTGTAGCAATTACTCCATCAATTTTAAGTTTTTTTACAATTTCAATTATATCTAATAAATCATCCTTGTTTAAGTCAGGAGAAATTTTTAATAAAATAGGTTTAGGCTGAATTTTTTTTTCGTTTATCAATTTTATTTTACTCAACAAATTAGTCAAGGGTTTTTTCCCCTGTAATGCTCTTAGATTAGGAGTGTTTGGTGAACTGACATTTACAACAAAATAATCAACATAATCATATAAAGCGTTATAACAATATATGTAATCTTCAGGAGCTTTTTCATTGGGTGTTGTCTTGTTTTTTCCAATATTTCCTCCAATTAAAATTCCCTTATTTTTTTTTAATCTTGATATAGCAGCTTCAACTCCCTCATTATTAAACCCCATTCTATTTATTATTGCTTCATCATTTATTAAACGAAACATTCTTTTTTTTGGATTCCCATCTTGTGGTAATGGTGTTAGCGTTCCAATTTCTATAAAACCAAAACCAAAATTTGTTAACTCGTTATACAATTTAGCATCTTTATCAAAGCCAGCAGCTAATCCTACAGGATTTGTGAAATTCAATCCAAAAACTTTTCTCTCGAGACGTTTGTCTTTTAGAACAAAAAAATGTTTTAAAAATTTGTCTACTCCAGGTATTAAATTGGAGTACTTTATTAGATTAAAAACAAAGTGATGAACCCACTCAGGGTCGAATAAAAAAAGGAATTTTTTAATTATTAATTTATACATTTTATAAAAAAATCCCGCACAAAGCGGGATTAATTAAAGAGTTATTTTTTTAAAGGAGGTGTGTTTAGTTTTGAACTCATCTCCAAGGAAATTGCAGTCCTCTCAATTTTGAGTTTACCTGCTAAAGTTTCTATAATACATGTGTTATCTTTATCGTTAAGCTCCATAACTTTAGCGTGTACACCGCTTTTAGTTATGATACGATCACCCTTTTTCATAGAATTCATAAAATTTTTTTCTTTTTTTTGCCTTCTCTGTTGCGGTAATATTATAAAAAAGAAAAAAACAACTAGCATCAAAAGCAAAAATGGGAGTTGTCCTGATAAACCTTCTGACATTATTTTTAGTTTAGTTTAGTTTTGTTGTCTAGCTTTTGCCTGTGCCTCTCTCTGTTTTTGCTTCACAGGGTCTGGTGTTACATTGGCCTTTATTCTTAACATTTCTCTTCCAGATGATGTGTTTGCTGAAAGTGTAACTGATTTTTGCTGCATGCCTGGTTTATTATTCGAATCAAAACTAACAGTAATAGTTTCTGATTGTCCAGGCTTAATAGCAACATTTTTTGGATATTTTGGAACAGTACATCCGCAACTACCTCTAGCATCAACTATAATCAGATCTGCTTTTCCAGTATTAGTAAATGAAAATTGCGTGGTAACTTTATCACCTTCATTTATAGTTCCAAAATCGTGTGTGGTTTTTTCAAACGTCATAACAGGTCCGTCTGCAGCTTTTTCCTGACTAATTTGATCTGTTTTAGCAACAGCACTAGAACTATTAATTTTTTTGGCAGCACTGTCTTGACAAGAAGAAAATGTAACTATCAATATTGATAAGAATACTAAAAATATTTTTTTCATTGGGTAAAATTTAATTAATCAAATTTAAAAAAAATTGTCATTACAACAAGCCTCTACCCTTTTTGGTAAACCTTTTATTTTTAGTAAAATCTCGTACAAGTTCATCTAATACACCATTAACGAAATTGTTACTATTAGGAGTAGAATAATCTTTTGCAATTTCAAGATATTCATTCATTGTAACTTTTGTTGGAATACTCGGGAAATGAAGTAACTCTGTTATAGCAGTTTTTAAAATTGCTTGGTCTAATAATGCTATTCGCTCTGAATCCCAATTTGGTGTTTTACCATTTAAATCTTCTAGTATTTGTTCATTATTATTTATAGTTTTCTTTAATAAATCCATTCCAAAATCTATAACTTCTTTATCATTTTTTTGGTTTGGCAACTTTAAACTCTGTGGCTTTTTATGATCAATTTTCCTCAACATTTTTAATATAAATGTGTTCACAACTGGTAAATCGTCTATCCATGTGAGTTGATGATCTTCTAAATAACTAAAAAGGTATTTGGAACTAGTTAAAATTTCTTTAAAAAATTTTGTAAACCAATTTTGATCAACTTTTTCAGAATATGATCCTAAACTAATATAATTTTCAAATTCATTCCATTTGAAAATTTCTGATAATAAATCATTTAAAAATACTGGTTCTAAGTCCCAACGAAGAAATTTTTTAGTTTTTAAAGTTAGTTCTAACTCCTTGTGTGAACTTATAAATTTTAATATTGTATTTTGAGACAGAGCGTTTAGAGCATTATAATTCTTATCTATTTTAATATTATGAACTGAATACGCTTTTATTTGCTCTTCAGTTTTATTTTTTAAAGCTTTAAACAAACCTAATATAAGAAGATATAAATTATAGAATTGATTTACACTTTGTTGAAAAAAAAGAAGCTCTTCCTTTAATTCTTTTTGGTTTGTTAAAGAAAAAGAATATACAGATTGCATCACCTTAATCCGGATATGCCTTCGAGTTAGCATGGGTTAGAACTTTAAATTACTGCAAAAATAATTTATATATACCAAAGCTTTGTTTAAAGAAGTAAAAATTTTACAAATCAACAAATATTAGTTTAGCATTTGTTTAACTTTGATCGCCTAATGAAAGAGCTTCAATATCTAAACAAATACTTTTATAAATACAGAATTAAACTATTTTTAGGGTTTGTTATTACAGTTATAGCTAGAATTTTTTCTCTTTTTGCACCTAGATTGATCGGAAATTCCCTAACAGTTGTCGAAAATTATTTAGAATCCAATAACATAGACTTTGAGGTTGTAAAAAATATATTATTAACTAATATCTTTATAATTATTGCTACTGCTTTAGCCTCTGGATTTTTTACTTTCCTAATGCGTCAAACTATAATCAACGTATCAAGATTTATAGAATATGATCTTAAAAACGAGATTTTTTGGCACTATCAAAAACTAACTCAACGATTTTATAAAAATAATAGGACAGGTGACCTTATGAATCGAATTAGTGAAGATGTTGGAAAAGTAAGAATGTATGTTGGTCCTGCATTTATGTATAGCACAAATACAATTTCTTTATTTGTAATTGTAATATCATACATGATTACTATAGCACCTACTTTGACTCTATACACCTTACTACCTCTTCCAGTTCTTTCGTTTACTATCTATAAATTAAGTAGAATAATTAATGAAAAAAGTACTCTTGTCCAAGAGGTATTATCAAAAATGTCATCCTATGCTCAAGAGAGTTTTAGTGGAATTTCTGTAATTAAGTCTTATAACCTAGAATCTATAATGTATTCAGAATTTAATAAAGTAGCAGATGAGAGTTATAAGAAAAATATGTCTTTGGTAAAAGTTCAAGCTTGGTTTTTCCCATTGATGATTCTACTTATTGGTTTTAGTAATCTAATTGTAATTTTTGTTGGAGGAAAACAATATATAAATGGTGAAATTGAGATTGGTGTGTTAGCAGAATTCATTATTTATGTCAACATGCTTACATGGCCTGTTGCAGTTGTTGGTTGGATAACTTCCATAGTTCAACAAGCAGAAGCTTCACAAAAAAGAATAAATAAATTCTTAAATGAAGTGCCAGAAATAAACAATGGAAAAATTCAAGTAAATAATCTAATTGGAGACATTGAATTCAAAAATGTCTCATTATTCTATCCCGAAACTCAAATAAAATCTATTAATAATCTAAGCATAAAAATAAAAGCTGGGACAACACTTGGTGTAATTGGAAAAGTTGGATCAGGTAAATCAAGTTTTCTAGAATTAATTACACGTTTCTATGATCCAACTTGTGGTGTCATTGAAATTGATGGAATCAATATCAAAGATTTGAACCTTGATAAACTAAGAAAAAATATTGGCTATGTTCCTCAAAATCCTTTTTTATTTAGTGAAAGCATAAAAGAAAATCTTCAATATGGATTAAAAAATGCAGATGATTATAAAATAATTGATGCAAGCAGAAAAGCCGTTATACATGAAGATATTATTAATTTTAAAAAAGGCTACAAAACAATTTTAGGAGAAAGAGGTATTACATTGTCTGGAGGACAAATCCAAAGAGTATCAATAGCGAGAGTTTTTATTAAAAATCCAAAAATTTATCTTTTCGATGATTGTCTTTCAGCAGTAGATAATAATACAGAGGAAAAGATTCTGAAAAATCTTAAATCAATATCAAATAACAAAACGACTATTATTGTAAGTCATAGGATTTCCTCACTTAAACATGCTGATCAAATTATTGTTTTTGAAAATGGCAAAATAGTTCAACAAGGCAAACACATAGATTTAATGGGGGTTACTGGCTATTATAAAGAATTATTTGAAAAACAACAGGCGGACCAAGCTAAATAATTTGTTTTGTTTAGTTTTTTTGATAAAATTGTCAAAAATATTAAAAATAGTTGGAAGTAAAGTGTCAGATAATTTAAACGAAAATCAAGAAGAAATATATTCAAAAGTTCTTAGAGCTGGAAGAAGAACCTATTTTTTTGATGTTAGAGAGACTAAAGCAAGTGATTATTACTTAACAATAACAGAAAGTAAGAAATTCACGAATGATGATGGATCATTCTATTATAAAAAACATAAAATTTATGTTTATAAAGAAGATTTTGAGAATTTTTCAGCTTTTTTAAACGAAACAATGAATTTTATTTTTGAACAAAGAGGAGTTGAAGTAATAAGTGAAAGACATCAAAAAAACTACATCCCAAATAATATAAATACTCAATCTTAGTTCTTGATTGATTAATAACTTGATTATTAATTTTTTCAATTAATTTATTATAACCATATTTAGGCAAAACTTTTTAATGAAAAATTTAATTTGCCTATTTGTTTTATTAAGCATTTGCAAAGCTTATTGTCAGGTTAATCTAAGTTATTATTTAGATAAAAATCATAAATACAATCCAGAAATACCCAAGCCAAGCGAAGTCTTGGGCTATGAAGTTGGATCATGGCATGTTTCTCACGACCAACTCTTAAATTATATGTATCGTCTTGCTGAATCTTCAGACCGCATTACAATTGAAAATAGAGGTAAAACTTATGAAGACAGACCCTTAATATTACTTACTATTACAAGTCCTGAAAATCATAAAAACATTCGAAATATTCAAAAGAATCATTTAAAATTAACAGAAATTAATAATGATTTAATAGATATAAAAAAAGAACCAATTGTGATTTATCAAGGGTTTTCAGTTCATGGTAACGAGCCTAGTGGTTCAAATGCTAGTCTTATTGCAGCTTATCATCTTGCTGCAAGCGAGGAAGAAGATACCATTGATATGTTAAATAATATGATTATTCTTTTTGATCCTAGCTATAATCCTGACGGCTTGCAAAGATTTTCATACTGGGCTAATACAAATAGAAATAATATCCTTACGTCAGATCCTAATGATAGAGAATATAATGAGATTTGGCCAGGAGGAAGAACTAATCATTATTGGTTTGATTTAAATAGAGATTGGCTACCAGTTCAATTGCCTGAAACTAAGGCTAGAATAAAAACCTATAATAAATGGTTACCTAATATTTTAACTGATCATCATGAAATGGGAACCAACTCAAGCTTTTTCTTTCAACCAGGCATACCCGAAAGAGTAAATCCATTAATTACAGATTTAAATCAAAAATTAACAAAAAAAATTTCTGAATTTCATGTTGAGGCGTTTGATAAACTAGGCTCATTATATTACTCTGAGGAAAGTTATGACGATTTTTATTTAGGAAAAGGATCTGCTTTTCCTGATATAAATGGTGGTATTGGAATCCTTTTTGAACAGGCTAGTTCAAGAGGACATCTACAAAACACTGAAAATGGTTTGCTTAGTTTTCCTTTTACTATAAGAAATCAACTAACAGCTGTTTTTTCAACTCTAAAAGCAGCTAATAATTTGAGAGAAGAGATTCTCATTTATTTTAAAAATTTTTACAAAAAATCTATAAATGATTCATTTAAAAGTAAACAAAAAGCTATATTGTTTGGAAGTCCAAAAGATCCAGCTACTTCATTTGAATTTGCGAAAATATTAGAATCGCATGATATTAGATTTAATAAATTATTAAAAGATATAAAAAGAGAAGGTAAACAGTATTTTAAAGAATCAAGTTATATTGTTCCCTTAAATCAAAAAAAAAACAAGCTGATTCGTGCAATGTTTAGTGTACAGAAAACATTTAAAGATAGTTTATTCTATGATGTCTCAGCTTGGACATTCCCGTTCGCATTTAATTTGAATTACAATTATGAGACCACTACTTCATTAATTGGAGATGAGGTTACTTTATTAGAACCTTCAAAGGGATTTGTAAATATGAAAGGGGAATATGCATATCTTTTTGAACCACACAATTATTATGCCCCTAAACTTATAAATTATCTTCATGAAAATAATATTCGTGTAAAAGTGGGTTTGACACCATTTACACTTAATGGTAAAAATTATGATTTTGGAACATATATGATCCCTTCAAAAAATCAAGATATAAATGAGGAAAATCTATATAATATTTTAAAAGAGGGTGCTATTAAGACTAAAATAAAAATAACTGGAGTATCAACTGGAAATACTAAAGGCATTGATTTAGGATCTAGAGATTTCAAAAAGGTAAAAAAAGTTAAAATTGCGTTACTTGTGGGAAACGGAATTAGGAGTTATGATGCCGGGGAGATTTGGCATTTACTTGACACACGTCATGAAATAGCAATTTCGAAAATTGATATTAAAGATCTACCATTAATTGATATCAAAAACTATACACATTTAATAATACCAAGTTATGAAGGGAATAATTTAAATATGAGTTCAGAAAAATTAAAAGAATTTGTTTGTAGTGGTGGTGTTTTAATTGGATATAGATATTCAATAAAGTGGCTCAAAGAAAATGAATTAATAAATGTTGAATTTTTAGAACATAATCATAGGGCTTATAATATAAGCTTCGAAAACAAAAATAAATTTTACGGAGCACAAATAACTGGTGGAGCAATATTTAATACAAATATTGATAGAAGTCACCCAATTAATTTTGGCTATTTAAATGATAATGTTCCTCTTTTTAGAAATACAAATTTATTCATAAAAGCAGATGAACAGAGCTATAATAATCCCATTCAATATACTAGCAACCCACTATTAGCTGGTTATATCTCTAAAGAAAATCTTGCTGTTCTTAAAAAAACTGTACCTTTTAAAACAATTCAATATGGAAAAGGAAGAATCATTATTATGACAGACAATACAAATTTTAGAGCTTTTTGGTATGGAACTAACCGAATACTCACAAATGCAATATATCTCTCTGATTTGATGTAATTAAAGTACTTGCTGACCGTTTGGAATTTTTTTTTCAGGTGCTAACAAAATGACCTCACCATTGTGATTAGCACCTAAAACCAAACATTGACTTTCAAAATTGGCAATTTTTCGTTTTCCTACATTTACCAATGCGATGATTTGTTTTTCTTTTAGGTCTTTAATTTGATAATTTTTTGTGATTTGAGCTGATGAGTTCAAAACACCGAGAGGGCCAAAATCAATTTTTAATTTATAGGCTGGTTTTTTTGCCTCTTGAAATTCTTCAGCATTAATTATTGTGCCAACACGAAAATCAAGTTTTTCAAAAACAGAATAGTCAATCAAATCCAATAAATTTTATTAAAAATACTAATTTTAAATTTTAAATATCAATTTATGGCACTAACTGAATCCTACATGTTACCTCTAGAAACAAAAGCTCCTGATTTTAGTCTCCCCAACGTAATTGATGGGAAATTTAAAAGTTTAAATGAAATTAAAGGCTTAAAAGGAACACTAATTATTTTTATGTGTAATCACTGTCCTTACGTTATTCATTTACTTAATGGGATTTTAAATACTTCTAAAGATTTTAAAAAAAAAGGGATAAATACGATTGCAATTTCAAGTAACAGTATTAAGACCCATCCTCAAGACGGGCCAGAGGAAATGGAAATATTTGCAAAAAATAACAGCTTTTCTTTTCCTTATCTATTTGATGAAACCCAAGAAGTGGCAAAAAATTATCAAGCTGCATGCACACCTGATTTTTATCTTTTCGATAAAAATCTTGAATTATATTACCGTGGCCGTTTTGATTCTTCCAGACCTGGAAATAATTTACCCGTAACAGGTGAGGATATTCATAAAGCAGCAGAATTAATGTTGTTAAAATTATCATATAACCAAAAACAGTACCCAAGTATGGGCTGTAACATAAAATGGAATGATTAATAAAATCTAATTAGTATAAATTAAAAATTAAGTAATTCAACTTCAAATATTAGAGTTGAATTTGGAGGTATTACACCACCTGCACCTCGAGAACCGTAAGCAAGATTGCTTGGTATTACAAAACGAGCTCCTGCGCCTTTGTTAAGCAGCATGATTCCTTCATCCCACCCGGGTATAACTTGTCCTAATCCGATATCAAACTCAATGGGCTGATTACGTTGATATGAAGAGTCAAAAACTGTTCCATCCAAAAAGGTTCCTTTGTAATGAACAGAAACTTTGTCTCCCTTACTCGGGAATGGTCCTGTTCCATCTTTTGTGATTTTATAATACAATCCAGTATTTGTTTTTTTCATTTCAGCGGTGAAACTTTTAAGTACCTTTTCCTCGTTCTCTTTATCCTTGTTCCTTCTTACCTCCTCATTAGCTTTAAATTCATTAAATGCATCTTTAGCATTCCATTTTATTGCATCATCTCCATATCTTTCAATTTTAATTGATTCAATTAAGTCACCTTGAACAATTTTATCAACAACATTTTGTCCTTCAGTAACATAACCGAAAACTGAATGTTTATTGTCAAGCCAATCAGTGGGTCCATGGGTTATAAAAAATTGACTTCCATTAGTTCCTGGACCAGAATTTGCCATAGAAAGGGTTCCTGCTTTATTATGTTTTAATTCTGAGTTAAATTCATCATCAAATTGGTATCCTGGGCTACCTGTTCCTGTACCCAGTGGGCACCCTCCTTGAATCATAAAGTCCGAGATTACTCGATGAAATTTTAATCCATCATAATAAGGTTCTCCTATTTTTTTATGATTATTCTGTTGAGTTCCTTCTGCCAAGCTTATAAAGTTTCCCACAGTTCCAGGTGTAAGTTTATATTCCAATTCAATTAAAATGATTCCTTTTGAGGTTTTAATTTTTGCAAAAATACCTTTCATTTTTTTTTTTTCAAAGATAATCATCAATAGGAGTTGACAATACTTAATTTGCGATTTCACTCAAAAATTTAATTCTATACAAACGAATTTCTTCTTCCTCATAATCTCCATCAAAATAATCTATTGCGTCTTTTATTGAATCTGAATTAGATTCTATAAAATAATCATATAATTCTTCTATTTGGTCATCATCAAAAAAGTCTTCTAGATAATAATTAATATTTAGTTTTGTGCCAGAAAATACAATTGTCTCCATTTCTGTAATTAGCTCATCAAGAGTCATACCTTTTGCGTCTGAAATATCTTCAAGTTGAAGCTTCCTGTCAATGCTTTGAATCAAATATAATTTTAAAGATGAATTTACCCCTGTGCTTTTAACTACTAAATCGTCTGGTCTTAAAATTTCATTTTCTTCGACATATCGATTAATAATATTTAAGAACTCTTTACCATAACGTTTAGCTTTACCCTCTCCTACACCATTAATATTTACCAATTCTTCTAAAGAAATTGGATATTTTAGACACATTTCTTCAAGAGAGTTCTCTTGAAAA
>Ga0160423_10000676_pt1 | contig 28301 bp, 11 predicted proteins | sample CRUFie14St8metaG_FD_108191 | JGI IMG/M metagenome (GOLD analysis project Ga0160423, IMG submission 108191) | Marine microbial communities from the Costa Rica Dome - CRUD Field 142mm St8 metaG | ecosystem: Environmental > Aquatic > Marine > Oceanic > Photic zone | place: Costa Rica: the Eastern...
AGGCGTTGCTAATGAGCACGACACCATCGCCCTGCTCAACGCTTCCAACCTGTTCACCGAAACCGTGACCCACCTGGGCGGCACCAAGCACAAAGCGGACGCCATGGCGGGTGCTACCCCTATTAGCATCAAGCATAAAGCAGGACTGAAGAACGGATCCTTTGACTGGGTGAACACCAGCAAAACCGATGACCTGCTGGACTCCTCCCGCTTTGATGACTTCCGTGCTTTCATCACTGCCGCTCGTGGTTGGGATAAAGAGCAGCGCACCGCTATGGTAGAGGAGACCCGCGATCTGCTGAATGAGGTTTGCTCTGATGCTCTGGACTTTATCACCTCTGACGCTTTGACCGCTTGGATCCGTGAACAGGTTGTTAGCGTGAACCACGGAATGGTAATGGCTGTTACCGACACCAGCGCCCGCCGTTGCTTTGTTTGTGATCACGACGCTTTGCAGGTTTCCCGCCTGCTGAATGATGGATACGCTGCCGTGTTGGTTGCTGGCCGTGGGATGACCTCCCGTAAGGTTGTGCTGATCAAGGGTGATGACATTGTGGATTGTGGACTCCGTATTCGTGTGACCTCCAATAATGGTATTAAAGCATTTCTGGGACTGAGCAAAGCGAACAAAAATTCTCAGATCGTTCTGAAGTTGCAGCAGGACCGTGTTGATCAGTTGATCGCTAACGCTAACGGAGTTCAGGAATTGACGTTCTGAGGTTGACCACAGCGTGGGTTCGTGATATGCAGTGTCGCGCCCCCGCCCGCCGTTCGGGCGTCGCCCGTGTATATAAAACGCCTAGGTACCATTAATCTATAAAGTCTTGCTTTCGCGAGGTCTTTGTATAACGCATGACTTTTCTATATAAAACAAAAGTGAGAAACGGAATACCTCATATGCAAAAAAATCCCGGAGAAAATTTTTCGACCATAGAAGTCGATTCTGTAACAGGTGAATATGTTATCAAGGTACCTGAGTGGATCATTTCTGAATATGAATGGTATGAAGGTACAGAGATCAATATGGAAGTAGATGGTAACAGTATCGTAGTAACCGAACTAAAAAATTGACATGCTCCTAGTAATGGAGTATAATTACTACTGAATCGATTCACATTCAAACTTGACCTAATTATGGCAAAAGGATTTACAGTAAAAGCAAAAACTCCTGTTACAAAGAAACCTACAGAAGCAGAGTGGGACTATACGAAAGCACGGGAGATGATTAAAGGAAAAACAGTAGTTTTCTGTTTACCTGGTAGAGGAGTATCATATGTTTATTTGAAGAATTTCGTACAACTATGTTTTGATCTTGTACAAAGTGGAGCAAGCATTCAAATTTCACAAGACTATTCGTCTATGGTGAACTTTGCACGTTGTAAGTGTTTAGGTGCTAATGTATTGCGTGGACCTGATCAAATTCCTTGGGATGGTAAATTGAAATATGATTATCAATTATGGATTGATAGTGATATTGTTTTTAATACTGAGAAATTTTATCAATTAGTATTAATGGATAAGGATATTGCATCTGGGTGGTATTGTACTGAGGATGGACAGACAACTAGTGTTGCACATTGGATGGATGAAGAAGACTTCCGTGGTAATGGTGGTGTTATGAATCATGAAACATTAGAAACCATTTCTAAGCGTAAGAAGCCTTTTACTGTTGATTATGCAGGATTTGGGTGGTTATTGATTAAGAATGGTATCTTTGAGCATGATCAAATGAAGTATCCATGGTTTGCACCTAAGATGCAAGTATTTGAATCTGGTGAAGTACAGGACATGTGTGGAGAGGATGTATCATTCTGTCTTGATGCGAAGGATGCAGGATTTGAGATTTGGTGTGATCCTCGTATCAGAGTTGGTCACGAAAAGACTCGCGTTATCTGATGTCTACGCAAGAACTTTATACAATTACTCATCGTGGTCAAGTTCTTGCTGAAGGCTTGACCCAAGAGGAATACTTTGATAAAATGATAGACCTAGCGGAGGATTTTTACTCTTCTGGGTCTCCGAATCCCTCGGAATTAACAACAACAGTTACTAAGAAAGACTAAGATTATTATGGCGCGTTCTAAGATTGGATTGAATGGTACAACTTTTGTTGAGGCTCAACCGAAGAAGACTCGGCAAGGTTCTGGTAAACATACAAAGTATGCCGCAACTTCTCGCAATAATGCTAAAAAGAAATATCGTGGACAAGGACGTTAATACATATTGTTAGAATGTTAACAAATGTATGGCTTGTTTGATTGCTAATCTTCCTTCAACTGAAGTATGGGTTAGAAAAGAATATCTAACCGATCATAAATCTGGTTGGGGTGAATTTGAAAAGGGCGTTTGGGTATCGGTTAAATCCATACCTGGACGCGCTTTTTATTTTGAAACCTACTTACCAGAATATGCGGCAATGTATGATAAATTGCCTATTAGTGCCTTTGTATCAGATCCAGAAACACCAACACCTGATATGAATTTAGCTAATCTACAGTTTTGGAACTGTATGGACTATGGTGTAGTATCAGTTCAAAAGCAATTTATTGGTTCTATGGATTATGAATGCTACACTCGTGATCATGGCATTCAAAAAGGTACTTATATTTGTACAATCGATAATTATCACCAGGATCCTGATGCAATTGATTATGCAACAAGTGAAAATCCTGCTGAACATAAGTCTCATAACTTAATTGAATTGGATAATGGACAATATGCTCTCTATCCTAATAACCGTTTACGTATCTTTGATAATAGTTTAACTCCTGTTGATCCTAAAATGCCTGATTTTAAGGTATCAACTCAATATTACTCTGTTGAAAATGGTTTTGACCGTCTTGGTATGGGTCGTGAAGATGAATATTTCTGGAAAACAGCAAAAGAACGTGAAAATGAAAATGAAGAAGAAATATCTGATGAATAGGATATAAATAAATTTATAAAAATCTACCCACACGATGTATTTACAGAGGGTTTCTAGAGCATTTAAAGATATTAGTTTTGCCTTTGACCCACATCCAGTGACGAAGGACTTACCTGTGCTGATAAATGAACGTGCTATCGTTCGATCAGTACGTAATTTAGTTGAAACAATACCTACAGAAAGGTTTTTTAATTCAACATTAGGTACTGATATTCGTGGATCCCTCTTTGAATTTATTGATTATGGTACTGCTACTGTAATTGAAGATCAGATTAAAAATACAGTTGAATTTTATGAAGATAGGATTGAAAATTTAAAGATTCAAGTTGATCCTCAACCTGATAATAATAGTTTTGATGTAAAAGTCCTCTTTGATATCGTTGGCTCAGATTTTCCACCACAAGCATTCTCCTTTATCCTGGAGACAACGCGATAAAAAATGCCTTTTACTCAGTTTACTAACTTAGATTTTGACCAAATTAAGGTTCAAATCAAAGATTATCTCCGTGCTAACTCTAATTTTACGGATTTTGACTTTGAAGGATCTAATTTTTCAGTCTTAATCGACACGCTTGCTTATAATACTTACATTAATGCCTTTAATGCGAACCTTGTAGTCAATGAATCCTTCTTAGATGGTGCTACAGTTCGTGAAAATGCGGTTTCTCTTGCCAGAAACATTGGTTATGTACCACGTTCTATCAATGCTGCTAGGGCAAATATTACTTTTGCAGTACAAACTGATACAACAGACACTACATTGACCTTAGAGTCTGGTTTAGTCTGTGTTGGTGCTCAAGATAATACATCATATCGATTCTCAATACCAGAAAATATTAACGCTAACATTGTTGATGGTGTAGCACAGTTCGGTACAACCGAAAAACCTATAGAAGTCTTCCAAGGATCATTACTATCTACACAATTCTTAGTTAATGTAGCACAAGATCAACGATTTATTCTTGATAATCCTAATATTGATACTTCAACAATCACTGTCTTTGTAAAAGGTATTAATGATACTGGTCTTGGACGTGAATTTAAGTTAGTTGACAATATTTTAAACATTGATAAGAACTCTGAGATTTTCTTAATTCAAGAAGTAGCAGAAGAACGTTATGAATTACTATTTGGTGATGGATATTTTGGTAAAAAGTTAGAAAATAATGCTGTTATTACAGTTAATTACATTGTAACTGATGGTGAAGCAGGAAACGGACCCTCATCATTTGATTTTCAAGGCAATTTTAGTGATCAAAAAGGAATCAGAATTCCTACCGCTTCAGTGCCTATTACAACCATTCAGAAGGCGCAAAACGGTGGTCAAATAGAAAGTCTATCTTCAATTAAATACTTTGCTCCTAGACTGTATTCGGCACAGTACAGAGCGGTTACTTCTAGAGACTATGAAGCGATTATCTCATCCATATATCCTAACACAGAGTCTGTTGCGGTTATTGGTGGAGAAGAGTTAACACCACCACAGTTTGGTAGTGTGCAGATAAGTATAAAACCTAAGAATGGTACATATATTTCTGATTTTGATAAGCAAAATATTTTGAATAGAATTAAACAATACTCTATTGCTGGTATTAATCAAAAGATTATTGATTTAAAAATTCTTTATGTTGAGATTGATTCGACAGTTTACTATAATAACAATCAATTTTCTAATGTTAATGAACTTAGAAGTAACGTTATTAATGCTCTGACCACCTATTCTAAAGATGTTGATATGAATCGTTTTGGTGGTAGATTTAAATATAGCAAAGTTCTTCAATTAATTGATCGTGTCGATGATTCTATCACTTCTAACGTTACTAAAGTAAGAATTAGAAGAGATATGAAGGTTCTTAAGAATCAATTTGCACAATATGAACTTTGTTTTGGTAATAGATTTCATGTAAATCCAAATGGGTTAAATATTAAATCAACTGGATTTAAACTTTCTGGAGAAACTTCAACAGTATTCTTTACTGATAATCCAATTGATACTGAAAAGGGAACTTTAGCAATCGTTAAAATTGACACTAACAACAATATAGTAGTTGTTGCTAAAGAAGCAGGAATAATTGATTACAAAAAAGGAGAAATTCTCCTTAGTACTTTAAATATTACTGAAACAGAAAAACCAAATGATATTATTGAGATCCAGGCATTCCCAGAATCTAATGATGTTGTAGGTCTTAAAGATCTTTACTTAGATTTTAACATTTCTAGTAGTGAGATAAATATGGTTAAAGATGTTATTGCATCTGGTGAAGATATTTCTGGCGTTTCATTCACAAGAGATTACTACACTTCAAGTTATTCAAACGGAGTATTACAGAGGAAATAAGATATGTCTCATTTTGAGAAGAAAGTGCAACTCAATAAAATTATTGAGAGCCAACTTCCAGAATTCATAGTTGCCGACTTCCCTAAAGCGGTAGAGTTTTTTAAACAATATTATATCTCTCAAGAGTCTCAAGGTAACAATACCGATTTGATTGATAATCTTGATAAGTATATCAAGTTAGATAATCTTATTCCAGAAGTTGTTGTCGGTACAACAACTCTTTCTGCGGATATTGATGCTTCAGACACTACAATCACAGTATCTTCTACAAAAGGATACCCAGATGATTATGGTCTTCTTAAAATTGATAATGAAATTATTACCTACACTGGTAAGACAGATACATCTTTTACTGGATGTATTCGTGGTTTTAGTGGTGTAACTGGATTTGATGATTCTACAAAAACATTTTTTACAAATACTAATCGTCAGAGTGTAATTTTTGAAGATACTATTGCATCTTCTCATAGTGTAAACGCATCTATTCAAAATCTTAGTGTTCTTTTCTTACAAGAATTCTATAAAAAATTAAAGAAAACATTTACTCCTGGATTTGAAAACGAGAGTTTTGTATCTGATCTGAATGTCTCAAACTTCATCAAACACGCTAGAAACTTTTATCAGTCTAAAGGTATTGAAGAGTCTATAATTATACTCTTTAAGGTCCTGTATGGCGTCACAGCGAAGGTTATTGACCTTGAGAGTAACTTGATCAAACCTTCCTCTGCAAACTATATTAGAAGGGAAGTAATCGTTGTTGAGAGGATTTCTGGAGATCCTCTCGCTCTAGAAGGTCAAACTATTTTTAAATCAACTGACCTTGAAACTAATGCATCAATATCTGAAATAGAAATTTTTACTAGAGATAATAAGTCTTTCTATAAAATTGGATTATTCATTGGGTATAATGATAGAGATCTTGTAGAAGGTTCTTTCACAATACCTGGATATTCAAAAGTCTTAGAGACAGTAAATTCTGGAGATTCTGTTATTAGTGTGGATTCTACGATTGGATTTGATGAATCGGGCACAATAATTAGTGGAAATAATACAATTACATATACTTCAAAGAGCATTAATCAGTTCTTTGGGTGTAGTGGTGTCACAAATATTATTAATGTTGCAGATTCAGTTAGATCAAATGAAACTGTTTTTGGATATGAGAATGGCGATGTAACTAAAAAATGTGAACTTCGTATCACTGGTGTTCTATCCAATTTTGAAGCACTTGAAGACATTCCTTTAGTTCAAGTTGGTGAAAAAATTTCAGTATTAGGTGTTGGTGAAGTAATTGAAAATTCAGTAGTAAATAAAACAAATAAAGAAATATTTGCAAATTCTTGGATATACAATACTAAGACAAGATTTGAAGTAAAAAATATAGAGAATTCATCTTTCTTCTTGTATAGTGATGTTGATAAAGCAGTTTTACGAGTTGGAGATACTGTTGAAATTCTCGAAGGAAAAACTAATAACGTAGCCCCAGGTGGATCTAATGCTGTTGTACAGTCAATTAGTACTCCACCAGTTTCTGTTGGAATAGCAGAAGTAACTCTAGGAAATATTGGTTCTTTTCAACCAGTTCCATTTGAATCCTATAGTATTAGAAGAAATCTTGTTAAAAGCACTAGTTTAAAAACTAAAATTAAAGAAGGTAATAGTGTTTATATTGCTAATACCTCTAATGTTTATGTTGATGATACTGATGAATTTGGATATGTTGCATCAAGTTCGTTACCAGGATATAAAATTATCGATGAAATTGTCGAATCATCAATACCAGATGGTCAAGAGATCAATCTTGATGGATATAGTGATGAATTAAAAAGTTGGAAATCTATTAAGTTTCCTTCTTCCGTAAGATTTTTAAGTGGAGATGTTGTAAAATACGTTGCTGAAAATCAATTATCTGGATTAGTTTCTGGAGAGTATTATTACGTTAAAGTAGTAGGATCAAATCAAATTCAATTATATCCATCTAAATTATCATTAAGTGTAACTCCCGATGATCCTATTAGATTTGTTCCAAATCAACTTGGAGGAGCACATACATTTACTCTTGAAAGACATGAGGATAAACAGATATCCTCTAATAATATTCTCAGAAAAATTCCATTAAAAGAAAAATCTACTTCAACAAATGAAGATGTAAGAAATATTGGAAATGTTGGTATTCTTATTGATGGTGTTGAAATTAGTAGTCCAGAATCTAGGGATAGTATATATTTTGGTCCTTTAGAAAAATTTGAAGTTTTAAATGGTGGTGAAGATTATGATGTAGTTAATCCACCAGAAATAAAAATTAGTTCTGGAACATCTACTGCTTTAGTAGAACCTATCATTATAGGAAATGTAAAAGAAGTTCTTGTAGATCCTCAAAATTTTGATGTTGATAATGTTATTTCAGTATCATTAACTGGAGGAAATGGTAATGGGTGTGAATTAAAACCTATTTTTGGAGAAAGATTTAGGGAAGTATCATTTGATAGTCGTTCTCTATCTTTTGGTGGTGGTGTTGATATCACCGATGAAACTATTACTTTTCTTGAAAATCATAACTTTGTCAATGGACAAACTGTTATTTACAATAATAATGGAAATGATTCGATTTCTATAGGCAATGTTGGTGATCCTACAAATACAATCACAGGAACTCTGGGTAGTGGAGATCAATATTTTGTTAGAATCGTTAATCCTTCAACTATTAAACTTCATGTTAGTGAAGCAGATGCTCTTGCAGGCATAAACACAATTGGTTTATCCACAACAACAACCTCTAGAGGTATTCACAACTTTAGAACTCTTCCCAAAATTAATCTTAGACAGATTAAAGTATTAAATTCTGGTTCTGGATATTCGCATAGAAAATTGAGAGTAAAGACCTCAGGAATTTCTACAACTTATGATACCATATCTTTTAAAAATCATGGATTTGAGACAGGTGAGATTATCAATTATTCAACTACTGGAAATAGTATTGGTGGATTAGATACTTCGAACCAATACAAAATTCAGAAGATTGATTCAGACATTTTTAGATTAATTAATATAGGTATTGGTGGTACAATTACTACAGATAGTGTAAGGGATAAGCATACTACTCTTACAGATGTTGGTAGTGGATATCATATATTCCAGTATCCTCCCATTGAAGTATCTGCAAACGTTTCTTTTGGTGGAACGACTGGAACATTTAAATTTACCCCACTTATTACTGGGGAAATTGTTGATGCATATCTTTATGAAGTTGGTGCTGGTTATGGATCAACAACCATAAATCTTCATAAAAAACCAATTGTTAGTATTTCTGAGGGTAGAAATGCACAATTCTTACCCATTATTAACAATGGAAGAGTGGTTGATGTACAGGTTTTAAATGGTGGTGCAGATTATAAATCAATTCCAGAATTGATTGTTGAAGATAGTACAGGTTCTGGTGCTATTCTTAGACCAGTAATGACTAACGGTAAAATTACTGATGTTGTATTAATCAATGGGGGCATTGGATATAGTAATAATGCAACAATTAGAGTAAAGTCTAGAGGATTTGGTGCAAAATTTGATACTAGAGTTAGAAGACTCCGTATTAATGATGCTAAAAGATTCTCACAATTCTCCAAAAATCAAAGTAAAAAGATTTTCTCAAACTTATATAAAAATGAAAAAGAAGATTCTCTCATATATGGAATATTTGGATACTCTGAGGATTTAGCACAAAATCTTGAGTCATTAGATGGATTTCACTCACCAATTATTGGATGGGCATATGATGGAAATCCAATTTATGGTCCTTATGCATATTCCGATCCTAAAAATATTTCCGATATTAAAGTAATCAAACCAAGTTATGAATTATTATCTTCTTTAGTTGAAGATAGACCAAATTTTGAGGATGGATTCTTTATCGAAGATTACAGATATACTGGAAGTGGTGACTTAGATAGACATAATGGACGTTTTACAAAAACTCCAGATTATCCAAATGGTGTTTATGCATACTTTGTTGGTGTTACTGAAGATATTACCTCTCCAACTCCTGCAGCATTTGAACCACAATACCCATATTTTATTGGAAATACGTATCAATCAAAATTTATTGAAGATAATCTGACCCTAGATCATAAATTTGATTTTAATAATTCAAATCTTGTTAGAAATACTTTACCATACAGTATTAGTCGTTTAAGGGAAGATTATGACTTTATTAACGAAAGTTATGAGCAGACGGATCAATCAAGTTTTATAGAATCAGTATCTCAAGGAATTATAGACAGAGTTGATGTTATTGATGGTGGTCTCAATTATAGAATTGGAGATAGAGTTAATTTTGATAATGAGGGAACTAATGGTACGGGATTAAGAGCAGAAGTATCTGAATTGGTTGGTGTTGCAATTACTTCTCTCAATACAACACTTGAAAGTTATGAAAATGTTGTATTTGAATGGGATAATGATAAAGAAGTATCTGCTTATAATACTTCGGGGTATGAAATTTTTAATAATGACACAGTTTCTATTTCCGAATTATCTAGATCAGTAGATCGTCTTACAGATTCATTTACTGTTGGATTTAGTACTGAAACTGTTTCTCTTGCAGCAACAATGTCTGCATATACTTCTATTCCTTATGGTAAGTATGAAGATATTATTATTTCTAGAAAATTTAATAATGTTTCGATTGGTAATTCTATTAATATCGTTTCTAATGAAGGAACTGAAATTGTAACAGTATTAGATGATTTTAATAATGGAATTTTAAGAGTTCAAAGATTTGGTAATGATGGTGTAGCTCATAATTCTGGCGGTAAACTTCAACTTCTTAATGATCGCATAGTTCTTCCAGTAAAAACCAAACAGTTTAATTCCCAAAGAAATAATTCAATATATTTTAATGGGCATCAATCTGTTGGTGTTGGAACAACTGCTGGTGGAGCTATTGAAAAGACATTTTCAGTTGGCGATACAAATGTAACAGTCAATCTTCCACTCAGACAAATCCGTATACCAAATCATCCATTTGAAACGGGACAAAAAGTCATATTAGAAAAATCTGCAAATCCTGCCGTAGATCAAATTGTTGTTGCTAATAATGATAGTAATATCAATACATTTTTTATTCCTCAAACAATATCTGAATTTTATGTAATTGATAAGGGTAAAGATTATATTGGTTTAACAACTCAAGTTGGTCTCACAACTGCTGGAAATGGATTATTTTTCTATAGTAATGGTAGTGATAATTCGGAGTATAAATTATCTTCAGATTTTGTACAAATAACTGGTAATCTTAACAAAATTAATACAAAAATTAGTTGTGGTGCTACTCACGGTTTGCAACTTGGAGATATTGTCAGTTTAGAGGTTAATCCCAATGTTATAGTTGGTTTTGGAACAACTGCAGCAACAACTGCAAAATTTGATGTAAATAATCAACTTTTATTGATTAATAGTATAACTATTGATTCATCCAATATTAATATTAGTAATAATATTATTACAATTTCTAATCATGGATACAAAACTGGTGATAAGATATTCTATGAAGCAGATACTGCAGCGTCTGGTCTTGTCTCAGGTAAGTCTTATTATGTTATAAAAGTTACTTCTAATACATTTAAACTTGCAGAAACTTTATATGAAACTAATTCAACTACAGAAAAAGTTATTGATATTACTGGAACTGGTAGTGCAGAGCATAAGTTCTCATTAATTAATCCACAAATTAATGTTGTAAGAAATAGTGATCTTCAAATTAAATTGGAAGATCCATCCCTCACGGGATATGAACTAAAAATCTATAAAGAAAATGATTTTATTAATGAATATAATTCATCTTTTGATAACTTAGATTTCAATGTTATTGGTGTTGGTACAGCAGGTCTTAGTGGTGCATCAGTTACCATTAAGTATTCTGAAAATATACCATCTAAACTTTTTTACTCTCTTGAAAAGGGTGGATATATTAGTACTGCTGACAGAGATGTAGTTAATTTCTCAGAGATTAACTATATTGATAGTGAATATAATGGAAAATATTCAATATTTAACGTAGAACCTACTACGTTTAATATTTCACCATCAAAATTACCACAAATTTTATCATATGCACCAAATCAATGTGATTCTTTAAAATACAGAGTTAAATCTTCTAATATTATTGACGGATCTATATCAAAAATAGATATAATTTCCGAAGGATTTGGATATGAACAACTTCCAAAACTTAAAAACATTGATACTTTAAATGGAATTAATGCAAATATAGAAGTAGTTTCATCTTCCATTGGAAGAATTAATAGACTAAAATTTAATAATATTGGGTATGATTATCCATCAGATAAAACATTAAGACCACAAGCAAATGTTCCACCTATAGTTAAAATTGATAATTTAGATACTGTTGCAGGATTTAATATTGTAAATCCAGGTAACAATTATCTTACTGATCCTAAAGCATTACTTTTTAATCAATCTACTAACAAAATTGTAGATTCCTCATCTTTAATTGCTAATGCTTCAACTGGTTCTGTTACTAGTATTGATCAGATAGCACCTATATTTGGTTTAGATTCTGAACCACATAAAGTTGTTTTAATCAATAACTCTAATGGTATCGGTATTAGTAGTATCAGTAGTAGTAATGCCGGAATAGTTACTTGTGTTTTAGAAACTCCGGTTTTTGGATTTACAACACCTCAATTTGCTCCAAATGATCTTATATTTGTAGAAGGAATTGAGACTATTGATGATGGAGATGGGTACAATTCTGAAGATTATAACTTTAAGTTTTTTAAAGTCATTTCGTATAATAATTCAAATCCAGCAACATTAGAGTTTGCATTAACTGGTGCAGATGGTATTGGATTTACTACAAATCCAGGAATTGCAAAAACTAATGCATCTGGATATGCAACAATTATTAATAGTAAAAATTATCCAGATATTGAAGTAATTCAAGATAGAGGTAGTTTTACTATCAATGAATCACTATTAGTGGATAGTGGTAATGGGTATGTAAAATCAGACCTCACAGTTTCTTTAGTAAGATCTGATTTTATTAAGACAAATGGAAAATTTAGTTTAAAGAAAGGAAATAAAATTAAAGGTGCTATTAGTGGGTGCATTGCTGATGTAGTTAAAGTTGATAGAAAGAGAGCAAAATTCAATATTAACTATTCATCTAAACTTGATATTGGATGGAAAAATGATATTGGTAAAATTGGTGAAGACAATCAGGTTATTCCAGATAATGATTATTATCAAAATCTCTCATACTCTGTTAAGAGTCCGATTAGTTGGGATGAATTTTCATCACCAGTAAACAGTATATTGCACCCTGCAGGTCTTAAAAATTTTGCCGATGTTGGAATTTCTTCAGTTGCAGATGTAAGATCATCTATTACAGCAGAAGTGACAACAACAACTATTCTTGATATCATTGATGAAAAAAGAGTAGATACTATCAATTTATTTGATAATGCTATTGATGATAATCCTCAAGAAAGTACAATTGATAATTTCTTACAATCCAATTCACTGCAAATTGAAAATAAAAAATTAACGGACTTTACTGAATGCAGAACTAATAGAGTTTTAATACATGATGATATTAGTGATGAATTTTCTAGTGGTGGATTTAAAGATGTTTTCGTAGAAATTGAAGAGATTGACACTCTTACTGATCATGTGAGATATTTAATTCAAATTATTGATCCAGATACAGGAAATATACAAATCACTGAGTTAGTATTGCAATCTACTTTACTTAATACTTACCTGTTTACAAAGTATAATAGTTTTAGTGAAAAATTACTTGGCACTTTCCGTGCAAATGTTGATAGTTTTGGAAGAAAAACTTTAATATTTGATCCAGTTGATCCATATAATACTGATCATGATATTAAAATTCTTAAGAAAATATACTTATATCAAGATCTTTCTGCAGATATTATTGGAATTGGGACAGAAAATTTTGGTTCTATTAATCTTACAAGTACATTTACATCAGGAATTGGTAGCGTTGGAACTGCTTCAAGCACAAAAACTATTGCAGAATTTGATGTAAATAATTTTAATGGTGCATTTACCAGCATTGAAATTAAAGATAGAATTGGAATACATGCAAATTATATTGAAGCATCTATTGACTTTGATGGAACTGATACTTATCTAAATGAATATTATTTTGATTCTGAAAATATTTCATATAGTTCAGTTCAAACAGGAATTCTTAGTGCTAGTTATGATTCAAACTCAGGAATAGTTTCTCTAACAGTGACCAATAATGAAACTTCTAATGATGTATATGATGTCCGTTCCACCATTGTTGGATTTGGAACTACAACATCTGGTATTGGAACATATCGCTTCCTTGTTAGTGGACAACCAGAAGAATCTGAGAAAAGTGCAAGATTGGAGTCTACATTTGGAGAAGGAACAGGACCTATAAGATTAGGTACTTTTAATATTAATGAAATTGCATCATCCACTTCTATTGTTCGTGTTTCTGCAGGTCAATCTTCTGCAATACATCAGGTTACGATTATTGCAAATAATATTGAAGGAAAAACATATGTTACTCCTGGTCCATTCTCAGGAATTAGTACTACAACAGGTATTGGAACATTCGGATCTCAAATTAATGGAAATGATTTCTATCTAAACTTCTATCCAGATCCTGGATATGATGTTAAAGCACAATCATTCAATGAAGTTCTTTATAGAGCTAGTGATTTTGATAATGAACCACAATCTTTAGAATTTGGACCATCAAAACAAGATATTTTCTTAACTGCTTTTGATGGTTTAAATGGCACAAGAGCAAACAAAGTTAATTTTAAATTATTCCATTCAAATTTTCCAATTTACAGCAAATCATTTAATCCTGCAGACACAACTAAATTGAATTATGAAACAGGATTATTCACATTCCCAAATCATTTCTTTAATACTGGTGAAGAACTGATTTATACACCAAAATCTACATTTGCTGGAGTCGGTCAGAGTGCAGTAGGCATTGGTTCTACAGAAAATTATCTTGGAATTGTAACTGATAAACTTCCAGAAAAAGTATATCCTATTGCTATTACACCAGATACTTTTAAACTAGCAACTAAAGAAGAATATGCTAGAGCAGGTATCTTTGTAACATTTACTGATGCCGGTGAAGGAAATGCTCATGAATTAGATTTCACTAAAAAACTTTCTAAGACAGTTATTGCTCTTGATGGTATTATACAGCAACCAATTACATTCACACCTATTAGTCACAGTCTCGATTTTAATAATGGTACAATTAGTGCTGGTATTGCCACATTTAATCTCAGTGGTATTTCATCAATTCAACCAAGAGACGTTATTAGAATTGATGATGAATATATGAAGGTCATTGAAGTTGGTCTTAGTACCAACTTCAATGGTCAAATCCTTGGTCCAATTAATGGTATTATTGCGGCTGGAAGTGCTGCAACACACCCAACAGTTTCTGTTAAAAGAGGTGTTGTTGGTTCTGCTGCTACATCACACACTGATGGATCAAACGTACAAGTATATCGTGGATCATTTAATATTGTTAAAAACGAAGTATTTTTCCTGGATCCACCAAAAGGAAATACTAGAGCAAGAAGAGATGAATCTAATTTACCATACGTAAAATCAGAATATAACGGAAGAACATTCTTGAGATCAAATTATGATTCAAATATGATTTTTGATGATATATCTGATGAATTTACTGGAATTGGTAAAACTTTCACATTAACTGTTGGAGGTGCTAATACTTCAGGTATTGATGCTGGTAATGGAATATTATTCATTAATGGAGTTTTTCAAACTCCAACTACTGAGAATAATTCTGGAAATAACTACGAAATTGAAAGTGATAGTGTATCAGGAATTACCAGTGTAATATTTACAGGTATTACTTCAGCAAATGGATCTAATATTGAATCTACATTTGATATTAATCAGAATCAAATTCCAAGAGGTGGATTGATTGTTTCTTTAGGTTCTACACCTGGACTTGGATATGCACCTCTTCTTGGAGCAAAAGTTAAAGCAACTAAAGGTGCAGGAGGAGCAATTGCCGATATTGTTGGTATCAATACTTGGACTAATCCAGTTTCTATCAGCACTGCTTACTATAATAAGTTCTCAGGAAATCTTCAGATTGAGACTTCAGATTCTCATAATTTAAAAGATGGTGGTAGAGTCAAGTTATTAGGATTGCAATTTACATCTACTCCTGCATATAGTGGAACTTTCCCAGATCCCGATCTTTCATTTGATATTACTAATATTATTAGTGCAACTGAATTAAATGTAAACGTTGGTCCAAGTGCGTTTACTCACGATTATACTGGTCAAGGTGAAGTTTATGAGCATTTCTCTTTAAATTTTGGTTCTGGTTATAGAGATCCAGTTTCAATTGCTGTAACCGATCTTGCATATGAGCATAGATTCGAAAGAGCAGAAACTAATGCTATTACAGCAAACACCGGTGCTCAATTTACACCAACTGCGGCAAAGTACACTTCACATACTGGTGTACTTCAACTTACTATTCAAAATCACGGTCTAACTGTTTCCAATACAGTAACTATTACTGATGATTCATTATTCTTTAGATGTTCTGATGATAATTTCTTTACTGAACAACCATATCCAAGATCTACAGACCCAGCATCTGGATCTAATCTGACAATTACTTCAGTTACCAGTAATACAATTACTGTAAATGTTGGACCTGGTGGTGGTGCAGGAACAGGTGCTGTAGTTGAAGCAACTGTAGGTGTAGGAGGAACACTTGCATTCAATATCACAAATCCTGGAAGTGGATATGTTAATCCAGTTATTGAAATTCCAGAACCAGTTTATGAAAATATGCCTGTTGTAGGTGTCTCTAGACTTGGTGTTGGTCTTACGAACGAAACTGGTAAAAATCTTTTAATGAATCTAACAGTTGGTGCTGCATCAACAACTGTTGGTATTGGTTCAACACTTTTTAATATTGATTCGTTCAAAGTCGTTCGAAATGGATATTCATTTAAACCTGGAGATGTTTTTGAAGTAGTTGGTCTTGTAACTGCTAAAGATTATAATGAACCTATTTCTCCTTTCCAAGTTGAAGTTATAAGTACATTTAATGATTTCTTCTCTGCTTGGACTTTTGGAGAAATGGATTTTATTGATTCAATTGAAAGTCTTCAAAATGGAATTAGAAAAAGATTCCCATTATTCTATATTGGTGAACTCTTAAGTTTTGAACTTGATAAAGGCAGTCCACTTTCTTCAGCAATTGATTTGGATGCAGTTCTTTTAATTTTTGTAAATGGTGTTCTTCAAAAACCTGGTCTCTCTTATGAATTTACTGGTGGTACAACAATTCTTTTCACAGAAGCACCAGATAAAAATGATAAAGTAGACATTTTCTTCTATCTTGGTCAAGAGGGTGTTGATGTTAGTATTGTGGATATTACAGAAACTATTAAAATTGGTGATGATTTATTTGTTAAAAAACATCCATTACATCAACAAACTGTTGATCAATTAAAATCAAGAACAATTACAGATATTCGTTCTTCTGATACTGTTCAAACACCAATCTATACTGGTCCTGGTATAAATCAAAATATATTTAAACCATTTGACTGGATAAAACAGAAAAGAGACAAATATATTAAAGGAGAAGTCGTTTATAAGACTAGATCAGGACTTGAACCACGAATTTTCCCAACATCTAAAATTATTGGTGATTTAGATTCATCTTCTACTGAAATTTTCGTAGATAATGCTCAATTCTTTAAGTATGATAATCAAATTTATGGAGTAAATCAAGGATCTTTTGATTTTGATGCATTCATTAGTGAAAGTGTCAGTCCAACATCAGCAAAACTTTCTCCAGTTGTTAGTACTGCAGGATCGATTACATCCGTCAATATTCTTGATGGTGGTAATGGATACACTCCAGGTACAGTTAGTGTTAGTATTGCATTACCAATTGGTGGAATTGGAGATAATGTATTCAGACCGCAAATTACCGATAGAGGTGGGACTATTGGGGCAGGATCTAATACTATTACTGGTATTAACACTGGATCAATTGTAGTTGGTCAGTCATTAAAAAGTGTGTTTGATGGTTCATTAGAAATTATTGATAATACTTACAATGTTATTTCCATTTCTTCAGAAAGTAATGGAACTGTTGTACTCAATAAAAATACTGTTAATACAGAAGCGTTGGGTAAGAGATTTGATTTTGGTTTCTATCAAAAACAAGTTCGTGCTGAGGCAACTGCTACAATTTCTGCATCAGGAAATGTTACATCAATTTCTGTAACTAATACTGGAACTGGATACACAAATTCTACTCCACCAAATGCAATTATAGGAATTTCTACTTCAAGAACTGAAAAAATTACTAATTTTAAAGATGTTCAAGGATTTAGTGGAATTATCACTGGTATTAGTGAAACTACTGGAAGTGGAGGTCAAAAGGCAATTAAGTTTAACTTTAAGGGATTATCAGATTATACGGATGATGGTAAGTTGAAAGTTGCAAGTAATGTTAATACTCTTCAATCTGGATATCCAGTTATGATTAGTAATACTAAAGTTGGTAATGGTGTTGTTTCAGTATATGATTCAGATTCTGCAATTGTTGGTATTGGAACATCATTCCTTGATAATATTTACATTGTGGATTCATATTCATCCTTACTTTCAAATGGTGAAATTATTTGTAATGTAACCTCTTCTAGTAATCTCACATCAATTGCATCTACTGGAAACTTTGATGATAGTCAAGCAGGTTTAACAACCTCTCTTGGAACAATGTCTTGGGGTAGACTATATAATGGAACTGATGGAATAACCAGAACTAATCCAATTGCTATTGGTGTTAGTGGTTTAACTGTTGATGCTGGTCTTTCAACATTCCCAACTATTCAGAGAAGAGGGAATTTTGGTGAAAATAAAACTGGAGCAGTCCGCTCTAAAGGGAATAGTGATAATCTTCAATTTTATCCCTAATAATCTACTATAAATATATAAAAAAAGATAAAAATGTCCGCACTTGTTACTGATCAATTTAGAATTCTGAATGCCAGTAATTTTGTTGAATCGTTTTTTGACGATAAAAACTCTTATTACATTACTCTAGGTCTTCCAAATCCAACCATAGATGGATTTGGTAGATCTTCTACTTGGAATACTAATACTCCCGCACCTATTGATAATTTGCAGTACACATCACATTCTGGTGATGTTACTATGTTTGGAAAAAAAGTTTCTTCTTCCAATGTTAGAAGATTGATAAGAAGAATAGATTATGTTAAAGGTAATCGTTATGAGATGTATCGTCATGATTATAGCATTCTGAATCCATCACCTTTAACTAATTCATCCAGATTATATGATGCAAATTATTATGTTCTAAATGAGGATTTTAGGGTTTACATTTGTATTGAAAATGGATCTAGTGGAGAAAATTCCTCAACAAAAAAAGGAAACGTATCTCAGGATCAACCAAAATTTACTGATTTAGAACCAACTAAGGCTGGTGATAGTGGTGATGGATATGTTTGGAAATATTTGTTTTCAGTAAGTCCAAGTGATATTACAAAGTTTGACTCTACCGAGTACATTACAGTTCCAAATAACTGGGAATCTTCAACAGATATAGAAATTCAAACAATCAGAGAAGCAGCGGATTCATCTGTAAATGAAAATCAAATAAAAACTGTTTACATTGAAAATCCTGGTGCCAACTACGCTAACGGTATTGGGCAAGAAATGGATATTATTGGCGATGGAACTGGTGGAAGAGTAAGAGTTGATGTTGTTGGTGGAAAAATTACTAATACTGTCGTTACTAACGGTGGTAAAGGATATAGTTATGCAATGGTTGATTTGGGTAAAATTAATTCAAGTACTCAAACTAGTCCAGCACATTTAATCCCAATTATACCACCATCTAAAGGTCATGGATACAACATTTATACAGAATTAGGATCTGATAAAGTTCTTGTCTATGCCCGTTTTGATGGTAATGATAAAGATTTTCCAATTGATACAAGTTTTTCACAAGTTTCAATTATAAAAAATCCAACTGTGGTTGGAACTAGTAATACGTTTTCTGAATCTAGTTTCAGTAGTTTGAATGCATTAAAATTATTAGATATTAGCAGTACTCCAGAAGTAGGAGAAAAAATTGAACAGACTATTACCGGTGGAATAGCTTATGGATATGTTGCTTCTTATGATCAAGAAACTAAAGTATTAAAATATTTTAAAGATAGATCTTTATTCTTAAATCAAACTACTAATAACGAACAAGATTATCTTGGAATTAGTACCGATGGTAGAAATTATGATTTTGATCCCTCTGGTGCAAATATTATTGGTGAAACGTCTTTGTTTAGTGCATCTATTGATAGTGGATTTGCTGGATTAACCACAAATCCATCGGGAACAAAATTAATTAACCTTGGTGTTAATTTTACAGGAGGCATGGCAGTTTCTGAGATAAATAAAGGATCAGGAGATGTTATTTTCCTAGATAATCGAGCAACTATTGCTAGAAATGCTCGCCAAAAAGAAGATTTAAAGATAGTACTGGAATTCTAAAAAAATGCCACAGAAGACTAACCTCAATGTAAGTCCTTATTATGATGATTTTGATAGGGATAAAAATTTCTACAAAGTTTTGTTCAAACCTGGACATCCTGTTCAGGCGAGAGAATTAACTGGTCTTCAGTCAATTTTACAGAACCAAGTAGAATCCTTTGGTAGTCATGTGTTCAAAGAGGGTTCCATGGTGATTCCTGGAGGAATCACTTGTGATAATCAATTTACTACAATTAAAGTAAATCCCAATCATCTAGGTATTGATATAAGTGTATATCTAGATTCTATTATTTCCGGTAAAGGAACTAAAGTTAAAGGTGTAACTTCTGAGATTGTTGGTACAATCAAAGGATATGTTCTTCCACCAAATTTAGGTGTAGAAGAAATTACTTTATTTGTTAAGTATTCTGATGGTGCTATTGATGGAGAGTCTGTAGAGTTTTTTGATGGTGAAACAATTCAATTAGAAGAGAACGTTGTATATGGGAATACAACGCTTGTAAGAGGGGATACTGTATTTACTCTAGTAAATGATAATTCAACCGCCATAGGATACGCTGTGGGTGTTGCTGAGGGCGTTTACTTTATTAGAGGAACATTTATTGATGTTCCAAATTCTCAAATTGTTCTTGATCCATATAGTAATGTACCATCATTTAGGGTTGGATTTGATATTGTAGAAGAGGTTATAAATTCAAAAGAAGATCCTAGTCTGAATGATAATGCAAAAGGATTTACAAACTATGCTGCACCTGGTGCAGATAGATTAAAAATTAGTGTTAAGTTAGCTAAAAAACAACTTACCGATTATGAAGATACTAACTTTGTAGAGTTAGTTAGAATTGATAATGGAGAAATCAAAAGATTACAAAATAAATCTGATTATAATCTAATTAGAGATTATTTTGCTAAAAGAACATTTGACGAGTCTGGTGACTATGCCGTTGATAATTTTGTTGTTGAAGTTTCAGAATCTCTCAATAATGAAACAGGAAATGGCGGTCTGTTTAGATCTAATGAAGTAACTGAAGAAGGAAATACTCCTGTAGAAGACCTAATGGCAGTTAAAGTTTCTGCTGGAACTGCCTATGTTAAAGGATATGATATTGATCTAGTAGGTTCAACAGTTCTAGATGTTGAAAAACCAAGAACTACAAAAACAGTTCCTACTTCTCAAATTCCATTTGATGCAGGAAGTCTTCTAAGAGTTAATAATGTAGCAGGTGTTCCATATATTAATATTGGTGATACTTCCAGTGCTAATAGTACCAATTCTAATATTATTGAACTGTATAAAGAGAGAAGAAATAATAGTGGCACCAGTAATATCGCAGATGCTACAAATGCAGGTCTCAATACTAAAATTGGTGAGGCAAGAGTTTATTGGTTTGGTGTAACTGATGATAGTTACAAAGGAAATTCTACTGAATGGGATTTATATCTTTATGATATTCAAACATTTACTGAACTAACCCTTAGCAATACATATAATCAAACAGATGTTCCATTAACTTCATTTGTTAGAGGTCTTTCTAGTGGTGCAACTGGTTATCTTGCAGCGGTTGATGGTAATACTTACAGTTTAAGTCAAACTTCTGGTGAATTTTTGGTTGGTGAGCAAGTAATTATCAACGAAGAAGTCAAATTCCAAACAGGTATTACTGAAATTACTGTATATACCACAGAAGATATTAAAGCAGTATTCCAAGATGCTGACGCTTTAAATAGCAGTCTGCAGAAAAACTTTATTGCAGACACTGTTCTTCATGAAGTAGGTCTTCCAAACTTTGCTAAGACTGATTTACTAAAAATTAATGGAGGAACCACAGGGACAGTTAGTGGAAGATTTTTCAGTGGTGTAACTGGAATAAAAAAAGGAAGAACTATTAAATATCAGACTGGTGCTGCTGATCCAGTTTATGTTGAGATTAGTGATATTGCTTCTGATGGAACAAGTATTACTCTAGCATATCCTACTGCTTCTGTTGCGGGTGTTTATTCTAACACCCCTGCTGATGGAAACTATACATTCTCAATGATGGTTCCCAGAATCATTAATTTTGATGCTATTGGTTTATATTCTACACTTCCTGTTCAAAATATTGCATCAGTTGATTTATCTGGAGCACAGTTAACAATTACCAAACAAATTAATGGTAAGTCTGTTTCTGGTAATAGTATGCAAATTACTCTTGCCGACGCAATTGATGCTTCAGCAGGAATTACCAGTGCATTTTATGAAGTATTTGATGCTGAGAGATATTCAATTCATTACTCTGATGGAAGTATAGAATCATTATCCTCTGACATGGTTACTTTAGGTGCTAATGGAACTAGTGTTACATTTAATGGTTTAACCAAAGCATCCGATTCAAATGTAACTGTAATTGCAACTCTTTCTAAGAGAACTGTTACTAATAAGTCTAAAGATTTTATTAGAAGTCAGCAATTAAATGTAACCAGAACACAAAAAACTAAAACTATTAATGGTCTTACTGCCAGTAAGTACTATGGAACTAGGATTGAAGACAATGAAATTTCCCTAAATTTTCCAGATGTTGTAAATATTTGTGCAGTTTATGAATCTACAGACTCAAATGCACCTGTTCTAGATAAACTGACCTTTGTTACTGGATTGTCGCTCAACCAAAATGTAATCATTGGTGAAAAAATTATTGGTCACGATAGTAGAGCAGTTGGTCAAGTTGTCAGTGTAACATCAAATGAAGTTTTTTATGTTCCCAAAAATAGTAATAATTTTATTGTAGGTGAAAATGTTAAATTCGATGATTCTTCATTAAATATTGAACTTCAAAAGTTAACTAATGGTAGTTATGTTGATTTGACTGAAAATTATAGATTGGATGATGGTAGTCAACATGAATATTGTGATTATTCTAGGATTGTAAGAAGAACTGGTGCTCCAACTCCAGATAAGCGTTTACTTGTTATTTTTGATAAGTATGATGTTGCTTCTGGTAATAGTGGAGATTTATTTACTTGCAATTCATATGGTGCCAGTAGATATAAGAATGAAATTCCTGCTCTTCCAAATGGTCTTCGTGTTACTGATTTAATTGATTTTAGACCAAGAGTTAAACCATTCGATTTATCAACTACAGCCTCTCCATTTGCTTTTACTAGTAGACAATATGAGTCTACGTTTAGATACGTAGTTACTCCTGGTGAAACCTCATTCTTTGGATATAGTTATTATCTACCAAGAATTGATCTTATTAGCATTAATCGTTTTAGTCAGGTAGAGGTAGTTAAGGGAGAACCCGCTGACATCCCTCAAGCACCTATACTTACTGATGATGCAATGGAAATTGCTCAAATTTCTTTACCAGCATATCTTTATAATACTGCTAGAGATCCAAAAATTCTTTTGAGAGATAATAGAAGATTTACTATGAGAGATATTGGTGCTCTCGAAGATAGAATAGAAAATCTTGAAGAAGTTACCAGTCTTTCAATGTTGGAACTTAATGCAAAATCTTTAGCTGTAACTGATGCTAATGGTTTTGATAGATTTAAGAGTGGATTTATTGTTACTGATTTTAAAGACAAATCACTTGCAGATCCTCGATATAGTACTATTGATATTGATAGTGAAAATGCAGCTGCAATAGCACCTGTTGATTTATGGAGCATAAATGCAGAACTTGCTTTAGATCCAGGTATTGATTTAACTACAACAGACCCTAATTCTAATCAAAAATTATTAGATTCAAATATTCAAAAAACCGGTGATATGCTAACTTTAGCATATACTGAAGTTGAATGGTTAAATCAACCACATGCAACAATAAAAGAAAATGTTAATCCATTTGGTGTTATTGCATATCAAGGTGGAGTTGTATTAGATCCTAGTTCTGATAGTTGGACAAGAACTATTTACATTAAGGACAAGAGGAAGGAATCGACTGGTGCTAAGTGGAAACAAATAGCAAAAACCACTACAGATGTAGATACAAAATCTGAGGTTAGATCTTATAAAAAAGGTGGTGGTAGAGGTGAGAGAAGAAAACAGACAGTTTATACAACAACTACTACTAAGACAACAACATTTAAACCAAAACTTACAGGACCTTCTAGAGAATTTGATTATGTTGAAAGTGTAAAAGTATCTAATGAAGTAGATCCATGGATGCGTTCCAGAAATGTCTATTTTAATGCTAATGGTTTAAAAGCATTTATGAAGCATTATCTTTATCTTGATAGTCAACAAGTTGATATTGTACCAAAGCTTTGTGAAATTGAAATGATATCAGGTACTTTGATATCAAATGAAAATGTTGATATTTTGGATTCAAATGGTAAAAAAGTTGGATTTATTCAAATTAAAAAACCAAATCATAAATTCACTGATAGTGACTCACCAGATATTGGTTCTGGATTAGCATCTCCATCTACACTTGTTGAAAAATATGAAAGCGATCCATATGATAGAAATAGACCTGCACCGGAAATATCATATTCTCCTACGTCTAAATTAATTAATTTTAATGTTAGAGGTCTATCAACTAAACAACAATATTATGGATACGTTGAGAAAGGATTTACAGTTATAGGAAAAGAATCTGGTGCAATTGCAAAAATTACGAGAGCAGAATTAATCTCAGATAATTGGGGAGACATTGTTGCTGCTTTCTTCTTTAAAGATCCTAATAGCACACCAAAACCTTCTATTAGAGTTAAGAGTGGAACTAAGACTGTTAAGGTTACTGCAGTTCCACCAAACACTATTGTTGTTCCTGGATCAACCACATTTGCATCTCAGGCATTAGGTACTTTTGAAGGTTCGGGAACTATTCTCACACAAAAAAGCACTAAAGTTCAAGTTAGAAATCCACCCAAACCTAAGTCTAAACCAACACAAGTTGATATTACAGTTAAAACAAAAGCAGTACATAGAGATCCATTAGCACAATCGTTTACTGTAGATAGCACTGGTGTATTTTTAACTTCATTTGATATATATTTTGCATCTAAAGATCCAGATAACAAGGTCTTTGTTGAACTAAGAACTATGGAACTTGGAATTCCAACACAATTCTTAGTTCAAGATTATGCTCAAGTTGCTCTTAATCCAAACGATATTAAAATTAATGAGGACAATGAATTTGATCCCATACCAACAAATATAAAATTCTCATCACCAGTATTCTTAGAGGCAGAGAAGGAGTATGCAATTGTTTTACTTGCTCCAAGTTCTGATAAGTATGAGGTGTGGGCTGCAACTATGGGAGAAAAAGCAATTTCGCCAACAATTCTTCCAGATGTTCAGGAGGTAACTGTTTCAAAACAATATATCGGTGGTTCATTATTTAAATCTCAGAATGGTACTATTTGGACAGCAAGTCAGTTCCAAGATCTTAAATTTACATTATATAAAGCAAACTTTGTAGAATCAGGAACTTTAACCTGGTATAATACTGGCATCACTCCAAAAGGAGATAATAATGCGACATTAACTACTAATCCTATTGAAGGTCTTCCAAGAAAACTTAAGTTACCTATAAGTGGAACACTTAACAGTTCTGTTGAACTTGGTTCTAAAGTTATTCAAGGATCAACTGGAGATACTATAAATGGATTTATTGAAAACTTTGGTGCACCGGCGGCAGGTGTTGTACTTGCTAATGGTGGTTCTGGATATAAGGCATCACAAACTGGTGTAACTGGTGTTGAACTTTATTCAATTACCGGAAAAGGAACTGGTGGTATTGTAACAATTAATACTGATGCGGATGGTAAAGTTTCCAGTATATCTTTAACTACAAATGGTTCTGGATATGTTGAAGGTGAAATGGTTGGAATTGTAACTTCATCTATTGCAACTCCAGTTGGAACTGGTGCTAAATTTACTATTAGTTCTATCAGTGCATCAACTGATACTTTATATCTGACTGATGTTCAGGGTGAAAACTTTACCAATACACAAGATATTTACTTCTTTAATTCTGGTACAAGAACAGATTCTGGAGTAAATGCCTCTGCAGATTCTTCACTAATTTCATCAGAATATTCTGGAAATGTATTCCGTATTAAACAGTATACTCACGCACATCACGGTGGAAACAATAAGATTCAAATTGTTGATGTTCTTCCAGATACTAAAAAAACACAAATTACATCTACATTCGATTTAAATTCAACTCAGGTATCTGTTGCTAATACCACAATCTTTGAAACTTTTGAAGGTGATATCTCTTCTAGAGGTTATGCTCTCATAGGTGGAGAAATAGTTTCTTATAATGGAATTAGTGCAACATCTTCCCCTGCAGGAACACTAACTATTGATGGAAGATCAATTGATGGATCACCAAAGATTATTCATCAAATTAATAGCGATATTCAACCATATGAGGTTAATGGTATATCTTTAACTAGAATTAATACCACACATAATATTCCATCATCATATTATAATACTAAAAATTCAAATGTTGATACATATCATCTTGAATTTGATAGAACTTTACTCGCACCTATTGATAGAAGTTCAGGTGATGGTATGGTCAATTTTGCTTCTGAGAAAGGTTTTGGTGGAAATACTGTTGGTATTTCTAAAAACTATCAATTTAGTTCTCTTCAACCACTATTTAATGTCATTACTCCTGGTAAAGGAACTAAAATATCTTCTAATATTAGGACAATTACAGGAACTAGTGCCGGTGGTAATGAAACATCTTTCGTAGATAAAGGTTATGAACCAGTTACTCTTAATAAAGTAATAAAATTTGATACTCCTAGAATGGTTGCCTCTGAAATTAATGAAGTTGAAAGACTTTCAACAATGCCTAGAAATAAATCTCTTACATTAAGAGTTGATTTTGAAAGAGATCCTAATAATCCAAATCTATCACCAATGATGGATGTTCAAAATGCAACATTTATCATAGGTAGAAATAAAGTCAATACTCCAATTGATGACTATACAATTGATTCTAGAAGTAATAGTTTAGATGATGATCCTCATGGTTCAGTATTTGTTACTAAGGGTGTTGGCCTTAAAAAACCTGCAACAAGTTTAAAAGTCATTGTTGCTGCTCATAGACAAGATGATGCTGATTTTAGAGTTTTCTATAAATTAGATAAGTTAGATTCTAGTGGAGTTGATCAGAAATTTGTTCCATTCCCAGGATATGATAATTTAATTGATACTGATGGTGATGGATTTGGTGATCAGGTCATCGATCCTAATAAAAATAGTGGAAGAGCAGACGCATACGTTGCACCAAATCCAAACGCTGAGGATGCATATTCCGAGTATCAGTTCTCTGCCGATAATTTGGATCAATTTAATGGATTTGCAATTAAGATTGTTATGTCCTCGACAAATGAATCAAAACCAGTTAGATTAAAAGATTTTAGAGCAATTGCACTAGATTGATATGTATGATGACAATCTAATTCCTGTCGAAGGACATAATAATCTTTTTAGAGATAGAAATACAGGAGCTATTATTAACAATGATAGCTCTGGTTATGCTCAATATCAAAAACTGAAGCAAAAGAGACAAAAAGAACGAGAAGAACTTGATACACTTAAAAGTGATATCGAAGAAATTAAATCTTTACTAAAGGAACTTACTAATGGACCCAGATGAGATTAAACTTGAAGCACTTTCTAAACAATTTGCATATCAAAAACTTGCAAATGAGATAGATGGATGCGATTCTGTAAGTATGTTGAAAGATATTGCTAAATCATATGCAAAACTCTATCTCAAACAACAAGAAGTTGTAAGTAGTTTAGGACTTGAGGGAATATAAATACTTCTTAGATTCCCGTTAGTATTGGTAAATGGCTGATATAAAGGTAAGAGTAGGTCAGCAACCAGCGGTTAAAGTTTTAGCTTCAATTACTGGATCACAAGCAGGTTCTTTAACAGAACTCAGTGATGTTGCTGCAACTACTTTGCAAACTGGAATGGTTCTAGTTTATAATGGTCTAACTCAAAAGTGGGAAGCAACTCTAGATCTTACGCCAGGTTCGACTCAGAATTTAGATATTAATGGGGGAACTTTTTAAATGGCGAGTATTATTAGGATCAAGAGATCCTCTGGTACAGCAAAACCAGTTGCTTTACAATGGGGTGAGTTTGGATATGTAACTGGTATTGGTAGTTTTGGTGGAATTAATCAATATAAAGATAGAATCTTTCTTGGAGATGATACTACTACTGCGTATCCAGTAGGTGGTTACTATTATGTATCGATGATGGAGCATCAACCTGGAACTATTCCAGTAGCTTCTCATAATAATAGAAATACTGATAAGGGTGTTGTAGCCATTATGGCACCCGCAACAAACTCAGGTTTGGGTGATGTAGAGACTTTAAAAATTAATCAATGGAATGTAGATAATTTAAGACTTGATGAGAATACTATTTCAACAACAGA
>Ga0160423_10000677_pt1 | contig 28275 bp, 30 predicted proteins | sample CRUFie14St8metaG_FD_108191 | JGI IMG/M metagenome (GOLD analysis project Ga0160423, IMG submission 108191) | Marine microbial communities from the Costa Rica Dome - CRUD Field 142mm St8 metaG | ecosystem: Environmental > Aquatic > Marine > Oceanic > Photic zone | place: Costa Rica: the Eastern...
ATCAAGGTAATAGATACAGTGGTGATACTAAAGACTTAGCATTTATTGCTATGGCAGCTCACGGCTCTCTCCCTCCAGGCGAACCCACTTCACAAAGAAGCTTACGCATCTTAGGGACTGATGAAAACTGGAATAGAGACCAAGATATCCACAAAGTTGCTAAGAGTAATATCTGGGGTGTATTCTTAAACGACAATAATGAGTTAGCAGTCATTCGCAGTCTAACATCATTCGTTAAAGATAACCTTCCACAAAACAATGAAGTTGGTGTTAAAGAAAGCATTGATACCTCAAGCAGAGATATCCGCAAATTCTTAACAGCACAACTTGGTCAAACTATTAAAGCTGACACAGTTAGTAAAATATCAAACTTGGTGGCACAAAGACTTTCTTTACATCGTGATAGAGGTATCATCCGAGCATTTGCTAACGTTGTTGTTGGTATCGTTGATGATACAGTAAATATCTCTTACGACTTGGCACCAAAGAAAAACATCAACTTTGTCCGAGTTGGCGTTCGTATTAGACGAGAACTTGAATAGGAAAGGATAAAATAAAATGGGCGTAAATGTAATAACTGGCGCTAAAGCCATTATAAAGATTGACGGTGATGTTGCAGGATATGCGACCGGTATCTCCGTTTCAGAAATTAGTTTTAACGGTCGTGTTGATAGCTTAGGCTTTATTGATACACGTGAAGTTGTTCCTATCGGACGTAATGTTAGTGGGACAATAAACTTCATTCGTATTTTTAAGTCAATAGAAGGTGATACAAGATATGACACTGTCGCTGCTGATGAAACAGACGAGATTGCAGTAGTAAATAGTGCTGAAGCAGATGACGATGATATCACAAGAACTCGCGCAGTTTTGAATAGAAAAGAGTTTTTACTTGAGATTTTCGACAACCACAATACTGAAGGTGGTGCTGAAGCTTTGATGTATGCCATACACGGCTGCCGTATCTCTTCACAAAACATTGTTGTTGATAGAGGCTCTATGATGGGTGTGCAATGCACATTTGATGCAACTCACTTGGTTAGAATTGACCAACCAGTGGCACCTCCTCCCTGATAGATAACTAAAACAAGCACGAGGTTTTCCTCTGCTTAACTTTCTTATTCAACTTGTATAAACACCTATGTCGTGCGTTCTAATAAAACAGGATGCATTCTACATAGGTGTTTTTTTGTGTTCTCTACTTGTTATGCTAATAGGTAATAGAGGTATTTAACTTTCATTTCATATACTTTTTTTAAGCAGAAAGTATTATTATGAAAAATATTGTCAATAAAAGAGATAAATTCTAATATTACTGTATATATAGTATTATATAAATGTCTTATTCTAAAAGGGAGAAACACAATGGCATTAGATTTAGTAGAGTATAAAGATAACCTTCAGAAACAAGAAGTTCCTTCAATTGATAGCGTAAAAAACGTTAGAGATGAAGTGAAAGAACAACAAGAAAATAAAGACCCTGCTTTTGCCAAAAGAGTAGAAAACATTACAGTATCATACATCTTTGATGATAACAAAGAAGAGAAAACATCAGTATCTTCTAAAGTAATGGACCACGAAGCACGTTTAAGATACGATAGAGTATTGCAGGAGTTAAGTAATGGCTTAGCTTTTGATAACTTACCTATTGAAACAAAAAATAGATATATCTGTATGGCACGCATTGTATGTCAATGTATCAATGCACCAGACTGGCTTCTTAAAGCTGCTGGTGAAGACTTAGAATTTTGTTATAATTTGGGTGGGAGGCTTCTCGAGCACGAGAGCCGCTTCTTTCGATACAACAGTGGAAAGGGTGAGGAGCTCAAGAGCAAACCCCGCTTTTCAATTAGTTAAGTCATCATTAGATATGATGCCGTTGCCTGTTACTGATGTTGATGACATAAACTGTTGGGAGAATGTTGAGTATTCATTACTTAAGTTAGCTGATGAACAGTTTAAGATTATATACAAGGATAGACTAAGACAACTTGAGCAAGAAAAAATAAAAGAAATGTCAGATGAAAGAAAAGCTGAGATGAAACAAAGACATTCAGTCAGAGATAAACTCGAAGCTCTTCCAGAAGGCGTTCTTGATGACCCATTCATTCGTGAAATGGAGAAAACTATGGCTCAAGGTGATGAAAAGTCTGTTAAAGAAATGCTAAAAAGCTTCAAACTATAGGTGATTATATGATAGGCAACTTACAACAACAGCAGGCAGGATTTAGCGCATTCAAAGCTAATGAAAGACTGCAACCACAAATTAGCGCCCTGACAGGTATTGATGGTGCGCCTCAACTTCCAGACTTTAGTTCATCTAACCAGTTTGGAGGCAACCCGTTTAACCGTGGCAGTGGAGCGGGCGGCAACCCATTTGCACTAAGCCCTGGTGCTGCGTCTGCTGCTGCCGCTTTACCTGCATTTGGAGGTATGGGCGGTGGCGGAAGTATGGGAGGCGGTAATATCGGAAGCGTAATGGGTCAAGCTGCACAAAAGATTGCTGCTTCTGCAGACAAACTAACAGCTGCTATAGAAAAACTAACTTCAGCACTAACTGGAGGAGGTGGCCCTGGAGCTCCTGGCAGACCGGGACCTGGAGCACCTGGACGAAGAATGCCTCGAGGAAGCGCTATGCAGGCTGGTATGTCATTTGCAGGCAATGCTTTAGGTGCTATAGCTAATACAGCACTTGGCATCAATTCTATTATGATGGACCAACAAGGATTTGCATTAGACTCAATGGGTCTTGATTTAGCTGCCCAAGAACGCGGTCAAGCTATGGGTGGTATGGGGAACTTCCATAGACAAAACACTCGTCAGAAGATGATAAAAGATGCAATGAGAGACTCATCTGGACACGGTATGAAGATGGGTGGTCAAATAGGGATGGGATTAGGTGCATTAGCTTTAGGTGCCGCTGCTTTTATTGCAGCACCAATAACAGGAGGAACTTCGTTATTAGGCTTAAGTGCTTTAGGCTTAGCATCAGTCGGTGGAGCAGCGGCAGTCGGTGGCTCTGTGATGATGTCAGCTGGCGACCAGCAGATTAGAAGAGATGCACAAAAAGCTCGTGATGAAGGAATGGATGCTAATGACCCTCGTATTCAAGCTGCAACAGCATTAGATAAAAAAGAGTTTGTGGCACAGCGCTCAAGAGCTATAGCAGGAACAACTTCTGTTGCTGGATTTTTCAGTGCAATGGCACAATTCCCAGGTGGTGAAGGTGCTGATGCTATTTATAGAGGAGCAGCAAATAACCGTGTTGCTATGCGCGCAAGAGTTACATCTGAAATAGGTATGAAGACAATGATACCTATGGAGCAAGCAGCTTTAGGTCATTTAGCTAATATTACAGTTAGAGCTGATAGACAAAGCGCATTTACATATAGTGCTGGTGGTCGTATTGGTTTAGCAACTGGTGGTATGGTGAATGGTAAAATACGAAATGGTTTATTCGGCGGTGAAATAGAAGAAAATATGACTGATTTCACTGGTCTGATGGGACAAGCCTTAGGTATTTCAGCATTACAAGGCTCACGAAGTCTTCAAAGTATTGTTAGTGGTCAAGGATTTAGAGGTATTGCTGCTGATGCATTAAATGGTTATAGCACTATAGCAAACCCAAACCTTACCAGAGCAGAAATAGTTAAACAATTCGAAGCAGATGGTGTGAATAAAACTTTCAATAGACCTCCTCGAATGCGTGATTTAGCTATGAGCACTGAAGAAATAATACGCTCAAATATGCGAGACCAAGATACAGAAAGTCTTGCAGAAAGAAGAGCTGCTGTTGCTGCTAACTTATCAGGTGCATCAACAAGTATATTATCTTCAAAAAGAAGAACATTGATGTCTGCTAACTTAATAGGAGACCCTGCTGCAGATATGGCATTAGCTTTATTCGGTGCATCAAGTGGTGTTGCTATGGGAGCACAACAAAATGCAAGAATGGGCTTAACAGAGATTATAGCTGCTCGTCAAATGGGCTTTTCTGACCAAACTATCGGTATGGCTGCTTCAAGCGGTCGCGGTGGTATGAATGGTGGCTTTATGACTGGTGCTCAATTGATAGCAGAAGCTAACTTCTTAGGATTAAGAGGCGGAGCTGCTCAACAACATATTCAGGGAAGAATAGGATTTGGTGCAGGATTAGCACAAAGAGGTATAAACTTAAGAGAAGTTGGGTCTAATAGTGGATTTGCTTTTGGGACACGTGGCGAAATACAAATACTGCAAAACGGTCAAGCAACAGGTGAAACAATTGTGCAAGAAGCATTTACTTCACAAGGCAACCAACTAATGGGTGAGATAAATACGATTATAAATAGAGGTCGTGCTGCTGGTCTATCTTCATTCGGTGGAGCAAACTTTCAAGCTCGTGCTCAAGAGTTGATGCAACCATCAGGAAGAGTATTATCGAAGTTAGGCGGTTTAACAGGAGGATTTGCATCCGATATGTTGATGTCTGCATTACTTTTAGAAACAGACGGTAATATCTCTCAAGCTCGTGGTAAAGCAGAAACAATGGGACCTTTAGGTGCATTAAAAAGACTTCGTGCTATAGGTGGTAATGATAGACGTTTCTTAATGGACGCGATGACTGATATGGGCTTTTCTTTTGATACAGCAAGAATGGCTATTGATAGTCCTATGGAGCTTCAAAACCTCCCCGGACGAAGTCAAAGAGCTAACTTACAACTAATGAGCACAACTGCGGCTGGTATTCAAGCAGAAGCAGAAACACAAAGAGCACAAAGATTTGATGCTGAAAAGTTTAGAACATTAAAAATGGCAGAAATGCTTAAAGAAAATGGTGAAGCAACTAAACTTTCTATTGATAACATATTTGAGTTCTTAAAGACGACATTCGGACCGCAGAAAAAGAAGAAGAAGCCTACTCCTCCTCCTGCACCTCCAACACCTCCACCTCCAACTCCACCGCCGCCACCTCCTTCTGGACCTATGGGGCCGATGTCCGATATTCGACTTAAGAAAGATATTAAACAACTATACGTTTCAGATATGGGATTAAATGTATATGAGTTTAGATATAATGAGCTTTATACAAACGATGAAACATTATGGATAGGTGTAATGGCACAAGACGTATTAAATGTTAAACCAGAAGCTGTCTTTGTTGCAGAAAATGGTTATTACGGTGTAAATTATGACCTATTAGATGTTGATATGATTAAAGCAGAGGAGAGAAAATAAATGGCTAAACAATATCAACCCGCTGTGATGGGCGGAGGTGGAACGCACAGACCAGAAGGTCAAGCACGTCCTCGGTCTTTATTCGAAGAAGGAGTGCAACAACCTTCAGCCGATGAAGACATTATACAGCACGACTTTGAAACAGAAGATATCGAAGGTAATAGAGTAGACCTTGATGAGATTATAGCTGCTCAGCCACAGGGTGGTTATGGCGCTGTTGATGTTCCTTTATCTCACGTATATGACCCAAATAACCCAGATGGTCGTGTAGGAAGATTTCTGGCAAGATTTATATTAAGTCAGCAAAGCTATCCGAATAAAGAAGACAGCTATAATAATAACTTTATAATAAACTTGCACAACTATCAAATTCCTCTTCCATTACCTTTACAGCAATATGTTACAGACTTTGACATAACAACATCAATGGATGCTCCATATATGTCTTGCAGCTTTCTTCTTAAAATGCCATTAAGTATGGCAATGGATATTTTTGAAGGCCCAGGAGGACATCCAGAGCCCGGACAATGGCTATGTGTTAGACATTTACCGAATGATAATGATAAACCTCATACATATAGTCCAGATGGTGGATTTAGAGGACAAGGTTATGGTTTAGGTTTATCAGATTTACAATTTTTAGGGACAATAACTTCTTTAGAATGGAATGTTGCTGTTGATGAAGTGGGTGATGTGATGGCAAGCTTAAGCGTCAATGCACACTCTTTTGTTCATAATTTGTTTTACGCTGAATATGGTGTTAAAAACGCTATTATGAACGACCAAACAGAAGGCGAGTATATTACTGATGAAGAGGCAAGAGAGCAACAAGGAGACGGGTATTTTTTTAATTCACTTAATGAAAGAGACGAAGACACCAGTGCATCTGAAAAGTATTTTTACAAATGGTCAGACTGGCACGCATTTATAACACAGCAGGCTAAAGCTGCAGTTGGTCAAGTTAGTCTTAAACAGTCTTTATCACATATGATGAAAACTATGGCATATCCAGAGCTTCCTATGTCTATACATCTTGAGCCAACAGATTTTGCAAGTCTATATACAGATATTCTTTATTCACCCGGCTCATTTGTTGATAAACTGAAACAGTTATATATAAAAGACAATGCAATGGGTGCAGTGGCAATACACGGTGCTATTGCACTAATGGAGATACTTCAAATAGAAAACCCTGTAATAAACTCAACAGCTGTTACAAGTATGTTAGCACGTGCCTATCAAACAGCAAGTGGATTTTTGTTTAACCAGAGACTTTCATCAGAAGACTATAGTGATGTTTATCCTGCCACACCTGATGGTGGTGATACAGTTAGAGAAGTAAATGAACTAAGACGCTTTTTGCAAAACCCAGATGATTTTAAGTTTTTTCCTATTACAATAGGCGACATAGTTCATATAGCAACAACAAGAGATGATATACCTCCTTCGCATCCTTTATGGGGGACAATGCCTCATCAAGATTTACCTTTTGTTGATATGAATAGAGTTAAAAACTATAATATGCGCTCAACAACTGTTTGGGACCTCATTAGAGGCACATTTCAGCCAGACAACTATATGATAGAGTTATATCCTGTTATATTAAATGCAAGTGCTCGTGATGTTGCATATTATCAGAGTGGAGGCGGAGCAGATAGAGCAGCAACAACAACTGCAGATAGAAAGCCTGCAACACTCCAGGAGTTATTAGGCGACCTCCCAGCGCCAATTGATGGCCCGGGAGGAGAAGCAAGAGCATTATTACAAAGAAGAGACCAGGGTGGAGGCGGAAGCAGAGCTCCTGCAGGTAATAGCACCCCCACAGTTGAGTCAGCACACTTTATTAAACCATTTCATAGAAACATAGGTGGTATCCCAACTGTTATCCTTAGACTTAAACCAGTTCATCCGATGATAGGTCGTGAAGGTATAAATAAAAAGTCTATTGATAAACAAAAAGCATATAACAAAAAACAGGGAGCAACACACTTTTCATATATAAATGATATTCAGTATAAATTAGCTTCTGAAGAAGTTAAAGACCCTGCCACTGGCAGAAATATGGGCACATATAAAGATAACTCTTTCGGACAAAGACTTCCCTATCCTATATTTATGGCTCCGGGTGCAACACAGGCATCAACTTCTAACCCAGACTATGATAGCTCAATGTGTCTTCCACCGTTTTTACATCATCACGAAATAATATCTATGACTTTCGGACAGACTGATAGAGCAAGAATAAACTCTGTCCAAGTCCATACACCTCAGTTAAGAAATATGAACTCACGAAACAGATATGTTTTAGAAGGTGAGATGATACATAATGTTGAAATGGCTTTGAGACACGGATGGAGAAGCTTTAAGCCAACTTGGCCATATGATGAATATAGAGGCAGTCCAAATACAAAGCCTGCGGATATGACTGCTGAAAACATAGTAAATAGAGGACGAATAGCAACTGCACTTAGTGAAAGAGCATATTTAACATTCGGTGATGACCAGATGTTTATGACAGGAGTTATTACTGCAGGAACAGTCCTATTTAAGAGTATTACTCCTGGATGTTGGCTCGAAATAGCTTTATCACCAGATAACCCAAGTAAAACATATGATTATGCATCACCTAATATGAGAAGCAGACGTTTTCTCTGTTATGTTAAAAGTGTTGTGCATAGCTATGACATAGACCCTGTGGATGGGACTTTAACTATGACAACACAGGTCGGATATGAAAGAGGCTCATTCGGTGGTATTACAGCAAACATACCTTCATATAAAGGCCCGACTATTGATGTTAAACAATATATGGAAACTATGGGACTTAACTATGAGACGGGTGATGCATTGACAAGTCATCAAGCACAACGTGCGAGAGCCGTGCCTATACCTCAATTCCACGTGCAAGAAAGACATCAGTCTGTTACACAAGATGCTGTTAGAGCATATGTTGCATTAAGACTTGGTAAAGGTGATATCACATTTGCTGAGGCACAGAATATAATACAAACACAAGTAATACCCAGAGATGACTATACATTATATCAGAACTTAGTTGAAAGATTTGGTGGTAATGATGGACACGATACTGATGGTGTTGATTAAGGAGAGATAAATGAAAGCTGATATAAATAGACCGAATATAGGAGATTACAGCAGACCCACTATTATACAGGCTCTTGTTACTGATATTACTATTAGACCTGTTGATAGTTTTGTTGTTTGTGATGTTGTTGATAACTTAGGCAACTTTCACGCTGGTGTTGAGACAATAGCAAGTGGAGGCGGAGGTGAAAGCACTTTCGCATCTATGCCCTATCAGGTTGGACAAAGTGTTTATCTCATTCAGATGTCTCATAATGAACAACCCTATATCTTAGGCTCTGTTTATAAACCTGCTAACATAGTCCCAAGCAGAGACATACAGTTTTCAGATACTGGAGAAGACCGCCACAATGTGGGTGTCGGAGATTATGCAATAGGTAATAAAGGCAATTTGTTAAACTTAACAGAAGAAGATGGCATAATAGCTTCAGCAAATAAAGACATTAGATTACAAATAGGAAGAGGTGGTATTCTTAGAATAAGTAAAGCAGGACTTTGTGATGATTACCCGCTAAAAGGAGCTGCTTTTATCACAGTATTACACAACTATTTAGAAGAAATACGAGCTGTTCAAGACCAGATTAAAGAAATGCAGACAGATATTACAGCAAATATATCAGTAATACATACAACCTTAGCATCTGCAGCAACATCACTTGTTACACCTGTTGGTGGATTACCTCCCGGGTCTCCTGATAGTGTTACTGCTGCAGCTGGAGTAATAACAACAGGTATGAATAGTATAAATACAGCAATAACACGAAGCACTGCACAAGATAGTGCATTACAAAATTTACCTATCAGAGATGCATCAGTCGCAGGACAAGAAGCAAACTCAACGATATGCACATCAATAAGATTACCAAAGACACCAGAATAGATTACGACGTTTTATTCTGTGCGTTTTTCTCGATATGTATGATAAAATATATATACCACATTAAAAAGCTTAACAGACATTTAATAAGGAGCAAGTATGAGCTTAAGAAATAAGTATAAGGAAGTTAAGTTCGACGGTGAAAGAGCACCTCGCGACTCTTTTGCTCTCGTAGACCAGGCTGGGCTAATGAGCTCATTGGGAGGCTCAACAGTCGGTGGAGTGCTTTCAGAGCTCACTGCAATACCTGCTAAATATTTTTTAGAAGTTAGAAAGAGTGATGAAGTATTAGCTGTAATGAAGTTTCCCTATGACCCACAAAGCTTTTCATACAGCAGGCCACAACCAACAAGAATAACATATACATTAGGCGGAGTTATAAGAGAAGCTAATACTATCAGAAGACATAATATAACAATGCAAGGCCGAAGTGGTTTAGCAAGAAGAATGTCATATAGTCGTAATGGCAAGCTGATGTATATAGAAGGTGAAGATGTATTTCAGGAGTTTGATGAGTTTTTCAAACGATATCAAGAAATATGTGCTGCAGAGTTTGGCTTAACACAAAACTTAATGCCTTCTATTGCAAGAGATAGAGCAGCAAACGATATTGCAAGAATGATGACTAACGGACAAGACCAAGTTCAGATGATACTTCGTTGTTTAGATGAAGATATGCATTTACTTGTTGAGCCACAAAACTTTAGCTGGAGTAAAAGCACAGATGCTAATAGATTTGATTATGCGTGGAAGTGCGACTTTACTGCATACGGATACGCATCTAAATTCACTAACCCATTTACACAAGCACTCGACTCATTTGATAACATAATAAATAGTCTTGCAGGCGCTGTGGGTATTGTTGATAATATCATAAACAATGTCTCAAACATCTATGTGGGTAAAGTTAGAGATAGTATTCAAAATGTTGCAGGTGCCATTAGAATAGCTGGAGATATAGGCTCTTCATTAGGTGCTTCTATAAATAATGTGGCTGGTATAGCATCTGATATAGCTGCTATTGTTGATAGTGGTCAATATATTGCAGATAGCTGGTCTGCCGCAGTTGGAGAGCAAAGCACAGCAGCAAACTTTAGTGATGTATGGAGAAGAAACTTAGGTCCAGACATTGTTAGAACAGAAGTGGTTTATCAGACAACATTCTCTTTCGCACAAGACACAGTAAATATGGAGACTTTATCACAACCTATTGTGGTCTTAAACGATAATAAAGCGAGAGACGAGCAAGGCTCTGTTGTTGCAGCTGTAAATGGTATGATAAACCAAAGTGAAATAATGAGAGGAAGCATTCCTAAAGACTTTCACGAGTTTAGACAAAAACAAAATAAATATAACCTTCGCAACTTAGGAGAGTTTCTTTCAAATGAAGAAAACTTAAGTCTATTTGTTAGAGACCTCGCTGCTTCTCCTTCACCTGATAGATTTAGAAATACAAACGTTGTAAAATATATCATTCAGGATGATGAAGATTTATCAAATGTTGCAAGAAAGTTTTATCGCAACCCTTCTTCGTGGCAAAGAATAGCTCGTTATAATGAGTTTAGAGACCACAGAAGAAACGCAGAAGGACGTTTTATTCAAAGAGGTGATATGGTCTTAGTCCCATTAGATACACTCGGAGATACAAACCCATTCGGTGAAGCAGATGACCCAATAGGTATTGATTTAATGCTAATGATGAATGGTGATTTATGTATCGATGATATGGCAAATGATATGGGACTTGTTGAAAATGATGCTAATATAGAGCAGATTGTTAGACAAATACTTCTAACAGCTGAAGGTGAGTTATCTGGATTTGCATTCGGTCTTTCATCTATACCACAAATAGGTAATGAGGCATACGTTGCAACAATTGTGCGTGAAAGCTTAGAAAGAGACCCAAGAATACGTGCTGTTTCAGAAATAACAGTTGAGTATGGAGAAGATAGCATTATTGTTGATTGTCTTGTGCATCCTATTTTAGGAAATAACGTTCCAGTAAGAGTGCCAGTAGGCTGTATGTAAATACTTCTAAAAAAATAAACAAAATTACCTTCTATTTAATATATATATAATAGAGAAACGGAGAAAATAATGCCAGTATTTGTGCCAAGAACATCAAAACAAGTCCTGAGAGACCTGTTGGCTAAAGTTGTTTCAAGGACTGATGTATCTGACGTAAATGTCGGCTCTACATTATTTACCTTGTTAAATGGTGTGGCTGTGGAGATAGCAAACACAGAAGCACGTTTTTTTAACTTAAGACAAGGTTTTTCATTACAGAATGCCAGTGGTCAAGAGTTAGACCAGAGATGCAGCGAGTTGCCTCCAATAGGTATTAGACGTAAAAGAAGGACAGCAGCAGCAGGGTCTGCATTAAAAATAACAAGAGATGACAGTGATATAAATAACCAGCTAACAATACCAGCTGGCTCTCTTGTATCACGAAACGACAATGGACAACAATATAGAACTGCACAGGATGTTTCTATCCCTGCAGGATTTACTGAAATAGACAATGTATATATAGTTGCACTCACACCCGGTGAGTTAGCAAATGCTAATGAAAACGATATAAACACTATTATCTCAATGCCAGACACAGTTATTTCAGTCCTTAATACTTCACAGATTAGTAATGGACTTGATAGAGAAAGTGATGCTTCATTAAGAAACAGAGCAACGAGATATATAAACTCAATAGGACGTGTTTCTAAGTCTGCTTTAGAGTTTTTAGGAACAACATTTATTTCTTCAGACAATGTATCATTTAAGTTTGCTAAAATATTCGAAGACCCAGAACACCCTGGATATGCAGAGTTAGTTGTTGATGATGGCACAGGCCTAAGACAACCAGCTTCTGAGATTGTTTCTAATGTTTCATATGTTATGCCGAGTGGAGGAAGCAGATTTATAACTCACGAAAGACCTGCTGTTAGACCTATAGGATTACATCAAATAACTGTTACAAGAAATAATGCTGATATAAATATAGTTGAAAGTGATTATGTCTCTATCCCAGAAAGAGGATTGATATTCTTCAGAGAAGGATTTTTACAAGAAGGTGATAGAGTTTCTATAAATAATATCAGATGTTATCGTGGTTTGATGGCAGAGCTTCAGGCTGAAATAGAAGGTAATGCAAATAATGGTGCTATTCTAACTGGATTTAGAGCAGCAGGAACACGAGTAAGAGTTGTCCCACCTCTCATTACAGCATTCGAATGTGATGTGCGTATTATTATCAGACCAGACCAAAACAGTGAAGTAATAAAAACTCAGATTAAAGAAGCTATTATTGACTTTATAAATGATTTAGACATTGGTGCTCAGTTAAGACCTTCATCTTTAACAACGCATTTAATGACAACACAACCTATTCTATCTTGCACTTTATTTAAGACAGGAACAGAAAACGTTTTAGAGACAGTTTATCCGTTTTCTGCAAAGCACGTGTTAAGAACATCACTTGGCAACATCAATGTAGCATTACAGATATAAAGGAATAAAAACAAATGATTAAGAAAATACTCTTTGAGACATTACAACGCTTTGATTTGAAAGATGCTAACGAGCTTCAGCAAGGTGTTTTATCTAAATTAGAAGGACTTGCAAACGGATTAAACTGGCAGTCCTCACAAGCAATACCACAAGGTGGTCCATTATCAGTCATAAGATGTGTGGGTGTTTCTAATGGTGTTGCTCGTTTCAACCCAATGGTATTACTCACAGCTGAAAATGATGTGCTTGTTTTTGATAGCACTGACCAAGATGATGCAAGACTTCAAGTTGATTTGAATAGCACATATGCAGACTGGCTAAATACGACACAAACTGAAAGAATATACTTTTACGCATATCCTTCATTCGAAGAAGGTGATACAGAAAACAGAGAGTTCTTCAGTCTCATTGATAATGCACCCACAACGAGGTCTATGAATACAAGACTTCGCTCAAACATTACATTTGTGGCCAATTTAGATGCTTCATTTAACATCAGAAACGATGCAGGACTTTACCCTATAAGAATAGGATATGTCGAAGCAGCAGACATTTCTAATGCAAACAGCAGCTCACCTTTTAACCCAACAAACTTTAAGAGCAGCAGCTATTTTGATGGCACATATAACATCTTTGAGTTTGATGATAGCACATTACCAAATGTTGCGAATAACAGAGACGATGCTGTCGGTGGCTTTCCCACTTCAAGGACTGAAGGTTTGGGAGCATATACTCCGTGGAAGAAAATGGAGAGACAGTTAAATAGAATTGTTTCATACGGCACATCAGATGCAACTGATACAACATTATTAGGTCTAAACGCAAGACCAGCACATTCACTTCAGGGTCTTAAAAAACTAATAGACAACAACGTAAGCACTATATCAGATACGTTAAACTGGGGTGTTGGATTAAAATTCACTAAAGCAGGCAGCGGCACAAACATTACAGTAAGAGCACATTATGATACACCTAACTTAAATGCTCACGGTAATGATGTTGCTGTTGTCCCAAGTCTAAACTATACTGAAGTGCTTGGGGTCTCTGGCGTTCCGTCAATACCTTTTGTAAATGGCACAGGACAACCTGTTGCACCATTCTCATCAGACGAAGATACTTTACTTGCGTCTATAAACAGTGGCTCCGGCTTTGTTACAATGTGTAAAGTCCTATCAAATATCAGCATTCACTTTCCGGATGCATTTGCAGGATATCATATTGACAATATCGATGTCCATTATCTTGATAAATACGCAAACAATAGAGCTTTAGGTGCAAATGGTCTTTACGGACCAACTGGTGAGGTTGCAGCCGGTGCAAACTATAGTTTTGTAAGAAACGTAAATATAGATGCAGCAAATGTTTGGGACGAAATATCAACTTTAGTTACAGCTCCTTCATATATTCTTAAAGTTGCTGGCTCTGAGCTGGTTGATGATGTTGGGATAAACCTAAGACTAACTCCAAGTAATACGTTGTTCACGACACTTGATAATGGCGAAAGTTTTATGGTCCATATTACAGGACAAATTAGAAAACGAAATAATTCATAAAGGATATAAAAAATGGCAGTAAGTTTAACTATTACATCAGACTTGCAGATGCCCCTGTCGGCGGAAAACCTTCCACAGACTGTTACCCTAACAGCATCTGGAACAGATAGTGCCGACAACTCTGCAAACTTTAACTATTCTTGGCATATCATTGATAAACCACCTGAAAGCAGCGCTGTTTTATCTGCTTTAGTCGGGACAAACATTACTATTGATATTGATACTTGGGGGACATACAGAGTATTCTGCATAGCAACTAACATTGCAACTAATGAAAGCTCTGAAGACAACCCATATGAAGCACCTCTCAACTCATTCTTCAGTGTGCGAGTTGAAAGTGAAAACTTTGACTTAGAAAAGCCAGCTAAGAGCCAACGCAACTGGCACCCTCAATACTGGCATCTCGTTGATGTTGTTGAAGCTATGGAACAAGACCCTGCCACATTTATTAAAGGCGGCTCAGTTGAAATAGCGTCAGCATTAGAGATAGCTCAACAAGCTGGAAGAAATGATAGCACAAGTGGTGAGCATTATTTAGCTGTTACAACTGAAGAGCTTTTCGGTGCATTACACCCAACTGTAAATGGCAACTTAGGCTCAAGTGGCATAAACGTTTTACGTAATAGAGTAAAAGACATTGCTTTAGAAAAAATAAATGAAAGCTCTATTACAGAGTTAAAAGATGTCGATACAACAACTATTACAGCACAACCCGGTCAGGCACTCATCTGGTCTCCCACTCATACTGATGATACAAATGGAGATACTGGAGCGTGGATACCCGGTGATGTTAGTGGGAGCAGCACATTATTCGGACAAGGTTTATGTGCAGGTGAGACTTTAGACGGTGGTGATTTCTTAATATACGATGCAAACTGTTTAGAAAGTCAAGTTGCTATTCAGCCAGGGTGGCACGCAAGAAACAGATTAGAAACATCTCTTCACGACTATTTACCTAAAGCAGCTCCTGGACTTAACTCAAACTGGCACTCAGCTGCTGTTGCTGCTGGAAAAACTTGGGAAGATAATATACTTCACCCAGGTCAAGTATCAGTCGGTGATTTTTATCACATAGCTAAAGGTATGAACTATGATACCGACCAGTATGATACCACAGCAGCTCTTTCAGCTATTTCATTAGGCTCATTACCTTCTATTACAATGACTTCAGGTCATTTCATCGGTGCTTTGACTGGTGCAGGCATTCCGGTGCAGAGCAACTATTCTTTTGTTGCTGATGGATTTGATGAAGAAGACATTCAGTTTTATGACCCACTTTATCATACAGCTGCAGAGGTTGCAACACTCACTGCTAATGTTAGTAATGGCACATATGATGGTGTTTCACCTAACGCATTACAACAAGCAATGACTGGATTTATTCATTCTCGTTTAGGTCGTTCTTCTATTACAAGACTTGCAGATGTTGATACAACAACTCACGTTCCTGTTGATAATGACTTCTTAGTTTGGGATAGCTCACATACTGATGACCAGGGTGGGACTGGTGCTTTTATCCCTAAGTCTGCTGCTGAAATGGGACTTGGCAGTGGTGGAGGAGTTGATGGTTTAACTTCAAACTCAACTGATACTATTACTCTTGATAGTGGATACACCATTATACCTTCAGCTGATAACGGACAAGATTTAGGAAGTGATACAAAGGCATTCAGAAGAATATACGTCAATGAGCTAACAGGTGATAACGACAGCACTGATAACTTAGACACAAGACTAAGTCTTAATGCGACAATACCTGGGAATGCTGCTGCAGGGCTCCGAGCTGCTGCTTTGATGTCTCGTGGCTCTATTGCAATGATGATTGATACTAATAACACAGGGCAGGACACAACTAACTCATTCTTCGTTTATGAAGGTGGAGAAGATGATAGTAATGCAACTGAAAGATTTAGTGTGCAGAATGATGGTAATGTTAGAATAAATAATGCATATTCTTTACCCACTTCAGATGGCTCACAAAATGAAGTAATGATTACAAATGGTAATGGACAATGCTCCTTTGTTGATGTTGATACGATTGTTACGGCTTCTGCTGGTCAAACATATCAAATGGCATATTCAGAAGCCTTGTTAGGCAACTTCGCTAATGAAATACCATATAACAACAGTGGATATAGCATAGGGACTGGCGAAAGCCCTCTAATGTTTATGTTTAGAAATGTTAGTGGTAAAACATTAAAACTAAAAAACTTTACATTTACTTGTGCTCATATGCATTCATCAACAATGACAATGTCTTTTGTCGGATTTACTCATAACCAGTTGTTAGCTAATAACTACACAACTATTTCAAACGAATTTACAGTCGGTCGGTCAAACACAGACGTAAATACTAATAATGAAGGTATCGGCTCTATTGAGCAGACTTTAGGAAGTGTTACTATTTCTGATGGAGAATACTTCGGTGTCTTTATGAATAGCTTTGAAAAGAGTGGCCACGATAACGAAAGGTTCTTCATTACAGTTGAAGCCACAGAGTAATAATAGGGATAACGACGTTTATCTCTGTTAAACTTTTAACAAGTGCCCTATTAAAACATATAGGGCCAGACCTCCAATGCAACGAAAGGATAAAGAATGACTTCATTAAATTTTGGCTCACCGCGTATTTGTGTTGATGGGCTTGAAGTAGGATTTGGCTCACCGACAGTCTTTGACAGAGTGAGTGGAGCAGAATTAGTCGGAGATGCAGGCTTTGGTGCTCCAGAGTTTATTCTCTTTAACAATGTTGAGCGCTGCGTTGATGCAGAAACAGGATTTGGCGACCCGTTTGAAGGTATTACATTAGTATTACAAAACGACGTGATGGTTGGTGATAGTGGTGGAGATTTATTAGCTCTTAGAGGTCGTTTTGACCTCCTATTTGAAACATTTGATATTGATGCTCCAAGCTTTGAGAAAAGTATCGGACCTTTCTTTGCAAAGTTTATTTCACAAGATGTCAATGGACGTGAATATAATGCTATCAGCGCATTACCCGGACTGAAGACACAACTTTATACAAGTATTTCACAGGATGAGTTGCAGTTAGCAACATTACCTATGATACAAGGTGATTATACGTTAAGAATATTCTATGGTCAAGGAAGAGCTGAATATTTAGACTTCCCTGATACAATACAGGTTGTCCATAGACTTCGTAATGATAAAGTCCTTTCTATTAAAAACAACTGCCCACAACATTGGAAAGTCGGACCACGAAGCGACCACGATGTTTTAGCACAACAATACTCGAAACGCAATGAAAGCAACTTCTCTAAGATGATTTCAGCTTTCGGACAAAACTTTAACCATATGTATAACCACGATTATACACTAACAACATCAAAACACCAGAAAAATGTGTCTATTCTTAATGTTGAGACAACTTTAGACTTTCCGAATAGCGGCACGCTGCTAATAAATGATGGACAAGAGCTTCAATATACAGGAAGAACACCGACAACATTTACAGGCGTTAGTGGTATAACAGATTTGATTGATAAAAGAGTTAGAGTTTCTAAACCTAACCCAGAGTTTGTTGAAATAGATAACTATTACAAAATAGCAAATAACGGATTTTATAAACCACTTTCAAATATCAGTGAAAAAGAATGGCTAACAGCATTTAATATTGTTGAGTATAATGAAAGACATTCAGAGCAAGTTATCTTTCTTTATTTTTACAACTTGTTAAAGAGACTTAACCTTAATAAACAAGTAAATATAACAGGTGATAGAATATCAGCACCTTTAGATAGTTCTTCTTGGAATTGCTCTCATACACAACGTATTTGTAAAATAGGTGAGCGTTTCTTCTTTATTATGACTAAAGACCCTGATGATGCAACTGGATTACAGTTAGATAAACACGGCTGCACATACTGGAATGGGTCTCATAATAAAGAACAAGGCAGAGAAGACGGATTTGAAGCTGGACAATATGATATAGAGATTTTACCGTGGAACATAGAGCAAGACCATATGGGCAGATTTACTATTTCTTTAGAGAAAACAGTATTTAACTCATTCCAGGGATATATAGATAAAGACTATATCGATAAAAACATTTATTTTGACGGCTCAGATTTATCAAACTCAACTGTCCGCAACTTAAACTTAGACGTATTTGTTGCAAGTGGTATTGATGACAACTTAGATTTAAGAAAACAATGTGATGAGTTCTTCGGCACATATTTCAGGTCTGATGTTAGACCAGAAGTATTTCAGATATTACCTGCATCCGTGTTTGAGCTATAGGAGAAACAATGTTAGATAAAACACCATTAAAAAGTAAAAAGTTTATGGCATATCTCATTTCAGAGCTTACAACAAAAGCTGGGATGTTTTATATGCTAATGCACTTAAAAGCAAAATTAGATTGGGAAGAGATGGCTCTTCTTATGGCTATGCTCGTATCATCTTCAGCTCTAACAGTCGGATATGTTTTAGGACAAGCTGCATTAGATAAATACTTATCGTCTGCGGTAGAAATACTTGACAGAGACGAGAAAAAAGATGAGCAGCAAGAAAGATAAATGGGACCCAACAAAAACTATCAGAGATTGGGACCCTGAAAGCATAAACTGGGATGATACAACTATATGTGTATTGTGTGGTAAAGCTGATTGTATATGTGAAATAGCCGAATGTCCTTGTGAAATACCTGCAACTGATTGTGAATGGCCAAGTGAGCAATGTCCTTGTCCTATCTGCGATGAGTTGATGCAAAATTGCAAATGTAATATTACTATAAAGCCGGACTAAGACCAATGTCTATCGCACAAGATAAAGATATTGTTGAGGCTAACTTAGCTATTGTGCTTACAGACATAATAGGCAGCACAAAGTTTGTGCAAAAAAATGGCTCACACGTTGCAGCAAAATGGTTTGGCATACACGATAGATATGTAATGAAGTTTATCAGTGAAAATAATGGTCGTTTGGTCGATGCATCGGATGGCCATTTAATGTATTTCGCAACTGTTTCAGATGCTATATCATTCGCATTTCAGTATAAAAAGTTTATGAGACAAAAAAAGATGCCTTTCAGAAGCAGAGTAGGTATTCATTGGGATAAAATGCTGATAGTTAAGTCTCCAGAACACGTTGTGCGTGCTGGTGGTAAAAGAATAAACTTAGAAGGCATTGGTAAAAATATAGCTGCAAGGACTATGTCTCTATGTGCTGAAGAGCAGATACTAATGTCAAAGGCAGCATATTTACAGTTTAAGCAATTTGGGCATAGAAACCCTAACATTCCACCCAAAGCACAGTCTGCTTTAGTGGGTTTATACAAATTCAAAGGTGTTGCAGAGCCAGAGACACTATATGCTATAGGTCTAATACAAGCTCAACTTCAACCTCCTCCAGATAGTGAGAAAGCTAAAAGAATAGGCGGAAGAAAAAAGATTAAAACAAGACTAAGAAACAAAAGCATAATGGAGAAGTTCTGGTGGGTATTTTATCGACTGGGATTTATCGCTTTCGTCGGCTGGCTATATTTATTATGGCCATTACTAATATCAGGCTCTGCTAAACGAATGTGGGGCATAGATTACTGGTGGTTGGAACCTTTTGAGTGGATTGATAGTTTATACCAATATGTAAAACAAAACACACTGTGGTTTATAGAAGAAATAAAGAAAGGACCACCTAAATAATGGTTGATAAAAAGCCCAAAGAAATGAGTCAGAAACAGTTTTCATCACAAGACAAAGCTAAAAAGGGATGGTGGTTTTCTGTTTTCTTTATGTTATTAGTTGTCTGTTTAATAATGTTTCTATCCTTTGTTGAGATACAAGAAAAAAACAGAGACGTTTTAGTGGGTATGCTTGGTATGCTGACAGGTGCTATTTCATCTATGTTAGCAATAGCTTCAGGCAGAGACCCATCAGAAGTTGAGGAGCTGAAAGATAAATTAGCGAAGTCTGATGGAGATAGAAATGCACTAATAGCACGTTTGAGAGATAGTCAAATACAAATGCAACTATTACGTGAGCAAATATTTGAGTTGCAGAATGCTGTAATAAATAAACTCTCACTCTTTCAAAACGAAAACCCAATAAAAACAAAAGACATAAAGCAGGTTATACTTCATCCTGAAGTTGATGAATGGACACCATTAGCAAAAGATGATAAATATAAAAATAGATAATGTAAAATATTTATCAGAGGCATATATACTTAAAAAACTTTTACAAAACAAGAAAAACATTTACGAAAGGTATGAAGTTATGAAAAAGATTTTAGCTATTTTACTCACATTAGTCGTTGTATTCGGCTGTGAAGATAAAGAAAAAGAACACAAAGACTGTGATTGTGCTCCACAAGCAGAAGAAATGCTTGATGGGGGGTTAGACAGCGAAAGCCAAGACGAAGGCGGTCAAGAAGAAGCAGATGAGGGTTTGGATGCAGAACAAGAAGACTTGGGTGGAGACCCCGATGCATCTGAAGAAGAGCCTTGTGATGATTGCGATGATTGTGAAGACGAAGACTGCGAAGGTGAAGACTGCGATTGTTAAATAGAGCCATCTATTTTAACGTCTGTTAAACTTTCTTTGTCTATATGATAAAACATATTATTAAGTTTTCTCCTAAACATTCTGTATAAAGTAATATATATTTATAGATTAGGAGGATTTTATGTTTTCAGATGAGTTGCAAAGATTTTTAGAATGGCTTGATACACAAATTGAGCCAACGCTGAAAGGTGAGGACACTCCACTTCGTTATATAGTTGATAAACATTTGCCTCATATTCTTGAAGATAACCCTCTTTGTGAAGCTGATGCAATATGTTATCATATAGTTGAAAGCTTTTCTTCTAATGAGGATAGTCTTTGTTTCAAAGTCTTAAACATTAAGTATGATAGGCAGCTAACAGACGAAGAGATTAGTGATTTACTTCTAAAAATACCAATACGCTATGTTATGTTATTGATTAAATAAAAAAACCCGGTTTTTAGGCCGGGTTTTTTGTTTGGTTAGCTTAACTTTAATAACAATTTATTTGAAAGGAATATTTTTCTTTATGCTGCGTCATCCTCCTTTACTTCAGGCTCTTCTGATTTAACAGGCACGAAGCACTGAATAGCTTCATAAACAGCAGAAGCGTCTTTAAGACTAAATGCTCCAGCCTTTTGTGCAACAGTTGCAGCAGCTAGCAAAATATTTACTGCCTTTGCCTGCTCAAATGTAATAAAAGTTCCTTCGGCAGGTTGTGCCTTCTGTGGTGATGGAATACTATCTTCAAAACTCATTTATTTGTCTCCTTTGATTTCTTTTAATAAACTTTCTAAGTTTGTTTCTAACTCTTTTTCGTGGATACTATATGCACGATTTGGAAGAGTATCATCTATATTATTTAGAATTTTTTCACTCGTTGTAAAGCCTTTTATACAATGTCTTTTCTCATCGATTTGAGAGACTAACAAAAATATATCAGGCTGTATCTTCTTTTTACCTTTGTGAAGCGGATAGATTAGTTTAGAGTTTAATGGTTTATCTGTTGTTTTTACTTCAACTGAAAATTTATCACCACTCCAAACGATATCTGTATCGAAGTTATCTTCTGCAGATGTTCTATTCTCCACATTATTAAAAGAAGTCATATCTGCATTATAACCTTGTGCTTTAAGCCACTTAATAGCAGCCATTTCACCTAAAGCTCCGAGAATATCTCTTTCAGCAGTATCATTCTTTTTATTGTTTAAGTTAGGACCTTTATTGTTAGCAAGTCTATTGTTTTCCCAACGTCTTGTCCCTATTTCTTTAGCACCTTGCACTTCATAGTCATCAAGCTGAACGATAAACTCTCCATATCTTTCAGACCCATTCCATTTAGTCCAGAGATACTCTTTTACTTGTTTGTGCTTTTTATTTGACATAGCTTCACACATCATAGTCTTCGTCCAGATTGTGATATAGTTTATCAGCCCAAGGAGCTGGGTCCCATTTTTGTTTGCTGAAGTTATGATGTCCTAAAATAGAAAACTTCTTAGCATCTGCTATTTTATATACTTCATCATCTTTACATACTGGCTTGTCTGAAAGCTCTAAGACTTCACGTAATGCCCAAAGAAAGTCATTAGCAAACTCAGCTAATTCTGGGTCAATATCAACAATATCAGAAGGTCCTCGTTTGCTTCTGTTTTGACATAGTTCAGCGCCAGGATAGAATACCTTAGTTTTTTCAAAGTATTTAACAGACGGATGCTGGCATATGTCTATCCCAACAGATTGTTTATTAGCTTTACCAGCGTGCCAAGCAACTTGTGCTGTATCAAGACATTGTAAAACTTCAAGCTCTTCTGTGTTAGGATTTCTCCCAATAAGAAAATGTGAAGTTGCGTGTGCATATTTAGGATTAAAAAATACCTGATAACAGTGGAGAGCATTTAAGCCACCCCAATGCACAACAATATTGTCAATATCTTGTTTTCTCATATACCAGTTGCGACTTCCGTCTGGTAAAGTATCAAGAGAATATTTGTGATTGATAACACCATCAAACTCAATAGGTATTATTTTACCTTTATGAGAAATGACTGGTCCTTCGTAATATTCTTCGATAGCTGAAAGAGTTTGAGGTCCGATTATACCGTCAGCCACAACACCGACTTGTTCTTGTAGAGACTTAACGTAAGCTCTATTTTTATTTACATATTCTAACATAGTTTCTCCTCTATATTACTATATATTAAGTAGTGTATGTTTTTATTAAAAAAAGTTAAAAAAAAACCTCAACCGAATGGAAGAGGTTTTTTAAGTGTAGTAATATATTTAGGCAACAACTTAAAAGGAGGAAGTTGTTATTTATATAATAGAAGCTTTAAGTAAAATGTAAAACTTTATTTTTATAAAAAAGAGAAATATTCTACTTGTTATGCTATAAGGTAATGGTGTAATGTTGTCATTATGTCTGGAACATTAAGCTGAAAAGTAATACATTTAATACCTATTTTAGCTAAGTCTTCTTTATTATGACTTTTTTTATCTCCAGTGTCCCATAAGTCTATATCAACTAAATAAATAGGAGAGTTAGGTAAGTCGCATTCTAACTGCACACATACAAAGCCGTGATGTCCTATAGCTTTCAGTCTTTTAAGTTGTGCTCTTTGATGTTCAGCAACAGCATCTTTTCTAATGCTTTTACCACCTCTGGCTTTAGCTTCTATCATACCACAAAAGTCTTTACTCCAGAATGAATAGTCGCAGGATGATTTACCAACTGTAAATGCTCCACGTTTTGACTTTTGCATTGCGTCATAGTTTCTAATGACTTCATACTTAAAGTTATTCTGAGGCAACTGATATATGTCTATGGCCTTCTCTATTTTATCTTCTAAGCTTTTACCTCTTCGATAAGCTTTTCTGCCTGCATTATATTTCTTAAATGTCATAATTCTACTTTCTTTATATATGTATTATTAAGGAGGTGTCAAAATGTTGGACCTATACATAATAAAAGAAATACAAGAAAGAGAGCAGAAAAGGGAAGAGAGACCTTTTTTAGAACTCCCATTACCACAACCTCCTTCAGATTATGAAAATAAAGCTGAAGAGGAAGTTGAAAGTAAAAGAGTTATTATAATAGATACAATGGATGACGATTTAGATGATTTTACGATTGACCTTTAATAGTGCTATCTATCTCAAGTCCATCTAACCCTATAATACCACTCCCTTTTACATAGTCAGTAATATGCAATGTATCGTCATTAGACATTATTGCTAAAGTGCCCATAAGCGTTTGCTCAGCTCTTGTTACTGTCCATTCACCCTCTACTTTCATATCCCAACCGTCTTCATCTAAGTTTTTATCAAAAATACCTTTCAGATGATACATAATATGAGGATGTGTTTCTAATAAAATACCAACAGCATCTCTATGTTCTGGCTCCATATTATTCAGTCTTCTATTAAACCACGGATAGTCGTCAAGAAAGTTTGTGATGATTTCTTCTAATAGTTCGTCTTTTTTTTTGTCAAATGAAATAATTTCTGTCATTTTTTGTCCTTTTGTATAATATATAGCATTAAAAAATAAGAAAGGATGCCCATAATGAGCGCTGATAAAATATGTATTTGTGTTTCTGGCTTTTATTTTATGTGTTTTTTGTTATCTGGTATATAAATTTTATAACTCTTTCTTAGTATATATAAGAAGTCTATATAGAGATGCACACACATAGAATAACATAATACGCTAACGCGAATAGACATAAGAGGATGCCAAAGTATATAGATTTTAAGAAGGGCTGCACTAAGTGTATGCCCTTTTTTTTATTCTCTACTCTAATATATATATCTTAATGAAAGCTATTTTTACAAAAAAATAATAAAATAACTGTCTTTTGTCATATATAGTATAAGAGGTATTTTATATGATAAGTGAATATGCACAAAAATTTGACAAGTATATGACTGAATGTGAAGTCATAGAAAGTGTAAAGAAAACTCCTATGGGAGCAGGGTCATATATCTGTAATATTTTAGATTTATCTATGTGCAATATCCCAGAGACAAACAAGAAGTTTTTATATGTTCAGCTGAAAGTATTAGATGCTATAGGAGAATGCTATAACTTCAAAGGTGAAGAAGTATTTGTCTATTGGGATTTAACTTTAGAAAACTATAAAGATATAAAACAAATGATTAAAGGTATAGACATACCCATATTCAAACCTTCAGCTATTCTAAGATATGAACACAAAGCTTCTGCGTTTGAGGACATTCTTGTGTATGTTGAAAAAAGAGATAAAACAACTATAACTAAAATACCCGGGACTGTAAGGTATCATTTCTATGAAGAAAAAGAAGACGTTATTCTTCCATTTTAGAAAAATACAAACAATACAACCATTACCTATTAGCATAACAAGTAGAAAGAAAAGATTATGACACAAATAAATGCAACAGAATTTTTTAAGGAAAACAAAACAGACGGTATGAAGTCTCCTGGAGCCTGGCTTCAACTTAAAGATACAAAGTCTCAACTTAAAACACTCGAATGCGAGAAGCCTTCTAAAGATGAAAATGGAGATTGGCAGTTTGACGCTGATTTATTCTCTATTTACAAATATTATTTACTATTAGAGCAAGAAGAAAGTAAAACAGAGGACAAAACAGATATGCAGAATGATAAACAAGACTGGCAACAAGAACTTAAAGCACAATTTGAGCAAGACTTAAATGAAGAAATAACAGAATACATTGAAAAGAAGTTCTATGAAAGAGCAACAGGTCTAAACTATGCTGTAATGAATAAAATGGGTGTTAAGGATAGATGGGAAGAAGCAAACGAAAACCTTAAAACATCACTTTCAGCTGTAAGAGCAATGGCATTAGCTAAGTTTAGAAACTATAACAGAAGAATAGACACATATCTATTAGACGACTTTCTTTCAACCTTTACAGATTTAATGACAAAACAATATACACAAGCAAACGATGTCCTATTCGAAAATGACGCTGTAAAAATATGTTATGATGCGAGAGGTCGTTTGAAGAAAGTGGATAAGTAATGGAGAAAGAAACAGTCATACTAAAATTTACAGAGCTTGTGGCTTTATTACATTTATGCAATGATGATTTTGATAACTTCTTAATAAATAATAAAATAACAAGCGGAAGAGATTTTAGAAGAACCTTAAGAAGTATTAGAGATATTTCAAAAGAATGTATTAAACTATCATTAGACTTAGAACACAATATTAGAGACAAGAAAAAGGAAAAGAAAAATGGTGCCCGTTGATTACAATAAACTGATTGATTTACTCATCAAATATAAAACACAAGTTAGCTATCTTTTATGCTTTATAGCTTGTGTCGGTTGTTTTATTGGTGGATATGTTGTTAAAAAATGTCCGCCTAAGTCTGTTGTATGCAGAGCTGAAGAAAAGACTATTTTAGGTCTTAATGCAGAGCTAGCTGCTAAAGATGTGGTTAGAACACAGCAACTTAGAGAACAACGTGATGCTGATAGAAGCTCTTGTGATGAAAGAGTGGAGCAAGCTAAAAGAGACCAGAATGCAGCAAATGACTTTTTAGGATGTTCAGACATCTGTGCTCTCCACCCACAATGCGTGGAAGCTGGCCGCTGCAGGTAAATGAAGATTGAGAATGGAAAGATGCATTTACATTTTGACGGCCATCTTTTAGGCTGTAAATGGATTAAAGTGCAAATTCCACTCTGGCTATTTGACATATACGACGATGAATATATTATCAGACCCGGATTTGCAATAGCCCACAAAGTTCAAAAAATAATAATAGTAGCTAAAAGGTGCCTTAATACAGGTAAAATACTCGGCGCTTGCTGCAAAACAATATGTTAAAGGAAAACAAAAATGTTTAATAAAATAATGTCTGTGATACTTTCTTTATCACTATGTATAAATACCTGTTTTGCGCAAGAAAGTGAAACAGAAGAAAACTGGGACCTATCTGGCAGTATGGTATGGCAGCCTGAAAGAAAGACACTTAAGTTTGGTGATTTAGAGTTAGCTGTATGGATATTACCTCAGCACGGTATGGTTGCACCCGAAGCTGGATATTTAATGTATCGAAGAGATGTCGGACAACTTCTTGAGAGAACGAATAACTTTCAAGCCAGAATTGATAGGATTATTTCAGAAGAAAGAAGCTCTTGTGATACACAACTGGTGGAATGTCGAGAAAGCTGTAAGAGAGCACAAGCAGAGCTCAGAGCGAGCTTTGATGCTAAAGTTACAGAAGTTAGCAACCTTAATACAAACATTTCAACGCTCGAGGACAATGTTCTTTTATATCAGATTTTGGCCGCAACTGGAGGTGTCGCTGCACTATCCTTAGGTATATTCGCATTAAGTAAATAAAAAGAAAGGGAGAGATATGTCTTTAATAAAAAGTAAAGAGAGAGTAAAAGAAAAAGGAGAAGTATTCACTCCTCCTGAGTTAGTCAATGAAATGCTGGATAGATTACCTAAAGATATGTGGGAAGATAATAAAACTTTCTTAGACCCTGCAGCAGGTAATGGTAATATGTTATTAGAAGTCTATCGAAGAAAGATGAAATACGACCACGACCCATATAAAATAGCAATGACAACATACGGTATTGACATAATGGAAGATAATGTTGTGGAATGCAAACAAAGACTTTCAGAGCTGTTAGGTAAATATATTGATATGTTTGCACCTGAATGTATTACAGCAGGCATTATGAAGAAAGACTGTAATGAGATTATTGATAGGCAAATAAAGTGTGCTGATAGTTTAGAAGTTGATTGGTGTGAGTTATTTGATGTTTGATTGTATTATCGCTAACCCACCATACAATGGACCCACTATAAACCACAAAAAGTTATGGCCGAAGTTTATAAGAAAAGCTTCTAAATACAATAACTTAGCTTTTGTTGTCCCAAATAGCTGGATAAATTCAGAAAAGAGACAGTCAGCAGACATACAACATTTGCTATGGACTAAAGGGACAACATATGTGGATTACGATATTACAGATAAATACTTTCCTTTTATAGGAGAGAAAATATGCTATTTTATAAACACAAGCGGTCAAAGCTGTTGGGAAGCAAATAATAAAAAAATATACTCTAATAACTTAGATACCTTTAAGTCTAAAGAATTAGTAATATGGCAGAAGATAAGAGATAAAGTATTACATTCGAAATATCCTAAACTGCCTATCATCTGTAATAACACTGTTAGAGCTGCAAGTTTGCTTTCTGATGATACTTCTCTAACAAGAGTTTATTACTCAAGGTCTCAATACTTTAATAAAAACAGACGTTATGCAGATGTATTAAAAGACAATGATTATTCTTCTCTTAAAATAATTTTTAACCGGACTGCTTGGACAGGTAAGTTAGAAGAATATATGTTTGCTGATAAAGATATAACGACAGGAGTATGGGCTTCATATTGTTTAGTGCAAGATGAGGAGCAGTCTAATAGTATTATTTCATATTTCTCAACAAAACTATTTCAGTATTTAATGGGAAGACGTCCTAAAGATGC
>Ga0160423_10000678_pt1 | contig 28248 bp, 17 predicted proteins | sample CRUFie14St8metaG_FD_108191 | JGI IMG/M metagenome (GOLD analysis project Ga0160423, IMG submission 108191) | Marine microbial communities from the Costa Rica Dome - CRUD Field 142mm St8 metaG | ecosystem: Environmental > Aquatic > Marine > Oceanic > Photic zone | place: Costa Rica: the Eastern...
GTATCTCGCTAGAGATATTTGCGTCGGGTTCCGTTACAGTAATCGTCAGAGTGCCTGAATTACTTGGAAGTGCTTCAGTGGTTAGCCTGACCGCAATAGTTGTTGAGGCGCTTAAAGTTGGTATGACATTACTAACGTTCTCCTCGCTGGGTGTAATTTCCCAAACGTTGTCAAATCCAGATACACTAATTGAGTAGGTTTCAATCGCTGAGCCATTGTTGTCTATGGTCAATGTCAAGTTCGTGGCTTCACCAGGTGCAAGTATGATATGACTAACATCTGTTGAAAGTCCAATTGATTGGTGGGCACTAGCAATTGGCATTAGAGGGGCGACAGCCATAATCATGACCAAAATTAGTGCACTGAATATGCGGCCCATGACATTACCGACTCAATACTGGCTTTTCATCCAATCGGCCCAAAGGGCCGGAAATATTCAGTTCTTTAACGAGTTTATTTTGTCTTCATCGATGATTTCCCATGGGAATTCACCATCTATGCCGGGTGTTCTACCAAAGTGGCCACCTGACGCCGTAGTAGCGTAAATTGGCCTCAAGAGATCGAGTTCTTTTGAAATTGATTTTGGGGTAAAATCGAAAACATAATTCACTTTTTCAGTCAATTCCGAATCAGATATAGGGGATGTCTGAAATGATTCAACTCTGACACTTACTGGTTTGGCAACTCCAATTACATAAGAAAGTTGGATTTCGCACTTACTCGCAAGACCGGCTGCTACTACGTGTTTTGCTGCCCATCTTGCAGCATATGCAGCGGACCTATCTACTTTGGAAGGGTCTTTGCCGGAAAATGCACCACCACCATGTCTTCCCATTCCGCCGTATGTGTCGACTATAATTTTCCTGCCGGTTAATCCAGCGTCAGCGTAAGGTCCCCCGGGGTCTGCAAATCTACCCGTTCCATTTACAACAAGATTGTACGGCTCTTGGATTAGTTTGGGAGGTATGGCATGCTCAACTACATGCTTAACAATCTCACTTTTTACAAATTCAAGTTCCTTTTTCTCGCATCCATCAAAATTATCCTTGAGATTTTTATCATGCTGTATTGCAATAATAATGGTGTGAACCCGCTTTGGTTTGCCATTTTCATATTCGATCGTCACTTGGCTTTTTGCGTCAGGCCTTGCCCATGGAAGAGTACCGTCCATTCGCGCATTTGTCATCCTACGAGTCAGTCTCTGGGATAAAGATGCGGCTAGTGGGAAAAACCTTCCCTCAAGTTCCTCAAACTCTTCAGTTTCAGTGCATGCATAACCAAACATAATTCCTTGGTCTCCAGCACCTTGCTCAAGTGTGTTTACACCTTGACTAATGTTTGCGGCCTGAGCTGTGATTTTTTGGATTACCTCGCACCTTTCCTCACTGGTTGAATCGAATCCAATCTCGTGAGAGTTGTAACCGATGTCAGATGCTGTTTTTCTGGCAATTGATTCATAATCAGGATGTTGGCCAGATAGAGTCACTTCTCCGGCTAATAAAATAAGACCGCGCTCTTTGCCGCCTTTTACGCTGGTTTCCACAGCTACTCTTGCGTTGCTATCGATGCTAATGCACGCATCAACAATCGCATCGCTGATTGCATCACACAATTTGTCAGGGTGACCAGAGGCTACGCTTTCCGATGTGAAAAGTTCCCCTGCCATGAACACAGCGCTACTATTATCCTCTATCAAATCTATGTTTACGCCAGCGATGACTTCATGTTAGTCATTGTTACCCCCTCAAACATGGCGAGAGACACTGTCTGGCATCCAACGGCTTTTCGAACTCACACTTTAGGCCAAATTCAGCATAATGGGTCTGAACTGGTAGGATCTGAAGTAACAATTTGTGGGTACATGGAAGCTAACCGAGGCAAAGGGAAAATTTGCTTCATGGATATCAGGGATGGAACTGGGCGTATTCAGGTTTTCTTAAAACAAGATTCTGTGAGTGATGAGGACTTGGGTAGGGCTCAAAACCTATCTCGAGAATCAACAGTTCAGATAGTCGGAGAAGTCGCTCAAAAAAGACCACCAAAAGTGGCTGAAGGCGAAGCACAACCTCCGCCCTCATACGAAGTTGTTGCATCAAAATTTACAGTTCTAGCACAAGCGGACACACCTCTGCCACTAGGTGTAACAGATACAGTATCGATTGGCCTAGACACCAGGCTGGACAACAGATTTCTCGATCTTAGAAGAGCCCATGTAAACGCAATGTTCACTCTCAGAGCAAGGGTGTTGCAGTATGGCAGAGAGCACTTGATTACAGAGGGTTTCAAAGAAATTAACTCGCCAAAAATCATAGCATCGGCTTCTGAAGGTGGTACCAATTTATTTCCAATGATGTACTTTGATACACCGGCGTTTCTCTCCCAAAGTCCTCAGTTATACAAGCAATTGACAGTTCTTGGTGGAATGGAGAGAGTTTTCGAAATTGGACCTGCATTCCGAGCCGAGAAACACGATACATACAGACATCTGAACGAATTCATATCTTTTGATATAGAGGGCGCTTGGATGAATGATGATGATGTGATGTGTGTGCAAGAAAGAATGATTCATCACATTTGGAAAATGGTTGCAGAAAACGATCAAGACCAGATTGACATAATCAATGAGTTTAGAGAAAGCCAAGGGGATGAACCGATTACGGTAGAAGTCCCCAGTCTACCATTCCCTCGCATAGAATATTGCGATGCGATTAGAATGGTTCAGGAAGCAGGTGTCGAAATAACCTGGGGAGATGACATTGAATCATCACACTGTGATATTATTGCAGCAAAATACCCAGGTTTCCATTTCCTCCCTAGATGGCCAATGTCGATGAAACCATTCTACATCCACCATGTTCCCGGTGAAATGGGTTCAACCGGAGAACAACTTTCACGTGGATTCGATTTGAATTACGGTCGTGATGAAATGACCAGTGGAGGTCAGAGAGAACACAATGTAGATGTTCTAGAACAAAACCTTCGCAACATGGATTTAGATCCCTCAGACTTTACTTTCTACACAGATGGCTTCCGCTACGGGGCACCACCACACGCCGGATGGGGATTGGGTGTCGCAAGACTGCTGATGGTCCTAACAGGTTCTCGAAATGTAAGAGAAACGGTTCTGTTCCCGAGAGACAGAAGCAGAGTTACTCCCTGAGTTGAGTTAGTTGCCTGTAGACAGAATGCAATGGGGAGCAGAGGAATGGCAATTTGCGGATTTGTACATGCCGGATGCTGATTCTCCCTATCAGAATGAAGAAGGGATTCCATGCGTCATGCTAATACATGGTGGATTTTGGAGGGAAAAATTTAGTCTTGATTTGATGGCACCCATTGCTGAGGACTTTGCAGATAGGGGAATTGCAGCATGGAATATTGAATTTAAAAGGTGGAAAGATGGTGATGAGGGAGTGTGGATGGATACACTTTCAGACGTAATGCGTGCTTGGGGCCAGTTAGCACTTCTCCCTGGAATTGATATCGTCCGTTCGATGATAATGGGACATTCTGCCGGTGGACACTTGGCTCTTGTAATGTCTGCCGTAGCCGATAGAAAACCATGGCTGGCGATAGCTCAGTCTCCTATTGCTGATTTAGTTGCAGCCGACCATGCAAAGTTATCCGATGGGGGAGATGCAGTCCGTAGATGGATGGGTTGTACTCCAGAAGGTAACGAAGAATTGTGGAGGAGAGTAAATCCAGTTGATAATCCGCCGGTCTCATCGGTTTTGGTAATACATGGGAAGTCGGACGTGGATGTTCCATGGACTCAGTCAGAATCGTATGTTAGAGCGATGAAAGCGAGGGGAGTAGAGGTCCAATCAGTCTGGTTACCAGGGGACCATTATTCCATAATTGATGTAGCAAGCGACGATTGGTTAACACAGGTTGAAACAATTACTGATTGGTTGTAAGGTTCAAAACCCAGCACCATGTGCCCCGGCCATGGACTGGCTAGGAAAGGAGTTTCCATTCTCGACCAACTCGCTTAAAGGAAAATATGCCATTGTGTGTGGAGCCTCAAAAGGCATCGGAGCTGCCACGGCAAAAATGCTGGCTAAGGCGGGCGCAAATGTTACTGCTATAAGTCGTAACCCTCACGAATTAGTTTCACAACTAGAAGGGGATGGTCACCGGGCAGTAAGCCTAGATTTAGAGAATCAAGATGACATTAACAAGTTTATTTCTTCAGTAGAATTTTGTCATATCCTCATCAACAATGCTGCGGGCCCTCCCGGAGGTCCTCTAATTGAGAACAAAATAGAAGATTTTGAAGCCCCATTCAGACGTCACTTATTTGCCTCTCATGCATTAGTAAAAGCCCTTGTTCCAAAAATGGAAGAAGTTGGATATGGTAGGATTGTAAATATAATCTCAACTTCAGTCAGGGAACCAATTCCAAATATTGGTCTTTCTAATACTCTAAGAGGAGCAATGGCATCATGGGCAAAATCCCTATCCAGAGAATTACCTACATGTGTTACTATCAATAATGTTCTTCCAGGTTTCACAGATACAGATAGGCTGGGGTCTCTAGCAGCCTCCATAAATGAAAAAACCGGCAAAAGTATTGAAGACATTCACGATGGTTGGATGTCTCAGGTTCCTATTGAGCGTTTGATTGATCCATTGGAGACAGGTGCGGCAATTACTTACCTATGTCTGCCAATTTCCGGAGGAATTCGCGGAGTTTCTTTAGCCGTTGATGGTGGACGTATGCGTTCAATTTGAGGTGTTACATTGACCGAAATGAATCAGGCACAAGCTGAAGAACTGTTGGACATGTTTGCAGATGGGATATTGATTGACTCAATCAACACAAGCCTTGCTTTACACCTGGTTGACTTAGCAAGAGAGTTAGGCCGAGATGCTCTTGTCGGACGTCTCCTGAACCACGCAGTAAAAGTCTCAGTTGAACCAGAGGATCAAGGATGGTGTCAGTTCGAACTAATGAAACACAATGGGACTAGCAAAGATGAGATGATTGGACTTGCAGTGGCTTCAGAGAAAGAGGGACTACCCGGTCTTGCTGCTGGAATTTATCATCACGTTTCTCTAATGACTCTTGGTAGTGAAGAAGCTGCTTTATTCGCTAACAGGTCAATGCGCCTGCGAGAGGAAGCAGATGATATAGAGGGAATGATTTACGGTCATGCTTTACTTGCTCACATTGCAAAATCAGAAGGTGATTTTGAAAAGAGTCAGTTGCACCTCCAAAAAAGGCTAGATATCATACCAGAATCTGAGAAATTTGAAAGAATGGAGGCACTAGCTGACCTAGCACACTCCTATTCTTCATTAGGAGAACTAGAGCAGGCTCAGTCTATGCTTATCGAATCTCTAGAACTCGCAGCAGAGCTAAATGAATTGTCCGGGATTCTCGTTGCCCGCTGGGGGTTGGCTGACCTTGCAGAGATTTCTAATCAGCCCGATGAAGCAATGGTACAGTTGTCAGATATCATGACTGTCTTCATGGAGGCCGGCGCAGTAGTTCCAGAACCGGTTCGAGAGAGAATCTCAAAATTAACTTCACAATAGTGATGTTGATACCTTGAGCCCCTCTCCCGTAGAAGGGGGGGTTACTTGGAGTTCGACATCTTCTTTTCAATATCACAAACCCCAGACCACAATGGTTACACTCCTACAGAGTCACAGATGTTTGAGAATTATTTCCAACAATTGGAAGCAGCAGACCGGCTGGGTTTTGGCGTTGCATGGATTGCTCAAGCACATCTTTCGACTCATACGCAACAAAGGAACTCTAGACCGGTAGTTCCACATTGGAAAGGAGAAGTCGGACTTTGCACAGATTTTTGTCAACTAGCACTGGAGTCATTTAGGAGGACAAGGAAAATAGATGTCGGTTCAGCAGTAGTAAGCATCCTAGCAAGTGGAGGGCCAATCGCACAAGCGGAGAGAATTGCGAATACTGTTCAATACCTTTCATTCATTGACCAAAACCGAAAACTCCACGTCGGTTTCAGCGCAGGTCGCTTTGAGTTCATGGCACGCCCTTATGGAATAGTACCACGCAATTCAGTCGAGGAAGCAGGTTGGTCAGCAGTCAGGAAACAAATTTTCATGGAGGCAAGTGAGATATTCCTCCGATTACTGAAAGGCGAAACAATTCACTCTAGAGATATGAGAGAGACGTTCTTGACTCGTGAGCACTTTAAGACAGAAGAAGAATGGAGGGCTGTTCAAAACGCTGCGGGGAATGATTTTGACAAAATTAGTATAAATCGAAGATATGATTTCGAGGATATTTCGATTGTGCCAAAAGACTGGCCTAGGTCGCAGCTTGAATTAGTAGCGGGCACTCATGATGCCTTAACACAAGAATTTGTGAACAAAATTATGCCAGTAAAGGTGTTCAATCTATCAATAACCTCACCCGAGGTTATTGATTCGACTCATCAAAGGATGAAGCAAATGTTTCATTCAGACGGAGGAGATTGGCATAGAAGAGATATGCCAAGGACGACCTTTGTATTTCTCAATGCAGAACCAGGTCTCACCCCTGAAGAACAGTCTTCTGCTGCGAAGGAAGAAGCTCGTTTAGCGCTTAGTGAATACTGGAAAGCTCTCGAGGGAACTCTTGACCCAACAAAGGTCGAGAAAGCAGCAGATAATGCCTTGATTGGGAATCCAAGAGAGGTTGCCATTCAAGTCAAAGAAAGATTCCATCCAGAGGATCGTTTGATGTGTTGGTTTGATTTCTTCAATCATGATAGTGAAAGAGTCGTTAGAAATATGGAGGCATGGTGGAATGAAGTCGTGCCTTTAGTGAGGTGAAATTGATGAGTCTAAGGCATGACAAAAACTCTGCTGTAGCACCTGGTAAACCAGGATCTGCAATCTATCCTAATTCGCCACTGGGCGAAGATGTTGAAGGAATACCCACGGGTAGAGATGTTGAATGGGAACCTTTAGTAGACTACAGGAGAAATGGAGTGTCCGAGACAACAATCCATGGAGCAGTGGCATGGTGCCATGGAGACGAAGTTATCCATTCATTTGGGGGAAATGTCCTCTGTTATGGCAGATCGATGATGAAACCGTTTATGCTAAAGGCATTCACCGAAGAGTTGGAAGATTTTTCTTGGGAGCAGAAAGCAATTTCCGTCGCCAGTCACAATGGCGATACAGAACATGTAGCGGCAGCTCAATCATTACTTTTCGAAGCAGAATGGCCATTAATGCTAACACCAGTCGACGTTCCTCTAATCCAATTTGGAAGACAGGTAAGAAGACCTAGAAGATGGTATCATACTTGCAGTGGGGAGCACGCCGCAATTCTTGCTGGTTGTCGGCTTAAAGGATGGAATCGTGCTGGTTACACGCTGCCGACACACAAGGTATTCGAAGCATATATGGAGCAACTAAGGAGGTTCTTAGGTAAAGACTGGAATCCTTTACGGATCGCTAAAGATGGATGCGGTTTACCAACTGTTTCAAACACAGTGGCTGAGCTGGCTAAGATATATGCCGGTTTAGTTCGCGATAAAGACGAGGATTGGATTTGGGAGGCAATGTGTAGAAACCCAGACTTGGTTGGTGGGTTCAACAGGCTTGATTCCACCATACTCAAAATAGGAAATGGTAAGGTGATTGCAAAGGAGGGCGCAGACGGTTTGCTCGGAATGGCTGTTGAACATCCGGACTATCCAAAAGGTCTTGGGATAGTGGTGAAAATTGCACATGGTTGGAATTCACAAGCCACATGGTATGTTGCTAGGTCTATTCTTGGTTGCCTTGGAATTGAATTGAGAAATCCATATCCGCTAAATCGTCAAAAAGCATTTATTGTTCCTGGCATTGTTCCAGAATCTTTGCATGATGTCTTGAAAACAATCCCGACATGGGATGAGTGGGACCCAGACCAAGATAGGTGGCACTACGAGGTGAATGCATGATTCATGTTGAGAATCTTGTAGGTGGCGAATTTGTTGAGTTAGAAGAAAATTTTGATAACCTTTCCCCGCTAGATTTTTCAGTAATTGCTAAAATTCCCAGAACTAGATCTGTCGATGATGCGGTAATATCTGCCAAGAGGGCTTTGCCAGGTTGGAGTGGCTTGAGCCTTCTTGAGAGATGCGATTGGTTGGATAAGATTGCCAACGCACTAGAGGCAAATATTGACGAAGTAGCAAGGTTAGAGTCTCTCGATACTGGTAAACCACTGGACGTAGCTTTGAACGTTGATGCAACAAGGTCTGTTAACAACTTCAGATTTTTTGCAAATTTTGGTAGGAATCTCGAGTCACAAGAGTTTGAAATGGATGATGCAATAAATTATGTATTACGGAAGCCAGTGGGTGTTGTAGGTTTAATCTCTCCATGGAATTTACCTCTTTACTTACTATCTTGGAAGATAGCACCAGCCCTCTTAATGGGAAATACAATCATTGCAAAACCAAGCGAACTTACTCCTCTTACCGCACACTTTTTGGGAAAGGTTTGCACTAAACTCGGGCTTCCTGATGGCGTACTAAATATCGTTAATGGGTATGGTCCTGAAGTCGGCCAGGCCATAGTAGAACACCCTGAAATAAGGGCTATTTCATTCACTGGTGGCACAGAAACAGGAAAAATTGTGGCAGCCACAGCAGCACCTATGTTCAAGAAATTAAGTCTAGAACTTGGTGGTAAAAATGCTTCTTTGATATTGAGTGACGCTGACTTAGATATCACAGTACCGGGTGTCTTAAGGGCATCTTTCTTGAATTCGGGACAAATTTGTTTATGTGGTTCAAGAATCTTGGTCCATTCTTCAATATATGATGATTTCATATCTCGCTATTTAGAAGAACTCAAGACTTTCAAAATTGGTCCCGTGATTAGTGATGATCACAGGACAAAAGTACTTTCTTACATCCAACTAGCAATTGAAGAAGGCGGCGAGATATTAGCAGGAGGCAAATGTCCTGACAAACTTGGAGCATGGATAGAACCAACCGTAATTGCTGGCCTTTCTCACAAATCGAGAACTGCAACAGAGGAAATCTTTGGACCCGTTGTAACCATCCATGAATTCGATAGTGATGAGCAAGCAGTCGAGATGGCTAATTCAACCCAGTATGGGTTAGCAGGCAGCGTTTGGTCAAAATCAAAGGGTCGAGAAATTGCAGAAAAAATAGACTCAGGTATGGTCTGGGTTAACACGTGGCTCCACCGAGACCTTAGAGTTCCATTTGGTGGAGTAAAGGACAGTGGCGTCGGTCGTGAAGGAGGAATGTGGTCTGTCGGGTTTTTCTCTGAAGCAGTAAATATTTGCATCATGGAAGATTGAAGACAGAGATATATGTCGGGGGTATGGAGGCAAACCGATGTCAATACATGGAAACGCCAAGAAAGTGACTACCCACACTCTTCAAGAAATGAAGAGAGCGGGTGAAAAAATTACCATGCTCACAGCGTATGACTTTAGTCTTGCAAAATTAGTTGACCGTGGGGGTGTTGATGTGATTCTTGTTGGGGATTCAGCATCAAACGTAATGGCTGGTCGCGATACAACAGTTCCTATGAGTCTAGATCACATGATATACCACGCACAGTGTGTAGAAAGAGCGGTTGACAGAGCGTTGATAGTGGTAGACATGCCATTTGGTACTTATCAGGGTAATTCAGCAATCGCCTTGGAGAGTGCAATTAGAATTATGAAAGAATCAAGTGGACACGCCGTCAAGCTAGAAGGTGGTGCAGAAATTGTCGAAAGTATTCAGAGAATATTAACAGCAGGTATACCAGTTATGGGTCACTTAGGGCTTACTCCTCAATCGATTTACAAGTTTGGGACATATACTGTGAGGGCCAAGGAGGAAGAGGAGGCATCAAAACTGATTTCAGATGCCAAACTATTGGAAGAAGCAGGTTGTTTTGCTGTAGTCTTAGAAAAAATACCGGCACATCTAGCAAAGCAGGTCAGTGATGCCTTGTCGATACCAACAATTGGCATAGGTGCCGGACAAGATTGTGATGGGCAGGTTTTGGTTCTGCATGATATGTTAGGCATTACAACAGATTTTAGTCCAAGGTTCTTACGAAGGTATCTCGATCTGGAAAGCAAAATCACCAACGCTGTACAACAATATTGTTCAGATGTTAGAACGGGGGACTTCCCCAATGTTGAGGAATCCTACTAAGCAAAATTTGCAATTAGCATAGCCCCTGGAAGAATGGCTGAAGCGATTCCAAATCCATGCCAAATTCCGTATCGAAATGGCGGGTGGTCTTGTTTTGACCAAGATGCGCACTGCCAAATCCACACTAAAAATGGTAAAGCGATGTTGAAATAATTTGGACCAATTGCCCAGAATGCAGCCATTGGAATACAAACCACAGCTATACCAATGGCATGTTCTTTCATATCTCCAGCCCTTGTTATTTTGGCCAGTAAAGGTGCGAATAGTACAGAGGCTAGCAATGCGATTATCATAATCGGTAATTTCTCTTCATCAAGAAGGATAACAAGCGCAGAGACAAGCAAAATCGCAAAAATTGCTGGATATATGACGTGGCGGAATTTCATGTCTGCTCTCTCTTGCATGTTTAGGCCGAGATGGAGCCGATGAATAGAAGATGCGGAACGTTCTGGTGTGCACATGGCGAAAGGAAGCATAGTAGCAGGATGCCTCGCACCCCACCCCCCTCATTTGGTATATGCAGAAAATCCGGAACAAAATGAACCGGTCTCAGAAGGCGGTTGGGAACAGCTTAGATGGGGTTATGAGAGGTTACGTGAATCTTTAGAAGGAGTTGATTATGACGTAATTGTAATTCTCTCGCCCCACTGGCAAACCTATGTTGGCACTCACTTCATTGGTGTAGAAAAATGCTCATCAAAAAGTGTCGACCCTGTATTTCCAAACCTATTTCGGTTCAATTATGACTTGAGCATTGATGTAGAACTCTCTAAGCAGATTCACGACCAAGCCAAATCACAAGGTATGTCTGTAAAAATGATGACAAATCCGGATTTCAGAGTCGACTACGGTACGATAGTTTCGTGCCATATGGTCCGTCCTGAGTGGGACAAGCCAATAGTCTCCATCTCGTCAAACAGAAGTTTATCCTATTATTCCGTGGAAGTGATGCAAGAGATGATGATAGAATTAGGTAAGTCGACTGCTAAAGCAATAGAAGAAAGTGGGAAAAAATGCTTGCTAATCGCTAGTAATTCCCTTTCACATCGACACTTTGTCACAGAAACATCTCCACCTGAAGATATGAGTAAAGAGCACATAACTAGCCACGCAATGCACCTTTGGGACATGCGCATAATCGAATTAATGCGTGCAGGTAAATCACAACAGATCATCAATGAAATGCCGGAATTTTGTGAACAAGCAATCGCTGAAACGGACGGTGGTGCGCTCACTTGGCTCCTTTCGACCATGGGAGTACCAAAGCAACCGGCCACGCTTCATGGCTATGGAACAATCATTGGCACAGGTAATGCAATTGTAGAGTGGCCGTGCAGAAATTGGAGTGAGTGAGATGGCTGGAGAGGTAGTCAAATCCCTTATTGTTCCACCACATCCTCATCCTCTTCTATGTCCAGAAAAAAATGAGGGCTGGCAAAGAATTAGAGATGCATACAGTGATGCAAAAAAACAAATTGAAGAAAGCCAGGCTGATTTGATAATAATATACTCCACACTCTGGCCTAGTGTGATAGGGCATCAAATCCAAGCGGATCCCAACCCAGAATGGGTTATGGTTGATGCAGATTTTCATGATTTAGGAAGTATCCACTATTCTTTGAACATAGATTCTGAATTTGCCTTAGCTTGGAACGAAGCGAATATTAAGAGAGGACTAGAATCGAGAACTGTATCTTACCATGGTTTTCCTGTCGATGTAGGCTCAGTTGTAGCCTTACAATTACTTAATCCTGATAACAAGATACCCGCTGTAATTTGTTCTACCAACGTATATTCTAATCGTGCCGAGACAACAGTACTTGCCAAGGCTTGCATAGATGTGATTAAGTCACAAGGTAAGAAAGCAGTTGCTGTTTCTGTTATGTCTCTGTCAAATCGCATGTTTACAGAACCAATCGAGCCCCACGAAGATAGAATTCATTCTCTAAAGGATGACGAGTGGAACCGTAAAATTCTAGAATTTTTATCAGAAGGAAGGTTGGAAGATGTTGGTCAATTGTCTAGAACAATACACGAACAAATAAGAGTAAAGAAAGTTGTTGCATTCAAACCTATGTGGTGGTTGTCAGCTATGAACAACAATCGTAATGATTTGACAGGTGAAATCATGGCGTATGAACCAATACATGGTGCTGGGGCTGCTGTGGTAAGTCTAAGTCCGGAGTCAAACGGAACTGGAGATAAGGAATATGATGAGGATGATGTAGAATTTTATGGCGGAGACAGGGATGTGCTCGATTCTGCACCAGGAATAGTCAAAGAAACCGTGTCTAATTCAGGACCTGCATTATTCGAGCCTGTGGAAGGGGAGAATGCAGTAAACACTTCCAAAGCACCAAAACCAGTCGGTGCATATCCTCATGCTAGAAGAGAAGGGGATCTAATTTACCTCTCAGGAGTTGGGCCAAGGCAACCAGGGGACAATTCAATTCCTGGGGGCCCAATAAAAGACGCATCAGGCAAACCACTTGATTACGACATAAAAGCACAAACGAAAGCAGTCGTCGATAACATTGCCCGTATTTTAGAGGAGGCTGGTTCTTCCCTAGAAAATGTGATTGATGTGACATCATTTTTGGTAGACATGGATCGTGATTTTCAAGGCTACAACGAAGTCTGGGCTGAGACTCTGGGGAAGGTTGGCCCTACTAGAACAACACTAGCCATACGAGCCCTGCCTACACCTATCGCCGTAGAGATGAAGGTAATCGCCAAAGCCTAATTTCCGTATTCCGGGGAAAAAGCATAGTCTTATTGAGCAAATAATAACTACCATTGTCCGCTGACGGGCAACAACGCAATTTTTAATGCAGTAAAATGGAAACTTTGTTTGTTTTTTGGAGGAATTTTATTGGACATTAAATCTAGTACTGGAAAGTTACTCAAGGGCGACATTTCTGGTGTCGTTTCAGACGTTAAATACACGATTGAGAGGTCACTTACTCTAGTAGGAGTCATAATCGTAACCGTGGCGGCAAGCATAGGTTCTGGATTATTCGTACTACCATCTTTTGCTGCTGCAGTTATGGGCCCAGGAATATGGATAGCGTTTCTTCTCGCTGGTCTGGTATTTTTACCGGGAACATTATCAAAATCAGAACTAGCATCTGCAATGCCGCAGAATGGAGGCGCATACTTGTATCTTGAGCGCTCATTTGGCCCATTGATTGGAACGATTGGCGGGTTAGGGCTGTGGGCTTCATTTTTGTTGAAATCAGCATTTGCTCTTATTGGCTTCTCAGCCTACATGTACGCCGTAACAAATTACTTCGATATAACAACCAATTCCACTTTGATGATAATGGCCGCCCTAGCTCTTATCACCTTCCTTAACATTTTAGGAATCAAAAAGGTAAAGGCATTTCAAACCCCTATCCTAGCACTGACAACCATCTTGATACTGATTATTTGTTTTATGCAGATTTTTGAATCCAGTTTCGATTTATCAATACCCATAGATGGGGCATTTACTGTCTCTAAAAATAATCCAAGTATTGTAGCAGAGGCCGCTGCTCTGGTATTTGTTGCATACGCCGGTATCTACAAGGCAGGAGCAATTGGTGGGGAAATAAAAAATCCAGAAGAAAACCTGCATAGAGGTATGTTAATTTCATTACTCGTAATAACACTATTCTATGTCATAGTGACAATCGTGATGATGGCTTCTGTAGATGGAGAATGGTGGTTGGATGGTAACGGTTCTCCCAGAGAAGATCCAATCTTTGCATTCGTTGATGCCGTGGCCTCGACAAAAGTAGGAGTTACACTTGCTATTCTTGCAGTTCTGACAATGATCTCGGGGGCATTGTCCGGACTATTAGCTGCATCTCGCTTCTTGTTTGCCATGGCAAAAGATACGCTAATTCCAGATACTCTTAGCAATACGAACAAGCGGTTTGAAACCCCTCACTGGGCAATAATACTGACTGCAGTCACCATGGCTGTAAGTATTCTTACCTTGCCAGTAAAAGATGTAGCAAAGTTAGCATCAGGGTTCCAAATTATGGTGATTGTTGTACTGAATGTAAGTGTAATTGTACTGCGAAAGGATACTCCAGAATTTGAATGGTATCAACCAACATTCAAATCTCCACTATACCCTTGGGTACAGATATTTGGAACTGTCGCAGGTGCTGCACTCGTTATAATCATGGGATCAAAAGCTTTCATCGGGGCGGGGGCTGCAGTCATAATAGGCGTTTCAACCTACTATATCTATGGCAAGAAGCATTATGAAATGAAAAAGTCGAGTCAGGAAGAATGACTAAGACATTCTTGTCCACTCTCCGGTATCATTCACCAACCAAGACGTTAGTTGCCCATCTGAATCAATATACCATCCAGTTTTGCCTTGTTCGGTTCCGGGAGCTGCTTGCATAACTCCGGTACGTCTTGCTTCTGCAGCGAGTTTTGCTCGCAAATCTTCCTTAGATTCCACAGAGGGCTGTTCCTCTCCCTCTGGCTCGGTTTCCATTATGTTGCTATCTTCCTTGATTTGATGAGGCTCACTTTGTGTTTCGTTATCGTAACTGTAGACATCCTCTTCGTCTGAAAACTCATCGTCCCACTCGTAATCATCTTCAGATTCTCCTTTCATTCTTCTTATCAGCACGACCATGATTGCGATGAATAAGAAAATGATAATTGAAAGTAGTGTCAGAGCGGTATTAGAACTACCCAATCCTCCGCCGAACAATACTGCATCAACATCAAAGAATCTTTGTGCGACAAGATCGTTCCAGAATACATTGCAAGACTGAGATTCACCGGATTCTTCCATCGTTACTTCATAGGTGTCTGCTGCCAGGTGTTCAACAGGTCCAGCAGTGCACTTTATTGTAATTTCATCACTTGGAATTTCAATTCGATTTCCTGCTTGGTCAACAGCATGAATTCTCATTATCATAGTTCCACCTTCCTCTGGACTATCCTTCGGAATTTCAGCGAGTAGGCGGACTGGTTCTCCTGAACTTACTTGTACAGTTATGTCTGTTGTAGCGGAACCTGTTTGCAGACGTAAATTCCAAATTCCTGCCTGGCCGCCTTCAATTTTCCAATAACCATCACCTTTGGATGATTCCCTGATAATACCAAGCGGGTCCTCATAATCAAAATCTATCTCAGATGCAAGTGCTGTGTTGCCGTGGACGTCTCGGGTTGATATCTCTATTTCAACGGTCTCACCACTTCTAACCTCTATTCCATCATCGTGATTTGTGGAGATATATCGTGCGGTTCCTGCAACGACTTCAATGTCGGTAATGGCAAAAACCCCCTGTGCCATTGCTCTTATCTCATGCATGCCAAGCGAATTTGGTGCCCATTTGCCACCTGCAAGTCGAATTTCCATAGTCCTATCAACACCATCTACGACCCAATTGACCTGAACCTCATCAACCGTATTTCCATATTCATCTTCGAAAATAGGACTCAATTCCAAGACATCATCAGATGCGACTCTTGTGCCACTTTGTGGCAGTATTATTCTTGCTAGTTCGCCACACTCGACGCTAACGGTATATTCGGTTTCGTGGACAGTTTGAGTTTCATTATCGAACCAAATAGCAGAAATCGAATAATTTCCTACCGGTCCTGGACGCAATTCAAACCACCCAGCATTATTTGTTGGTGATAATTCTTCATCTATCGTCCATGCACCAATTACAGCTTTGTTGTTGCCAGCACTATCAAACGCAGATATAGAGGCCACAATTAGGTCTCCAGATTTTACATTACTCTCAGAAAATAGAATCTCAATACCAGATATTTCTCCTAATATTACACTAATTTGGATGGTTGCTGAAAAACCTTGATCTTCGACCCCAATCGTCCAATTTCCAATCGCTGATGGTATCCACTTAACCGTACTATCTTCGACGTACAATGAGCCACTTGGAACGGTCCAGTTGGAAAGCGGGAGGTATACCTCCCCATTGTTTCCTAAAACGTCAGCACGGATTGCAGCTAAGGACACAATAGAACCAGCGCGAACAACATTATTTTCGATTCCAATACTAAGCCCCGTAGCTTGAGCGGGTAGAACTCTGATGGAACCTTGTCCACTTGCTCCAGAGGAACTGTTTACCGTTATGTTCCATAACCCTGGTGCACCTGCGAAATAGAGGCCTGATGTCGAAATAGTTCCGTTCTCGACGCTCCAACTTAATGTTCCTACCTCTGAGAGATCAACTTCATTCCCAAACGAATCTTTCGCTATTGGAATAACATGTAATGTAGTTCCGCTTTGTATAGTTAAACCGAATGGAATCTCCAAAATTGTTGCATTCCCCGGAATAACGTTGAATGTTACTTGGTGTTCTAGTTCCATGTATATGATTCTCATTACCGCCTGTCCTAGGCCATCTGGTTTCCAGGTTTGATTTACGTGGTCAATGTACCCATTTTGGCACCTCCATGTCAAGTCACCAGGTAGTGGATTACCCGCTCTATCAATGAGAGTTGCATTCAAATTGATAGTTTCACCTACGCTCACATTTGTGGTGTTAAACTTCGCAGAAATACCATAAGGTAGCCCGTTTGTAACCTCGATAGTAGTTGTCGTATTTATCCCACCACTTTCAGCAGTAATAATTGCAGTCCCTGAAATTCCCGGGGTAAAGAATCCGTCAGAATCGATAACCCCCGTGCTGGAAGTCCAATTGATTTGGTTCATGACCTGATTTCCCGATGCATCTTTTACTATCGCATTAAAGCGAAGTATCTGGTCAGTGCTGACTGAATCAGGGTGCGGTTCTATTTCGATCGTTGCTGGGCTGGAGGCCATTGCTGGTGTTGTTATTTGGACAAGTAGAACGACAACCAAAATCGGTATTGTGCTTTTTTTCACGCAGATCCCCTTGTTTCCTACTTAGTCAAACATAGTATCTGTTTCGATTAGTCTGCCCACTCGCTCCAGTCTTTAGCCCCCGGGTCACGGTACCACCAATTTCCAGTATCGTCTTCTCCCCATTCAACTCCGTCTTCGTCAACCCGATAATCGGTCATCCAATCTTCTCGACCATCTCTAGTCATCGGTGGTCCTGATGGTCCTGTATTGATTGCTGCGGACTGGCTAGAAGCGTAATCGTCATCCTCGTCATCATCCTCGTCATCGTCATCATAATCGGACGCCCGAACGAAGTACCATTACTATCACAACAAGCAGGACAATCACAACCAGAATTGCTAATATTCCACCAGCGTAGTACAGTGTTCCTCCTGCTTCAAAGAATCCCATGAATGTGCCTTCAACTTGGATTATACCAGATACTTCTTTGTTGTGAACTGCAATAGTTACGGTCTGTTCCTCCGCATCGAGCGTTGTAATTGTCCATTTTCCATTCTCGATAGGTTCAGCCGTCATTCTTCCCGTTAGTTTTACTTCGGTCTCAGGTGGAACTGGTATCTCATTTTCCCATGCATCGAAGGTTCGCACCTCAATGTCGAAGGATTCCAATTGCATAACAGACTCTTCTAGGATTGTCAATTCAATTCTGTTTACGGTTTGGTGAGGCACAACAGTAACTGTCCATTCGGATTCTGCTCCACTTGGAGAACGGAATTTGAATGTATGCTCGCCCGCTGTCGTAGCACTCCAATTGTAAATTCCACCGGCTCCCTCGATCTTTGAAGGAGGTACTGCCTTGTTATCCTTAGTCCAAAGAACGCTCTCGAGGAATTGGTTACCATCAGCATCTGTACCAGTAATAGTGAGGGTACGTACATCTCCGGCTTTCGCATTGTTTGCAATTACATCGATATCAACAGTCACAGCTTTACCGTGGTCTACAGATATTGTTACTGTTTCAGAAATATTGTATCCCGCATTAGAAATCGCCCAAGCAGTGATTGAATAATTACCAACTAGAGTAGCTTCCCACAATCCGCCATCGTTCGCCATGGATGAGGTTATGTTAGAGACATCACCAGAATCAAGATCCTCTAAAGTGTAAGAGATAATCGAGGCATCTATCATATTTCCATCACCATCTGTTAATTGTGGGAGGAACTGGACACTTTGGTCGGCGTCTATATTTTGGTTAAGGTCTACAGGTTGAATTAGTGTTACACTAACAAGATCACCCTGAACCACTGAGATGTCAATTGTTGCTTCAAGGGTAGTGTTAGCATCGGAGTATGTAGCACGTAGTGTGTACATGGTTTCAGATGAGTATACAGGAACAAATCTTGTTGTTGACCCGTAAGTCATCTCCTGTAGAACGCTTTGGTCTGTAAATTGTGCATGTTCGATATTCCATGCAACGTTTGCTGTCCATTTATTTCCATCAGAATCTTGAGCTTTAACTTTGACTGTAATTTCGTCATCAGCGGTTAGGTTAACCTCTGCATTGTCTGCTTGCTCAACAGAATCTATTACCAATATTAGATTGGTAATTGCCCCTTCCGTTACCTGTATCATAACGCTACTCGAAACTCCGGCATAACTTCCAGTTATGGACTTAGAACCACGCCTCTGTGCGTCCCAAACAGCAGGCTGACCTGCAGCAATTGAACCATCGCTTATCGTCCAATTTTCTTGAGGAATCTCCACTGATAGTCTGTTACCCATAATGTCGATTCTGGTTGTATTAAGCCACACAAACTCATCCGCTGTGACAAAAGTCGATGATGCATCAATTTCAAGAGAGTCAATTGCACCGTGTGTAATTTCAATTTGTATCTCATGATATATACCTTCAGTCGATGTCATATTGATCGCATAGTTGCCGACGGTTACTGCAAAGAATGTACCATTTGATTCAGTAAACACTCCCCCACCGTAGGTCCAAGTAATTCCACCACCGTCACTCAAATCAAGCATGTTACCATATTGGTCGTGCAATGTCCAACTTAATTCACATGTAGTTCCCGCTTTTATGACATCCTCGCACCCTGTTGTAATGTAATATACAGGGGTACCTCCAATCACGTTTATGTTGACATCAATTGTTTGGCCATTCCAATCCACAGTCACCGTTTGATTTCCAGAATTGTACGGGTAGAATGTCGACGCCACCATGGTTCCATTGCTTTGCTGGTAGGTGATGGTTTCACCTAAGACTTCATTTCCATGTTGATCCACAACATAGGCTACAATTTGGAAACTTTCATCAGCGGTTATTGCGGCTTCAGTCACTGGAGTGACCAACAATACAGGGGCACCGGGGACAACGGTTATGCTTTCTTGAGTACAAATTACTCCGAAACATGCTTCGATGTATTGCAGCCCCTCCTGGTTTGGAGTGTACAGTCCTGCAGAATTGATGCTACCGCTAGAGCCATGCGCTACAGACCAAACTACATCTTCCGCTACCATTCCTCCGACCGCATCGCTTAGTATGTGTGAGAATTGAACATCGGTATCAGCATCGGTTGTTGTTCCTGATGGGGATATGGAGACAGAATGTACGTCTGTGTAATTAATCGAGATTTTTGGTCTGTCCTGCAATGAACTCTCGCTTGAGTAGAATTCTACAGAAGCGCTTGACCCTGCTTGAGTACTTGCGATAACAATCCAACCATGGTCGCCATTCATTTGCATGTTTTCATGACCAATATCCAACCAAACTGATGTTGTTGACGAGTCGATAGAGGTCACGGAGATTGGAGTTGCCTCATACTCAGTACCAGCCGCCATTCCACCTAATGCCCAATTAACCCCAGATTGAGAACTATTCCAAGTAGAACCAGACTGGGTCCAAGCGTTTGTAAGCAACCTGTGGACGCTCAAGTCAATCTGACCTGTCGCTGAGGATTCAACTTCTAGATGAATAGAAGCAGAGTGAATCTTAGCCGCTAGCGGCAGTGGGACTTGGCTGTTATCGAGAGCAAAGATCATCCTACATTCGGTGTTTGGACCCTCACAGTTGGTTCCTACAATCAGTGAATCTGAACCATGATTTGAATCAGCTTCGCCGCTGCCGATATATGAATCTCTGATATTGGTGTGACCGAGATCTGCCACTTCGTTACCGGTTTGGAAGGTGTAAGTCCAAGTGTGATCATCGTTGTATGAATGCTCGACTGGCGAACCAATTGCGAACGTGCTTCTACTCGAAGCCGGACCTGGAATTGAACCGTTAATTGCTTGTACCCACCAACTGTATACATCTCCTGCAGTCAGATTATCGCTAAAGGTAAACACTGTGCCATTTATCTCAGGGTCTATCCAAGACTTGTATTTCTGTTCTCCATCTGTGTTTGCTATGGTTACTATATACCCTGTTGCGTTTGTAACGCTATTCCATGACAATTGAGGTTTGTTCTGTGATTGTAATGTCCAAGTGCTTGTATTGTACAATATGTCTCCATCATTAGGATATGCGAGAGTAGGTTGAGCAGGGGGAATTATTCCATCAACATTGTCCACATAGTCTAGTGTTAGTTTTGGCCTAAATTCGCTGTGTGTATTGTCGTAGAAAGAGTGACTTGAGCCAGGGGTTCCGACCGATTGAAGTACAATCGATAGTGTTTTGTTTCCATTTGCCACATTAGATTGGGCTAGAGATGTAATGTCCCAAACTTGCCAACCTATATCCGGCGCAACAAGCAATGTTGACCGCGTGATTTCACTGCTGAGGCAGCTCGGGGCATTATTCCAAGTGACATTGTCCTCATGGAATGTGTCACAAGCATGAGCGCTTACAGTAAGCGAAGAGGTTCCAGTAACATTTGTTCTGTATAAACTCAATAGGGCGCTAGTAGGCGTCATTGCCGCTGGGAATGGCATTTCTAGTAGATCGAAGGTTAGCAGGATTTTCGACTCTCCAGAACCTGCTGATGAGATTCCAAGGTCAAGTTCGCCGTTTTCTCCTAATGCCGTGTTTGCCCTATTAGAGTCGATAGTTGCATCGGGTACTCCTGGCAAATCTCCAGTCTCTTCGAACACAGATCCGTGGTGTAAGACAACAGTGTTATTTCCAAAGCCGTCATCAAATCCAATAGCATCTGGTATTCTGTAAGAGTATACATCTGACCACTTTCCTAATCTGTGGTCTTGTTCGGCCCTTACTCGCCAGTAAACCCAGAAGTCACCAGAACTCTCAACTTCTGAAGTGTATGACAGGTTTGTGTAATCCCAGCCACCATCAAATGTGTTGTTATCTGTAAAATCAATAGTCATCGTCGTACTCACGTTAGTAAAGGACTCATCACCCGATATTTGCGCAATCCATCTTGTCTCGTTACTCTCTGGAGAGGACCAATTGTGGGTTACTTCTTCCACACCTTTAGGCCTTGAGGATGTTGCATTCCACAAGGTAGAGCCGTCTGAAGGGAATAATCCAGTAGGTTCGGATGGGAGCCACTGCGTACCTGTTTTCCAAGTCAGTGACACCTCGGGTCGGTCTATGGGGTCAGAGATGTAATCACTACTTGCAAATTTCCAATCATCAGTCGTATCATCTATGACATAAAATGCGAGATTTACCATGTCTGTCCCGTTAGCATGAGCATGTTGAACCGCGTATGTGATGTCAAATTCAATTGAGTTATCCTCATAATCTAGTGTAACAATCTTGAACTGTGTTTCACATGGCTCGTCGACCCAACTTGCTGTTCCACCTGTTGGAGAGTTCCAAGTTGCACTCTCATTCCACAATTGCTTGGCTTCACAGATTGCTACTCTTATCGTTTCCTGGTTTGTTTCTCCACCGCTGAGCCTGTTTAGGGTAATGCTCGCCTCAGTGAACTCGTGAGGAGAAGGGATTGGCAAATTAGACCAGTTAATTTGTATTAGTGAAATCGATTCGAAGTTTGTCAAAGTCGAATAAGATGATAGCCCCATACCCAATTCTGTAGAGCTTTCAAACCCTAGGCTAGCGGCACCAGAATCTATTGTTGTGTCAAGGAAAATGTTCGGATAATCCAATGCATCGACAAGTTGACCTTCTTGGAAGGTAATCTCAGCGTGTGTGGAATTAATCTGAGAACCTGTGCTTGCAGGAATGTGGAAAATAGTACTCGCTCCTCTTGCACCCAATATGTCATCGGTAATTGGTTGGACGAACCAAAGATAGGAATCTCCAGCATCTAAGTCGCTGGGGTGAATCCAAGTCTGGTTTATCAAATCCCATCCCGCAGAGGAATCTCGACTGTCATAAATCGACCAACCGTCTCTCTCATCGCTGTAATTCTCCCAAATGAATATCCTCCAGTGATCGACGTTTGATTGGCTGGAGTGATTCCATGCAAACGTTGGTTGCGTGTTTGGTAGCAGGGCGTGTCCAGAGGTGTTCCAAATTATCTCGTTAGATGTTGGATTGGTATTAGTTCCTGCAATTTCTGGAGATGATGCATTACCAGTCGTCCATGTTAGATTTAACCATGGAGTTTCACCAGAAACACCGTCGGTTGATGTGATAAATGTTTGACCATCTCCTATGGAACCAACAACTGTCAATGAGATGTAAGAATCACCATTTGCGAATGCTTGTTGTACTAATTCAGTTATATCGAATTTCATCCAGTCTGCCGACTTACTTTGCTGTATATCTATCATGTATCCTCTGTCAGATGTACCCATTGAACCCGGACTAGACCAATTATTTACTCCGTCGTAGGTTGTACCGTTCGCACCAGTAGTCCAGTTCATCAACGATTTGTGTATCGATACAGCGTTTTCTATGTCAGAGCCAAATTGGGCATAGAGATTCAGTTCGGCTTCGGAGATGTGCGCATTTTGCGGGTTAGGCAAATCGGTCAAAGGTATCCTGAGAAGAGCCGTAGCATTGTTTCCCGTACTACTCGTCCCGACTCTCAGGGTAGATGATGATGATTGGTTTGCGGTTGAACCAACTCCGGAGTCTGCAACCCATGTGTCTACAAAGTTCGGAAGATTGAGACTTGGCATTGCATCGCGATGTCTAAGTTCGACAGCAGCAGAGTTTGAATCTATGCTCCATGTAGTCAAATCGGGAAGTAAAAAGTGGAAGCTATCCGACCAGTTACCGATTTGGTTTGTTGTACTTGTGGCACGCACTCTCCAATACCAAACATTGCCTGTGTCGAGTGGACTACTGACGTTGAAGGTCTGATTTATGACATCAAAACCGTTGTCATTCCAACTCGTGGCCATGACAAGATTTTGAGAATCAAAGGAGCTACTAGTGTCCATTTCAATAGACCAACCGCCGATTGTAGTTCCTGTTGATGATAGATTCCATGACAACTGTGGTGTAGCATCAGGTGCCGGGTTAATTCCGCTCTGAACCGACCAAGAACCATTCAGAGGCAATTGCGGTACAGGTTCTGATGGTATGGCGTCTGAACCGGGTACGTAAACAAACGAGATTTCTGGCCTGTTCACTGAATTTGCGGAGTTAGGATAAAACAAGGCGTCTCTATTATTCCCAGAACCGGAGCCGAGTATTCCCAGAATTAAATCAACTGACCGGCCTTCTCGCATTGCATTCTGAACCGCGAGTGTGATGTCCCACTCCACCCAATCTCCAGCCGAAGTGGTACTAGTTAGTGAAGCAGAATCCAGGAGGCCTCCTTTTTCCCATCCCTTTGCACCACTGGTACCCCATGAGTTAGTCCCATCAAATTTGGACCAAGTTGCTCCACTCTCAGACCAGTTGTGTTGCATACTTTCCCAAGCAGAAATAATTGGATTTCCAGATGGGAAATCTGCTAATCTCATTTTCAGAGTTGCTGTTTTTACCGCATAGCCGTTTGGAATCAGGTGGCTAGTCAGGTCGCAACCGATTAGTATGGTCGTTTCAGAAGGGTATGTATTGTATGACACTTGCATTTCATCTTCGCCGTTGTAATTTGTATTTGGCGTGCCGCTGTCAATGTAGGTGTCCTCGCAACTGGGTGCATCTCCTGCAGTTGTAGCATTACCATGAGATAATCGCAATCTGTGATCCTCATTCTGCAAATATTCAGATTCAAGTCCTGAAACTAAAAATGAGGATGTAGACCACCATGAATGATGGTTACTTGTAGTATTTATTTGGGCTAGTCTCCAGTGATACATTACTCCCTCATCTAGAGCATCAGAACTTGTGATTGACCAGTTACCGTCTGTTGGTGCGAAGTCATTATCGACACCTGTGTTGAAAGAATGTACGATATTTCTGTACTCTGCATCGCTCGATAATTGCAGAAGCATGTTACCACTCCAAGGAGTACTGGTGTCCCAAGAGAGTGTTGGCATTGTATTTCCGGTTAGGTTGTGACCTGTAAGGTTCCAAACAGCATGCCCGTCTGATGGAGAGAGATGGCTAGGAATTGCTGGGGGTCCGCTACTATCCCAGTCATAGGTTATTTGCAAGGTTGGAGTGTTACAATTGGAGGCATCTGTTGAACAAATATTAACAAATTTAGTTGTAGATTCTTCAATACCAAATGTTGATGCAACCATCATTATGTCTAGAGCCTGATTGGGTGCCTGGCCGGATTGAATCCTAGCGTTATTATCGTCAATCCATTTTTGTATTGCAGCAGTCAAATTGACGTTGATATCAGATGATGTTTGATCTCCTGCAAACGTTCCAATTGACATAGATGGAATTCTACCCCCGTCTTGCCAATTGAGTGTGCCATCATACTTCCTCCATGTGGCATCTAATTCGGTCCACTCTTCCGAATCCATAATGTGCAAGCTGACATTAGCCGCTCCACTGAAACTGTTTCTCTCAAGCGAGAGGTTAGCAGAAATAATCGAGGAGTTTGAATGTAATCCAACGTCATCAAGATTAATCCTCATCAACCCATATTGCTCTGTTGAGGATGAAGTCCCAATAGTTATGTTTCCTTCGGAACCCATATTTTGGTTTCTCATCTGACTACTTGAGTCTATGAATGTATCTTCGATAGTGTCTTCCTGTAGACCAAGGTTATTGAAGCCGATACTGAATTGCCCGTAATTACCAACTTGTGTGACGGTGTGACCTGGCAAATGGAAGTATCCAGAATACCATTGTCCGATTGTATCAGAAGAGTCAACAGCCCGCATTCTGTAGTACATTGTTGTTGAATTGTCTAATTCATGACCATTGGGTATAGTCATCTCTCCATTTCCAGAATTTATTGTAAATAGAGAGGAATTAACTACAGAATTGTAATACCAAAAATCATCATTATTTGATTTAAATTCAGAATCTGTCGACAATTGAACCTGAGCAGATATGCCAGACATACTTCCCCATGTCAATTCCGGGTTTGTCGCAGCAGAGAGTATGAATGAATCTTCATCCATTATGGCTGCGCCATCCTCTACAAAGTTCGGACTCAGAGAACCTCCGTTGGTATGATTTCCATTCTGGTGATTGATAGAAAGCGAGGGTCTGTCGTTGACATCACTTGATTCAGACATTGTACATGTGTAAGACGGTCCGGTTGCGGCTAACAAGATGTCAATGGTGTTTCTTGAGTTTATCACTGCATCTTGGACCAATGCAGTGACGTTGATTTGGAAGGTATTGTTGGAATAACCATAGAAAGGAGGCTCCCATTCCCCCCTCTCAGTCAAAGCGTCAGCTCCTGCCATTGTCCATGAAATCATAGCATCTCTTTCGTTCCAAGTAACGTTGTTTTCATCCCAGTCCTTTTTCATTCTTGTAGCATAAATGCTAATGTCATTTAGATCTTGGAATTCAATCCCACATGTCAAGAATAATGTAGCACCATTGACCATGTCTCCGCTTGGCACCGAATTATTGAATGAAATTAGAATTCTTGATTCGCCATTTGCTCCAATTCCTAAATCTGCAGTCGAATCACCTCCATAAAATGAATTCGGACTACCTGATACAATGCCAGAATCTTTAGTTGCATTGAAGGTTGAAGTGGTTCTCATAACTATAATTTCTTCTTCCAATTCGTCGTTTGACCATTCAGGAATGGCTTGTGGTAATGCTAAATCTGCAAACAGGAACATAATTACCAATAACAAAGATGTCGTGATTTTCCGGCGGTTACGGTCGTTCGATGACATGGGGCTCACGCAACCAATGTAGGAGGTGGTATAGTTTCCTTTCGGCTGGCCACCCGTAGGGTGGCCGATTATATTCCCGGGTTTTTTACAAAGCGAAGGTTCAAGTTCGTCCTTTTATGACGTGAATTTGCATGAGCGAACTTTGGGTTGAGCGTCATCGTCCCCGAACTGTGGGGGACATAAAGGGTCAATCTTCAGTAGTTCAAAGACTAGCATCATACGCAAATCTGGCGGATTTCCCTCATCTTCTTTTTGCAGGGCCACCCGGTACAGGAAAAACCACTGCAGCAATGGCCTTAACTCGAGATGTTTTCGGACCAGAGTTCCGAAATAATTTGCTTGAAATGAACGCAAGTGATGAGAGAAAACTTGAGAGTATCCGAACCAAAGTTAAACAATTTGCAAGGACCTCACCTTACGGAGATGCAGAATTCAAAATTATATTTCTTGATGAGGCCGATGCTTTAACTCATGATGCTCAAGGAGCACTCAGAAGAATAATGGAACAATATGCTCAAACCTGTAGATTTATTCTGTCGTGCAATTACTCTAGCAAGATAATCGAACCCATACAAAGCAGATGTGCAGTGTTTCGTTTTAGACCGTTGGCCGATGCTGATGTGCTGAGCCAAGTCAAGGCGGTTGCAGAATCGGAAAATGTGGAATTGGATGAAGAAGCAGCGGAGGCTTTGGTAAGAATTTCCCAGGGTGATCTAAGAAAGGCAATTACTGCACTTCAAGTTGCTGCAGCCCTTGATAAGAACGTAACACGACCTCTAATTTATGAGACTAGCGCAACCGCACCACCTGAATCATTACATCGATATCTTATGGCCTGTAGACAGGATGGATTCCATGCAGCTCGAAGGAGGCTGCGGGAACTTTTGGACAAATATGGTTTAGCAGGCACAGATTTTGTAAATCAACTGCATCGTGAACTTTATGGGGCTGATTTTTTGTCAGAATTACAGAAATTAGAACTGACCGAATTAATGGCTGAAATAGATTTCAGGTTGGTTGAAGGCGGGGGAGAAGCGATTCAATTAGATGCTTTAACAGCACGTCTTTCAAAATTACTCGGTTGAATCTTCAATTATTTCTTCAATTTCAAGGGTCATCTTGACGGTTCTCTTATTTTCCCAAGGATCTCCGTCCTCTGTGACTTTAACTGTTATCTCATATGTCCCAGCAGCCAGTCCATCAGGTACCTTAACGGCAATTGGATAATCGATATCTTGGTGAGAGCGGACTGGGTCTAGAGCGTCTGAATCTTCATTTTCTATCTCAATCCAAGAGTTATTCATTGTTGTTCCGTCAAAAGATATCGAGTACTTCGAGTCTTTTGCGTCATTGTTATCGCTGAATGCAAGAACGATGTAATGAGTTCCTGAATAACCTTCTGTGAGTGAGACAGAGTCATCAGATGATCTAGTAAATTCATAACCGTCGTCGGATTCACTAAGCATGCCCCAGCCGTCATCGACTTGAGGGGCAACGATATCTGCAAATGGTGCGTTGGTTAGCAAAAATGTCAAAGCTAACCATGTAAATACGTGTAAAAAGGACGCCTTAATCCAGGTTCCTTTTGTGTAGTGTTCGACGAATTTTTCTGGTAGTAGAGAGCGATGAACAGATGGTAACAAAAAAACTGCTAGCATAGGAATAAACCAAAGCATATCTGCATTTCCTTGCGAGCCCGGCATTGCTACATATCTCATAACTAGAGATATTGTCACAGCAAATGTGATTACAAGCCACATCGATACTGTATCTGCTTTCTCTTTGGAAACGTGCTTAACCGGGTCAAAGGATTCGATTCCCATGTCAGCTCCAGAGCGATTTTTTTTGCGCTCTTTGTCTCCAGGGCCACGGTTTTTCCTTTCCGCAGCAGCCGCAGCCATGGCGGTATTGATGTCTACCATTGACCCTCCGGTAGGTTTCCAGTGAATGAAGGCTGTGGTTGAAAAGACAGTATTAGTTGGTGTATCGAAGTTTTAATCTGCCGCATTATTCAAAGAGGTGAGTACGGTGGGCGGACTGCTTGCCGGGGTGGCGTAGTTGGTAGCGCGTCGGACTCATAGGGCAGTTCTAACGAACTTATTGTGACGTACCAAAGCCCCTTCACGTGTCTGAGAC
>Ga0160423_10000680_pt1 | contig 28240 bp, 7 predicted proteins | sample CRUFie14St8metaG_FD_108191 | JGI IMG/M metagenome (GOLD analysis project Ga0160423, IMG submission 108191) | Marine microbial communities from the Costa Rica Dome - CRUD Field 142mm St8 metaG | ecosystem: Environmental > Aquatic > Marine > Oceanic > Photic zone | place: Costa Rica: the Eastern...
CCCGGCTGCCGCGGCGGCACAAAGAAAGAGTGTCAAACTCACCTTTTGGAACTTGTTGGTCCTCACCGACTGCGCCCAGTGCAGAAGGTTGCGCACCGAGGTTCCCTCCGGCAGGTGGCTCAGGTAGACGGGAATTCGGGTTTGGTTCAAGTGCGTCATGTCCGGCAAGCTGAACAAGTTTCCCATGAGCCCAGAGTCAAAGAGCTCGTTGTGGGGGTCGCTGGGGTTCTTCTCCGAGTCGCAACCGCCGAGAAAGACGTTGCAGATCCCGGGGACGAGGGACTTGACGATGTTTGCGCCCACCCCCGTGCCCAGAAGCGTGTTTCCCAGGGACTGCACCACGGGAAGCGTGGCAACTTCCTTCAGGAAAGGGAGGTAGCTCGCAACCTGAAAAAGCGCCGAGTCCGTGCTCCCCACGAAGGCCACGGGGGCTAAAGCGACGTGAACTCCGACCTTGCGGGCGAGTTCGGGGTTCTCCGAGAAAGCGGCGAAGCCCTGGGCCGTGCCCTGGGAGTGTGAGATGTAGGACAGGGTCTGCGCGCCTGTGGTTTTGAGGACGTAGTCGATCTCCGCGGGAAGGTCGTACTCGGCCATCTCGTCCCAAGAAAAATCCCAGAATCCCTCGTCTCGTCCGTTGGAGCTCCCCTGCAGCCTCTCGTGCTCCATCGAGTACGAGTTCCCGCGATTGTTGCCTGAGGATCAACAAGATGTGGTTTTTTTGATTTTGTGTTTTGTGTGGAGAAAAGGCAACAAAGAAGAAAGAGATGGTCAGATACAGGGCTCTCTCCGCAAAGAGACAGAAAAAGGGTGGCGCGAGCCTCTCACCCAACCACACGTCGTAGCCTTGGTCCGCGAGGACGAATCCTAGGGACTGTTTGGGCATGTTCATCACCCACGTCGCGGCGGAGTCGATGAGACCGTGCTGGAGGAGCACGGGGGGCTTCTCCCACGTCCCCGGGCAGGGGCCTTGCTCGGCTGTGTGCATCGCAGCACGTTTGTCATCAAAGGAGAGGAGAAGGTAGAGGATGGGAGAAACACCCGCGGCGGGTCAGTCCCGACGCGGCGCGAGGAGAGCGAGAGAGGAGAGAGAGAGAGAGTTTCTTGCTCCCTTTTTTTCTGGCGCGCGCTTCACAGCCGAAAACAAGAGAGGGCAACAGACTCACCCGAATTTCTTTTGGGCGATCCGACAATACGGATCATCTTCAGGATATACCCGTCCCTGGTGGTCACCCTGTGCTCCTCGACCTCGTACCCTTTGCTCGCGGCGAGCTCGAAGGCGTCCCTGGAGGCGTCCTCGTCCCTCGTCTTCTTCTGGCCTGTCCGCGCGTCGTCGTCCAGAGTCACCTCCTGGCCGGCGATCGCCGAGACGAGGAGCAGCGCGCATAGCGCGGCAGCAGCGGCACGCGAGACCATGGCCCTTTGTGCGTAACGTAACGGTCCAAGCAGCAGGTCAACTTACTCGCTCCTAGCCGCGTCGCTCTCTTCCACAGTTCGCCGTCCGCTCTCCCCCTTCCGAGCTCGATGGAAGGAAACGAAGACTGGGTCGTACCCCGATGACTGTCTGGTCTCCCCTCCCCCCTCCCCCAATCTACTTGCAAAGGCCGCTGGTGCGGGTCCGCGATCGCAATTCAATTCTTCAAGCATTCTTTCGGTTCGTCTCGCCTTTTTTTCTCGTGTGGGGCCGATTCTCGAGTTTCCCCATTTCCCATTTTCGGTATGAGACGTTCATTTCGGTGAGAGACGTTCAAAGTTTCGCGCGCTTTTTCGGTGCGGGCGGCCGCGGGCGGGAGGGGAACCTACTCGGGCCCGGGCCACAACGTCAACCAAGGGCGGCCGCGACGATCGCATCGCATCGCATCATGAGCAGCACGGCTCCGCACCACTTTTTGCAGCACGATGCGGACGAGCTGGAGAAGGCCCCCGCCGCGGTTTCCGTGAGGGTCGTGAGGCGGTCCACGGGCGGCGCGAGGCCCAAGAGCGGGCGGTCCGCGGGCATGAAGAGCGCGGGCGCTCGGACCAGGAAACAGATCTCGGGTCGGGCGGGCCGCCCAGCGACCAAAGCGATCGCGGCGGGGGAGCCCAAGACCCTGAAAGGCCACGTCGCCCGGATCTTTGACGAGGGCAACCGAGGTCCGACGACCAACCCGGTCGACGACGACGCCTCGGACTCCCGGTACGCCGGGTACCGGGAGTCTTGGAGGAGGGTGGAGGAGCAGATCGACTCCTCGCTGCGGTCGCTTGTGGGGCCGGTGTGCGACAGGACTCTCGAGGTCGCCGGGTCGATCGAGGCGTCCTCCTCCATCCCGCAGCTCGTTCCCGTGATCTTCCACGACGCCGCGAGCCTGTCCTCTCTGGACTACTCGGAGTACTTCAGCTCGTCCGTGTCGCGGTTCCGCGACGAGGGCTACGCCGTCGTGGAGGTGACCCCCGCGAGCCTTGGGCTCTTCCGCAAGTCTGGCGTGTGGTCGGCCCTTCTCTCCCTCGTGTCTGAGCAGAACGAAGGCCTGAGCGGGCTGGAGGAGCCCCCGCGTGGACAGCACCTGAACACAGCCGTGGCGAGGCGGCTCCTGGAGGGCCTGTGCGAGAGCGGCTGCAGGGTCGTGTTGGCTGCGGAGAACCTAGAGGGCCTGGACAAGGCCTCCTTCGGCGAGCTCGTCTTCGCCCTCAGCGAGGCTTGGGACTCGGTCCCCGTGATCCTGCTGGTGGGGCAGTTTGTCAAGAAGGAGTACATCTACTCTGCGCTTCCCAAAAACGTGCTGACCAAGATGTACCCCACGTCGGTTGCGATCCCGGGGGGGCGCAAGATGGTGGAGGGGCTCGTCAAGGGCGTCCTTTTGCTGGGTTCGTCGGACGTGGCACTTGACTCTGACTTCTTTGTCGGCCCGGAGCTGCTCAGCAAGGCGTGTGAGATCCTGCTCGAGTACCAGTGCAGCACGAGGGTGCTGAAGCGGATCCTTAGGTCCGCCCTCCTGGAGCATGTCTCGCGAGAGCCCCTGTACGCTGCGGTCAGGGAGGGTCGCAGCGCCGCCGTGCCCGCGGAGCTGGGTGGGAGGCTGGGCCTGGGGAGGAAGGCGGATGCCCAGGCGGTGCAGCGTGCCTGTGAAGCGGGGAGGCGGAGTCTCGCGAGCCGCCTCTTTGCTTTCGGGCTGAGGGTCAGGCTTATGGACGCCGCGGCGGCGGTCCTGTTCAACAACAAGGGCGCGTACCTCGGGCTGCTGAGGGCGGGGGCGCTCTGCATGGCTCGGCCTGGCGGCGCGGCCAAGCAGATCTGGGAGGAGGGGTCCCTCTTCGACGGCCTGAGGAAGGGGATCCTGCGCGGGAGTAAGGCCCAGCTGGTGGATCTGGTGGAGGCGTGGGCATCCCTGGTCGCGGACGCTGAGGGAAGGGGTCATGGGAGGGCCTTCCTCTCCAACCTTGCCGCCAGGCTGGAGTCCCTAAAGGCCAGGGCGGTGGCAGGGGAGGGTTCCCCGCCGGCGCCGCGGCCCGCGCACGCCCCCCCGCCGCCCAAGAGGCAGGCCAGGGCCGGATCCAGGAGGATGGCCCTCCAGAGCCACGTGAGGAACCTGTCGGATGGGGTGGACGCCGAGACTGGGCTGTTGCCGCTGCAGAGGTCCTGCGCAGACTTTTTCGCGTCGCTGTGCGAGATCCCCGCGGACCAGGCCCCGGGCTCGTGCGCCCTCGCCGGCATCCTGCTCCTGGAGGACGCCGGCGGCGTCGTCGCGGATCGGATCGCCCCAAGCATCCCGAGGAAGATGGTCAGCTCGGTGAGGGACCCCGGGGCGCACCTGCTTTACCCGGCGGAGGGGGAAGGGACCCCATCGACCTCGCTCAAGGACGAGGAGGACTCCTCGGTCGTCTTTCACTTCGTGCACGGTTTTTCCGGTAGCCTTCCCGTCGAGGAGGTCTTCGAGCAGTTCTGCGGGGCGGTCTTGGGGACGGCTGGGGGGGGAGCATTGAAGGGAAAGAGGGGGGCCAAGAGAAGGAGGGCCAAGACCTCGCCCACCGCCGGCGGGGCCTCGCCCGCGCAGCGGGAGTCCCTGAACCTTCGCTTCGAGAGGGCCGTGCAGGAGCTGAGCCTCACTGGGCTGATCAGGATCAGCAAGAGGAAGATGAACAAGTACGTGTCCGCCGTCTTCGACTGAGACGGGCGTTAAGTTTTTGCGAATTTTTATTCTCGTTTCGGGGCCACCCCTGCAGACCCCCGTCGGAAAATTCGTTCGGGAAAAATGTCAGAAAGAGAGAGAAGAGACCTTCTCTCTCTTTTCCAAAATGAGTGTAGAAATCCCATATCCGTTCCCGATGCATTCCCCCTTGTAGATTTTCGGTCTTGTCTACCGCCCGCACTGGCAACCCCCGCCGCCGCCGCGGCCATCACAAAGGGTCGAGGGCAGGCAGGGAGCAGAGCACAGAGTGCGTAGGCAAGCCGTAGCGGGGACGGAGACAACCAGACCGAAAGAGAGTCACCATGGTCCAGCCAATCACGAAGGCCAAGATTGTTAAGGTACGTTGAGCACGTCGAGCGAAGACCATACCGCGCGCGCGCGCGCGCGATGGTGGTTGGGCTGGTGTCGGTTCCGGAGAAGAGAGCTGTTGCTCTTTGGTGCTGCTCGCTCCTCGGGCCCGCCTCACCCACACGACCGCGCGCTGCGTGCACGACCCTCGGACTCCTCGACGGGTCGTCCGCCGGCCCCTCGACGGACTCCTTGCCGCGGCGCGATCGCGTCCAACGCGGGCACACGAAAGCTTTGTTCGCGTTCCTAACTCGAGTCCCTTTCTTTTTTCGACCTCTTCCAAACCTACGCAGAAATTCGGACGCAAGTTCAAGAGGTACCAGTCCGACAGGAAGATCGCCGTCAAGGAGAGCTGGCGCCATCCTAGGGGCATCGACGGAAGGCAGAGGAGGAAGTTCAGGGGCATCGGACCTCAGCCAAACATTGGTTACGGATCTAACAAGAAGACCAGGCACATCCTCCCTAACGGCTTCTTGAAGTTCGTCGTCAGCAACTTGAAGGACCTCGAGCTCCTGCTGATGCACAATAGGAGGTACTGCGCGGAGATCGCCCACAACGTGTCCACCCAGAAGAGGAAGGCCCTCGTGGAGCGCGCTGCCCAGCTCAACATCGCCCTCACCAACGGCGCTGCCAGGCTGAGGTCCACCGAGACCGAGTAGATACCGGGACTACAGGCTAACTATTAAACTGTAATCTACTTGGACGTAAACACTTAGTAAGAACACATGCGCAGCGAACTCTCTAGTGCACAACTTTTTCTTTCAACCCGAGGTGGGAGTCGAACTTCCCGAAGACTGCTGGAGACAGAAAGAGGGTGATGATGACGCGATGGATACCAGAGAGGAAAGAAGAAGAGATCCGAGGCACAGAGAGGCAAGGGAGAGGAAAGGCGCTTGAGGTCTTATTGCATCCGCATGGAGATCCGCTCCATCGCCCACTGTGCCGTGTCGCCCAGCGAGCTGTTCTGCTTACACTCCATCAAGAACTTCTGGTAGAAGGGCTTCTCAACGAAGAAGGGTCCAACGTTGTCCAGTGTGTCCGCAAGATCTCCCAGAACCCACACCGCGTTCTTCGTCACGGCAGAGCTCCTGTTCGTATCTTGGTAGATGCTTTCTATGAATCCGATGATCTCCCGGGCGTGGTCATGGAAGGCCTTCAGTTGCTGCTTGTTCGCCTTGAAGCCCTGGAACAGGCCAGAGTAGGCCTCCAGGATGCCGTTCCTCAGGTCGTTGTTGTAGTCGATCATGTCGTCGTCGTCCCCCGCGACCTGCTGGGTTTGGATGGACAGCGCCGATGCCGACTCCAACATCGTCAACGCGTAGGGAAGATACTTCTCGAACTGCCCCTCAATGGCGAGGGCAATGTCCCCGAAGCAAGAAAGAATTGATGGCTTGACAGACCTGTGCAGGTTCTGGGCCTGGAGATCGTTCAGCAGGAAGAACATGATCTTGTCGCAGTACTTGGCAATGTAGGGCCCCAGGGCTCTGCAGAGGTCCCCAACCACCTCGACAGTCGCTGTACAGACCTGATACTCGGTAAAGTTCTGCAGCCCCGTCTCAATGTATGGGAAGAAGGCGTCCATGTACTTGAGAAAGTCCGTTCCCATGGTGTTCACGAGGGCTCCCACGGCTAAGAGGGCCTCCTCCAGCACGGTGGCGCTCCTGCAGGCGAAGACCTGGAGAAAGAGAGTCATCAATTGGTCCGAGAAGGCCATCAGGCTGACCTTGGTGGCGTTGTTGTCGATGGAGGACAGCTTCTGGATCACGACCTGCAGCACGCTGCAGAGCGAGCCCTGCAGCTCGGTCTGCTTCTCCCTGTTCTCCGCGCTCTGCACATTCATCGACAGCGTCTCCTGCAGCTTGGTGAGCATCAAGGGTATCAGCTGCAGCAGGAGGGTCGCTGTGTCCTTCTTGGAGCACCTGAGCACCTCGTTCAGGGCCTCGAAGGCATGGTATCTAAGCTTAGTGCTCTGGTTGATGAGCGCCTTGTTCGCGACTTCGAGCAGGGCCGTCACAATAGGTTGAAAAAATGGGGACAGAGGTGACGTGTCCCCCTCAAAGTCTTCGTAGCCGGTCGCCAGGTTGTGGAAGACATAGCACACCTTCTCGGCAATCACGGGCTCGCCCTCGATGCTCTGCAGCATCACGGCCACCAGCTGAGGCAAGTTGGTCGTGTTGATCACCGCAAAGTCGAGGTGGATCCCGTGCAGCTCAGCGCAGATCCTCCCGATGGTCCACGCGGTCGTATCCCTCACGCACATGTTCTCATCGTTCATCGCGTTCAGCAGGAAACCAAAGGCCATGTTCACCAAGGGCTGCAGAACCTGCCCGGAGGGCCCCTCAAGGAGCGAGCCAAAGGCCATGGTGGCCGACTCCCTCAGCCTCCAGTCCGCCTTTCCTATATTCTCCTGCACGTAGGGCCACACCAGCGGCACAGCCTCGTCCTGGATTGTGTTTGCAATGAGGCCGATGCAGGTGGCCCCCGCCATCGCGATGTCCCAAGTCCCGTCGTCCTGGAGATCCTCCTCCTGCTTGGTGAGCGTGGCAAGCAGCACGGGAACAAGGTGGGGAGCGGCGTTCTTGATGAAGTTGTGGCAGCTCTGGGCCTGTGTTTCGTCGTCCAGCAGGCACATCTCCTCGTCCGCGATGGTGCACCATACCTCCACCGCCTGGAGCGCGACAGACTCGTCGTCGCCCTGGATGGCCTTGCAGCTCACCTGGTACAGGTCGCTCATATAAGGCAGGAGCTTGTGGTAGTACGCGGCGGTGATGGCCACGATGCACTCGAAGGACGCCCTCCTCGTCCTGACGTCCGGGCTCTGGGTTCCCTCAAAGGTCATCTGCATGATGTACTTCTGCTCGCCGTCATTCTCAAAGTTGACAGACGCGAAGTCCACCGCGTTGAGCAGGGCGCAGGTCGCGGCATACCTGACCTCCTGCGAGGGCTCCTCCTTTCTCATGCCCTGGACAATGGCGGTGAGGATGTTGTTCACCTGGGCCTGCTCCAGCCCCGAGTCCTTCAGGTCTGTCAGCTCCTCGCAGATGTAGCCCAGGGTCTCCAGGGTGCACAGCCTAAGCGAGGTGATGTGCGGGTGCTGCGACAGCCCCATGTTGTGCAGCAAGATCTGGATCAGGTCCGGCCACAGCTGCCTTGGGATCTCGATCCCTGCTATCTTCGCGACCACCTGGGCGCAGACCTTTCCCACCTCCGTTACAGGGGAGGCCAAAGAACTGACCAGCCTCCCCTTTATGTTGGCCTTCAGGTCCACCGCGAGCTCGATCCATTTTTGCACGAGGGCGTTCTGCGCACGAGTGGGGGAAGGGAAGAGGGCGGGGGGGAAAGGTCAGCTCGTGCGCGCGCGTGAGATCGAGAGATCTCGCGCGGATGAGAGATCGATGCGGCACCGCGCGTCTTCCGAGTCCCGCATCTCCGGGGGGAGAACCACTGGACGTGGCCTCGAAGGGCCGCCTCGTGCGGCGCAACCCCGTCCGGCCGACGCTCCGAAGCCGGCGCGCGGCAGGGGGGAGGGGCGCCCGGAGCGTCGTTTTCCCTCTTTTGCCTCGCTCGCCTCACCTTCCTCGCCTCGTCCCTCGCGTCGAGCTCGTTCTTCAGGATCAGGCCCGCCAGCCTCCTGGTGTCGATCGGTTTGGACTCCTCGCACAGCTCCTCCGTCAGGCTGGCGACGAACTGAGCGTGGTTGTTTTCCCTGAGCTGCTGCAGGTGCTGCTCCGCCTGTCCTCGAAGCGCGGCATCGGGGCTCTGGGCGCTCTGCAGCACCGAGGTGAGGCCAACCGCTCCCGCGCCCACGTCCGGGGCCGCCATGACCTCCTCTTCTGGAAACGCCGCCTCGCCCCGGCGAACGACAGCTTCTCGACTTCTGGCCCCCGACAGCTTCCCCTCGCCACCCAAGCCCAGGCCTCCGAGAGAGAGAGGGAAAGGCGGGGCGCTCGAGGAGGCGAACGAGTAGAAACCTAATCGTGGGTGCAGTGCAATTCAAATAAAAACAAAATCTCCCTTGCTCCAGCTGGGGGAAACTTTCCCCATCGGAAAACTTCCTTTACGGAAACCGCGGCCATTTCAAACAAGGGGGGAGGGTCTTGAAGTCTGACCCAGGGGGGGGGGGTGCCTTGAAGTCTGAAAATCAACACCAGACGCGGGAACCGGTTGAGCTCGGTGGAGCTCGGACAGCGATCGCGGCGGAGGCCCAAGAGCTGCGATGGAAGCCCCGAGGGGAGCCGGAGAGCCCGCAAGAGACGCCAGGTCGCCGTGCTGACGCAGCACGAGCACCCAATTCGGCGATAGAGTGAGGTAAGAGGGCGCGCCAAAAGTCGAACCCGGGCCCAACACGCACACACGCACACTGGCCTTTGGGCGGGTTGTGACTCCGCGGGGGCGCCGATCTGCGGGACGGACCCCCGCGACCGAGGATCCAGGACGAAGGGAGGAGTCGATCGGGGCCGTCCGGACCATGAGATTGCTGACCCGCGAGCTCCCGCCCCACGCGCGCGAAACGCAGATTTTACTGCACACCATGAGGGGCCTCGCCCCGAAAGCGGAGCCGCGGCGGGCCCGGCGGAGCGCGCTGGCGCTGCTCTTCGCGGCCCAGCTCCTGCTCACGCTGGCCGGAACCGTCGCGGCGGCGGAACAGTCGTCTAGACCCTCGGGCCAGGGGTGCCCCAACGAGTGCTCCGGCAGAGGCGTCTGCGTGCAGTCCACGCTCCAGTGCGAGTGCCACGCGGGCTACGGCGGCCAAGACTGCGGCGTGGAGCTCCTTTCCCTCGACGAGGAGTCGAGCATCGTGAAGGAGATAGAGAGCCTCGTGGAGGTCGACCTCGGGCCCGCCCCCACCGTGGTGCCCAGTGTCCTGAAGAACGCCCTGATCTACGCAGACAACATTGGGCAGGACACGGAGAGCGAGGCGTGGAGGAACCACATCAAGACGATCACGCCCAGGAGGCTGCTAGAAGGGGACACCACGACGGGGGCCGGGTGCGGGTTCTACGACGTCTTCTACGAGGGCTGCGGGTCTTCCGCGGCGTGCTTTTACGGGGAGCTCGAGTGCTCCGCGGATTCGCCGTTCTACTCTTTCTACGACGGATTCATCCCGCACGCGCCCACCACGCACGTGAACGAGACCTTTGACGAGACGTTCTCAGATGAGAACGACATCTTTGGGTCCCAGACCCTCTCCCTCGCCACGAGCTCCACTGGGGAGAGCTATCTGGGCCTCTTCGCCAGCGGCAGGTCCCTGCTGGTCACCCTGGCGGACCTCCCCATGACCTCGTCCGAGGTCACCGTCAAGCTGCGCCTCCTCGTGGACGATGACTCGTTCAAGGTCGACAGCAGCAAGGTTACCGAGATGTTCTCGCTCTCGGTCTCTGGGGAGGAGTCAGCCATCGAGAGTCTCGTGTACAAGGGGTACAAGTCCGAGGTTGGCATGCCAAACTACCACCTGGAATTCTGCTTCGACTATGGGAAGGAGCTCCTGCGCTTCAAGATGCAGATGAATGGCCTGGGAAGCTCCAAGTGGGGAATTGACAACCTGTCTGTGTCATCGCTCGTGTCAAACTACCAGCCGGTCGCGAACAACCTTGAGGTCTTCACCTCGGCCGACCCACTGGACGGATCCACGGCGATCGAGCTCAGGGGCTCTGACGTGGAGTGCGACTCGCTGGCATTCCAGGTGACGAGCCTTCCGAGGAACGGCTCGCTGTACATGTGCGAGTGCGACAAGATTTGGACCAAAGCCATCGGCGCGGTGGATCTCCCTGCTCACGTCACTGGACCCTGCCACAGGGTGGTTTACCAGCCCCAGGTGTCCACGCCCACCGGAGACAGCTCATTGTACGACACATTCACGTACGAGGTCGTGGACAGCAAGGGGTATGCGAGCAACCCAGCTTCAGTGAAGGTCTTCCTGACGAATGACTCAAGTGTGCACATACCTGTTGCAGGAGAGGAAGGACTCGCCTTGTCCTTCAACGGGATGGAGAGCATCTTGTCCCTATCAAATGCCTTTGCCATGCCCCTCTCGGCCTTCACCGTGGAGTTCAGGTTCAGAGCAACGGGTGATCTGAGTTCGGGAACCCTCATGTCACTCCAGGGCCAGTTTGAGGTAGGGCTCAGCGAATCCCTCGGGATATTTGCTGTGTTCCGAACCACTGAAGGAGCTGCAGTCGTGAGTACCCCAGCTTTTGACCATAACGCATGGAACCACGTGGCCGTCAGCTTCAGCACGGAGGGAATCGTGATGTACTTGGGGGGAAAGGCTGTTTCCTCCGCAAAGAACAGTGCACCTCTGAAAATGGGCACAACCTACGTGACAGTGGGAGGCAAACTCGTTGCAGGAAAGGTGGACCAATCGTCATCCTTCCTTGGCCATATTGATGAGATAAAGATCTGGAATGCCCCACAAGAAATGAGTGGAGACAGAGAGCTTCTGGTCTACCACAACTTTAATCACGGCGAGGACGTTCCGGTGCTGTCTGCGGCGTATGACTCGAGCCCCAACAGCATCGATGCCTTCTTTGGCATCCTGAATGAAGACGGAGTTTCCTCTGGCGTGGCATCCCAGTTCCCGTCCTACGTGGTTTCTTCTGACTCCTTTGGGAACATCCACACGACGCAGGAGGACGTGCCCGTAGATATTCCACTCCATGGTGGCACGACCTGTGAGTCTCCACCCTGTGGAGTGACGTTCATCGTCTCCACTCTGCCGCTCTACGGTAAAATCTATGATGGCGATAGCGCAGTGTACTCATCCCCGCACGGCCTCAGCGGAAGGAGCGTCAGATACGTCCCGGATAAGGACTACAGTGGCATTGATGTCTTCAAGTACCAGGTCTCGAATGGAGCAAAGATGTCCTCAAAGAAGGGCGTGGTCGTGAACGTTGAGCCAGTGAATGACGTTCCAACTTGCGTGTCCAGCAACACCGCTGTGATCAGTGAGGGCAACGAGACATTCATCAACCTTCAGTACATCGATGCGGATGATGACTTCACTAAAGTGAGGGTGACGAGGCTACCAAGGAAGGGAAGTCTGTTCCAAGTTTCAGACACCGGGTCCAGGGGGGAGCAGATTTCTGTGTCGGGTACGGAGGTCACGTCCTTGTCGAATTTGGTCATATTCTCTCCGTCTGGCCTCTCCGTGAGCGGCTCGCAGGATGGTGTGTACGATGACTTTGGTTACGAAGTGAGCGATCTCCACGGAACGTCGCAAGAGTGTGGTGTCCAGGCCACCCTGAATGACGATGTTTGTGATGCCAAACCCATTGCTGGGGAGAGTGGCTTTGCCTTGTCCTTCTCCGGCCACAAGGAGGTTGCCTACTTGGGTCACATGTCAAACTATGCCCCTGATCAAACCTTCCACGCAACTCTTCAGTTCAGGACGTCATACTCCACCCAGAGCACTTCAATGACACTTCTATCTGCTGGGCCGATTGAGATTAAGTGGAACAAGTTGGGCCTGCTCGTTGAAGTTGGGCCTACAACGATCTCCACCAGCGAGTCTTTCGCTGATGGCCACTGGCACGAAATTGAGCTGTTGCACCAGTCTGGAGCTACATCCCTTTTTGTGGACGGGGTGCCACAGGGATCGGTGAGCACGCCTTTGGGCGGCAGCCTCAATCTGCACGAGCCGGATACAATCAGACTCGGCCACACGGGTGGGGAAAGCATTGGCTTCCACGGGGAGGTCGATGAGGTTTTCATACTGGATGGCGCCAACTTCTTGGCAAAGTGGCATTTCAACGAGGGCTCCGGGAGGTCCATCGTCAACAGTGCAACAGGAGCTCTGCACTTGTCGCTGGGAGACTCGGGCATTGAGTCCACGCAACCCAAGTGGGTTCCATCGACAATCCCCTTGGAGAATGGATTGGTCATCGAAGATGTGGCATCCTCGCCTTATCAACTGTCTTGCTCGTCCTCTCACACTGAAGACCTTGAGGCAGTCATCCTGGCCCTGCCAGACTTCGGAAAGTTGTTCTACACCGAGGACGGGAGCAGCAAATCTTACGAAATCACAGCTGTGCCAACACTCGTGAGCATGAATACAGTGCTGTATGAGCCAAGTGCTTTACAGTGTTCTGGCACAGGCGAGCCACTGCAATTGCGAGGAACCCACGACCGCTTTGCATATGCCTGTGCAGGTGACCTTGTGGAGAGTCTTCATGGTATCCTTGGCTCGTCTTTCTATGGCACAACATCAGCAAGCATGAACCAATATTTGAACACCACCAAGCTCCAGCAGAAGCTCGACTCAGTTCCTGAACCTGAGCCGAGAACCTCATCTGGTGTTGAATTTGTTAGTGGACTGCCAACCATCCCAGATGATTCGGTCTTCTATAATGCCATGGTCACTGGATCGCCTCCATCCATCCCGCATTTTGAGGCGCAATACCCAGACCTGCTGATTCCAGAAAGGCCTAGCCCTCCCCCTGTGAGGAAAGTGGCTCAAGACGCCTTGGATCTCCTGGTCGCCACGATCTATCCAGATCTCCACAGCGGGACAGGTGGGATGCCTGCCATTCAGATCACCTCCGTGAAATTCGAGTTGGACTTTGAGAAGGCCAACTTTGAGGACACGAGTGACTCGATGAAGACAGAGTTTGTGCAGCAAGTCGCCGTTGAGATTGCAAGGGAGGGCAACGTCATGCAAGACAGTGTGGAGATACTATCCTACGAAGCGTTCCCATTCAAAGTCAAGGCGAGGGTTTCTTACATGGCAGGAGGACTGGATGCCCAAAAGAATGCCGTGTCTTTGACCAAGAAGCTGCAGGAAGACCCCATCTCGATGTTCACCGACGGATTCTCTGCTACCTACGGCGATGCTTCTTTGGCTGACATATCAACGGAGACACTGACTCCTTCAAGTCTCAGTCACGTGGATGAAAGCTGTGTGCCCTTCTCGAACGTGCAAGTTGTCGATGTGGAGCTTCGCGACATCAACCACTATCCTGTTGGATGTGTGGCAGGCAACTGCACTCACAGCTTTGAGTATGGGACCACGGACCCTCTGGAAGTTGAGTTGCCAGCTTCCGATGAAGATTGTGATAAGCTCGAGATAATCATAACTCAGCTGCCGCAGCATGGAACAATCAACACTGAGAGAAACGCCACCTGGAAAAATATTGTGAGCAAGAGGGGTGTTCTCGCTGAGGGAGCTCCATTCACGTTGTACTATCAGCCTGAGGCCAACCAGGAGCATGACGACGCATTCTCGTACGTCATTTCTGATGGAAAGGTTTTGTCTGACGAGAACACGGTGACCTTTGCAGTCAGTTCGGTGGGCCTTGCAACAACCGCGAGTGTCACTGGAAATGCTGGCTACGCTCTCTACTTTGATGGGGTGGATGACGTGTTCAGGGTGAAGCATTCTCTTGTGGACGTTTCAAAGCCAATCACCATTTCGTTCTGGCTCAAGACCTCCTCGAAGATGCAGAACGGCATGAACGTGTTTGTTGCTCCTCCGCTGGAACTCAAGTGGTCTGGGATTCAGGGGCTGCAATTCTCACACGGCACCTCTGTCGTCTCTTCGACGCAAAGTCTGAATGATGGGGAGTGGCATTTCGTTGTGGCAACTTCTGATTCCAGTGGTATGCTTGCCTTGTACCTTGACGGCGTGAAGACAGAGACTCCAAGGCTTAAAAGCGGCACAGACAACCATACCTTAGACCTGACCTTTGGCGCTGTTGAGGTCTCTCCTGCCTTGGGGTCATTCAACGGTCTCATTGACGAGATTGTCATCTCTAATTAGGACAATGCCGAGACCATGAACAAGGTCTTCTTCGAGGATCATTGTAGCTCATCCACGCTACCGTGCCTGGATGGAACTGAGGAGGGCCTCATTGGGTACTACAAACTCAACGATGGACTGGGCGGTGTTGCCGCGGACTCCTCCTCAATGAAGCAGAACGCCATCCTTGGATATGATGGCAAGATCCACACGCAACCCCGTGGATTGCATCCTTCGTGCCTCTCAACAACACTCTCGATGTTTTTGAGGGATCAAAGGCTGTGGTCTCCCTGCACGCCCCAGGGGGATTCGTAACCTTCTCTGCCCTTCCAGCGCACGGACATCTGAAGTCTGGAGGAAGCACAGTCACTCTTGGGTCCCAGTTGAACACAAATGAGCCCATCACCTACACTCCTCACAAGAAGTACTACGGGACAGATTCTTTCTCGTATGCTTCAGGTGACGAGGCGGGAGGTCTCTCAACAATGGTGCACATCACCGTTCACCCTGTGCTGACCTTCAGGCCCCCAACTGCCAAGGTGGGCACAGTTTACGTTGACTACCAGAGCCCAGATGCCGTGAAGATACCGCTTGATGTGTCCAAGGGTCACAAATTGTCCGTGCTGAGGGTTGGCATTAGCTACCTGCCATGGCATGGCACCCTATACCATGACTCGCTGCTAGAGAATCCAGTGCAGGTTGGAGACTATTGCAATGCGTCCACACACAGGCACGCCGCAGTTTATTACTTGCCGACTCTGAATTCACAGAATGAGTACGACCACTTTGGATTCTTTGTGGAGGATGTTGCAATCGAGGCAACCGAGGCCAAGTCATCTGTCGTTGCCCAGTCCTCAGTGACAATATATCCCGAGAACACTTATATGGTGAACAGTGATACGCCTATCGCAGGTCCTGCTGGTCTCTGCCTTGCTTTTGACGGGAGCAAGCAGTATGCGACGTTGGGATCGCTTGGTGACTATGTTGTTGGGGGAGCTTCTTCATCGTACACCGTATCCTTCTACATGAGAACGGATGCTGTCGTGGAATCCACGATAACTTTGATGACGATTGGAAATCCTGCATCGGCAGCCTCTCCAAGGCTTTCACTTTCAAGGCTGAGGGGAATATCCCTGTGCTATGGAGGGGCATGCGCATCCTCAAGGAAGGCGTTGAACGGCCAGGACTGGGCCTTGGTGACGTGTTCTTTCACCGAGGAAGGTGGGAAGACAACTGAGATCAAACTTCGCATTGATTCGGACCAGCACTCTGTGCGGAGTCTGACACAGGCGCCATCGATCTTGGGCTCAGCGGATTCTCAGATCACACTTGGATCGAGCACGGCGCAAAACTCCTACTTCTTGGGAGAGATTGATGAGCTCAAGGTTCGATCCCAAGCTAGTGATGTTCAGGAGTACGCCTGGTTCAGATTCAACGAAGTGTCCGGCGATAAGCTCGTTGATTCCTTGAGTGGCTTGGAGACGGGAGCCCTTGGATCGGATAGCATGCAACAGCCATCGCGGGTGACCTCAAGCTGCCCCGTGCACAGACAGGAGATCTCTGTGTTGCAAAAATCCGAGGTGGCTGTCGAACTGATGGCCCTGAGCACGGAACCAGCGGTTACCAAAATGCTGTACACGCTGACGAAGCTCCCCTCCAAGGGATCGCTGAAGCAATTGAATGGGAAGGCAATCAAGTCTGTTCCGCTCCAGATTAGTGATGGCAGCCTCATTCTTGTTGCACCTTTAGGGGAAAGTGGCTCGACCGAGTTCAGATACGTTGTGGACGTGGAGGGAGACGGAGTGGTGGCTGGACAGTCTGCCGAGGCTGTAGTTGGTGTGAAGATATTGGAGGAGACTGAGTTTGAGCTTGAAAGCACTCGACTTTCTTTCACCATCCTGGAGAACTCCATCCTTGATGTAGATCTGAAATCCGTTGTAGCGGAGACTGATGCTTTGGCAACGCTGACTCAGTTCCAGTATCACATCACATCCCTACCGGAGTCTGGCCAGCTGTACTCGGACGAGAAGGACGCTGTGGTCTCCGCAAATGCCTTGATCCCATCAGGGCAGGTGACCTTTGTGCCTGCAGCAAATGTGATGGGTGAGATTTCGTTCGGATTTCAGGTTTCAAGAGGCTCTAGTGTCAGCCAAGAGGTTATTGTGACTGTGACCATCCAGGGTAACCAGGCTATTGAGCTGGACAAGGGCAGTACCATTAAGGTCCCAAGGTCTCCTGGAATCCCCTCTATGGACAAAGACTTCACGATTCAGGCTTGGGTGAAAGCGTCCGACCTGGGAAGCACGGTCTACCAGCTCGTTTCCACTGCACAGACAACTGCTGAATTTGATCTGGATCGCGCGCAAGAAAGGCTTGAGACTCCAGTTGCATGGCCAATCTCCCTGACGAAGGTGAACAACTACTCCTTCGACATCTCCAGATGGAACCACGTGTCTTTCGTGTCGTCCATCTCAAAGAAGTCCTTGTTCATTGACGGAGTTCTCGTTGGCCTGTCTGCCAACTTTCCAGAGGCCTCTAATGCCGAGGATGACAGCATCATAATCGGCTCCAGTCAAAACTCGAGATTCCTTTTGGATGAGGTGCAGATGTACGACAGAGGGCTGGAACAGCACGAAGTCGTGCAGTCAATGAACTCAAAGTACGGATTGGGAGCGGTTGGGAAGGATGTTGCGTTTTACCATTCTGATCCAACACCCTCAAAGTTCTCTCACCTTACCTTTGACTCTGACTCCATGCCGTTTTGGGATGATGCTGCAGGTCTCTCCGCATCAATTCAGGGGAACTACAAGATTAGCAAGCTTCACATACCCACCTCCGTCTCGGCCATCAGAAGCAAAGAGGACGGGCTGTGGAATGCGGTCGATTCACACGGGAACCTTGACCCTACCGTGGGAAGCGGCTACGCCCTCGCATTTGACGGCATTGATGACTCACTCTTTGATCAAATTGAGAACCCTGTCCAACACGAGGGAATCAAAATTGAGCTGTACGTCAAAACCCCAGGCTCTGCTGGATACAACATGGCTCTGGGTACTTTCGGGAACATTGCTGTTGGGTGGACGAAGAATGGAGGCCTCGGCCTCCAAGTACCATGCGCGGAGTCCGTGTGCCGAGTGAACTCCCACTTGAATCTCGATGACAACGTGTGGCACCACGTCACTGTGACAGCGAGGTACGTCAAGTCGATGATTAACTACCCCAAGGTTGTTGCCGATCGAGTTGATGTTTCCCTCAAGGTGGACAAGAACTTTGCGACCTCGAGGGTCTTTGACAATTTCGATGTTTGGGGAAGCAATGCCGTTTTGCTCGGCTCTAATGGCAGCCAAGCACAGGCAAAGAACTTCAAGGGCGTTTTGGACCAAGTCATAGTCTCGAACGCCATCACAGAGTCGGCCTATAGAGTGTTCAACTTTGACACTGGTTCCGAGCATGAGGGTGCCCGAGTTGATGGATCTCCAAAATACATCTTTTCTTCTGCCCCCATCACGTACAGCGCCATATCCACGCTGGAGGATCAGGCGGTTTTCATCAACCTTATGGCCCATGATGTTGACTCTGACAAACTGAAATTGTACTTGAGGAGCGCAGAGGGTGGAACCGTCCTTGACCTCTCTGGGAAGAAGCTGGGATTCTGCGACATGGGAAGGAGCATCCAAGTGGACGAAGGCCTCTGCTCCGAAGCGTTGGTGGAAAACTTGACCATCATGGTGCCCTTTAAGGATGTTCACGGAATTTTCAAGATCGAGTACATTCTTGATGATGGGTACTCATCAGCAAACTTCAGTATTGAAGTAGAGGTCATCCCTGTGAATGACCTGCCAGTCCTTCCTGGAGAGCAAACGATTGATTTGAGTGACTTGCCGCCGGAGTCCCGCACCTCGGACGGCTTGGGTTACATCTTTGGCCCTGACGTTTTAAGTTTTGGAGGCGATGCAGATGTAGACTTGCTCATGTACAGAGTTGACATGGCCCCAGGTCACGGTACCCTGTTTGAGTACTCTGCCACATGTGCACTGGAACCAAAACCTGGCCTTTGCAAGACTTTGGGCCAGGGAGGCATGTTTGCAAGCCACACAGGAGTGATTTACGTTCCAGATACCCAAAGCTCCCGCTCTAGTGCAGGGGTCTCAGACGAGTTTTCCTACAGTGTCACAGATGGAAACACTGGGGCTTGCGTTGGGAGCTGCCTTGGCAGTGACCCTTACTACAGCCCTGCAAGCCATGTTGCGTTGGAAAACATAGTCCCGCCCTTGCTTGAACACAACATTGGCCATGCCATTGATGTGGAACGCGACGGCCTCTACGAAATTGTCCTTTCCTCAAATAGATACATGGCTGGCGAGATGGCCCTTGAATTCTACACCCAAACGACAGCAGCCCCAGTGAACAACTTGATCCTGGCACAGGGCTGGTCAGGCACGGATCCGGCATTTGAGATCAAGGTGGCAAGATCAGGACTTGTGTCCATCTCTGTTGAAGCTGGACTGCCTTCCCACAATGCCGGCGTCTACTTGAATGACGGAGTGTGGCACCACGTGCTCATCTCCAGGGATAGCTCGAATTCCTATTCTTTTCTGCTCGATGGGCAGTTGATCTACGCAGGCAAGGGAGACGACAAGGACTCCGAAGTGGAAATTGACAGGTTCGTCCTGCTGGACGGTATGGCTGGGAAAATTGACGAGGTGCGGATTTGGAACACATCGAGTCCAACTTCAAACAATGACCAGGAAGATGGATTGGTCGCCTACATGCCCCTCGACATCTTCGTGACTGAAAACGACTACGCCTTGGTCCGGGACAACTCTGCGGAAGGTGCTGTGGTGGCCAAGTGCTTCAAGTGCGTGCAAGTGGCCTCCAGTGATCGCTTGCCTCATGCCATTGAGTTGACTCTTCAAGCGCAAAGGGGCTCAAGCGTAGACATTGGCTTGCCGGGATCTGGAGCACACTTTATCGTGACCCGGCTTCCCCCGGACGCTTCAATTTTTGATACCAATGCTCAGACCGTCGAGGAAGTCAGGGATGTTCCTTACCTGCTGTCTGGATCGAGTATCAGACTCCAGCCGGATGCCAAGGGCGCTACCCAGGTGAGAATGCTTCAATACATCACTTCTGATGCTTCTGATGTGAAGTCTGCTGCCCAGAGCGGTGTATTGAAGTCAATGACGGTGAACATAGTCCCCCTGCCAAGCCCACCAACGCATGGAGGAGCACCAAACGAGTACAATGCTTCTGCAAGAATTGGCGACAGTGTGGTGATACCTCTTAAGTTCTTCGACGAGGACCTCCCTCATGACAAGATTGAAATCATCATCACCACTGTGCCGGAGCGTGGCGCCCTCTTTCAAATGGTGGGTGGGATTGCACACGACATCCAGGCCATGCAGCCTCTGAACTACACAGTGGACGGGACGCTTGCGACAGCTCCTGTGATTTTTGCCACGGAGGCAACTGAAAGTGCTGGCCAGACAGTGTCGTTTGGATATCTTGCGATCGACTCCAATGGCCTTCAGTCTGAGGAGAGAATTATGAGCATCACTTTGCTTTCAGCATTTGAGCAAGAAGGCACTTTGCCGCTCTTCGCAGCGGGCAACATCTTCAGTGAGACAGGCAGTTCGCTAGAGCAGCCCAATCTGCCAGTGCCGCCGCCTGTGGTGAAGGATGACATCCATGTTGACTTGGCCGTGACAAGCTTGAATTCGACCGCAGAGATTGAAATTGAGTGCATCAGCGCCATAACTCCTGACGTTCTTGAGCTCATTGTGACAAGTAATCCCGAACGTGGAAAACTGGTTATGGGGGATGGGACGGTGGTCTCATCTCCCGGCACGAAGGTCAACAAGGGCAGCGACGCCAAGGCAACGCTATACTACACTCCTGACACTACGGAAGCAGGTGAAATCTCGTTTGGATACGTGGCCTTTGATGGCTCACGGACAAGCGAGGAGGCCCACGTCACAATCGCCATGACCAACGCCAGCGCGGTCATCTACAGCACTGTGAACGTCACAGAGGCCTACTGGAAGTATGTGCAGGTCGGCGCCAGTAGCAATGTTGTTCAGATCACCGAACTGCCTGCAACAGGAAAGGTGCACCAAGTGACCGAAGATGGATTGATGGGTGAGCTCATTGAGTTTGTGCCATGTGAGGTCACAAACTCGGATAATGTCGTGCTTGCCTGGCTTGATCCTGAAGCTGCTGACTCTAGAAAGTATTGGCCACTAGAGATGGAATGGGCTGAAGTGGTGTCTAACGAAAATGGGGTGGGAGCAACCGGGCACATTACCTTCAATGTGGAGCAGGTGAACAGTTCTCCTCGTCTGGAAGCATCTGTTCAAGAAGCCCATGTGAGTGCCGGTGACTCTGACACGGTGATCCTGCTCAAGTCCTCAGATTCTGAGGGTGACGAGCTAGTGTACATCATCACAGAAGTACCAGAGCTTGGCTACCTCACCACCATGTCGCGGATGTCTACCCTCCCCCTGCAAGTGGGAGACAGGTTGACCGGAGTGACGTCCATTCTCTATGACGCGAGCATGGTCAGCGGGAACCATGTCGCGCAATTTGCGTACACGGCGGATGATGGTAATGCCGCAGCCCACATTCCAGAAACGAAGGTCATTCTTCGCATCGCAGACAGCAAGAGTGTCTCCTTCCCACATGTTGCGGGAGATGCTGGCTATGCTCTGAGGTTTAAGGGCGAGGGCAGCCATCTGAGGGCCACAATTCAATCTTCGGCCTTCAACGAATTTACCTTCGGTATGTGGGTGAACAGCCAAAATGCATTCTCATCCACGAGACAGGTAATGCTCGCAGAGATCCCCGGAGTCTTTGAGCTTAATGTGACGAGAATAGGCAACCTCGTCCTGAAAATCTACGACAGCTCGGGCTCCTCAACCATTCTGAAGGAGGCCTTGGAGGGAGCTCCAATCAATGACAAGAGCTGGCACTACATCTCTGTCGCGCTTGAACACAGGATGCTGAAGGAGGACAACATTGTTACTGTCAAGGTGTATGTTGACGGCACTGAAGCTGCGTCTCAGGTCGTGTTCCTCAACTCTCTCGTGCATGATCCAAGTGAGCTCATCATCGGAAGCCATTTCGCCGGAATGGTCGATGAGGTCTTGCTCTGGAGTACATTCATGAGTCCCACACACTCTATTCCTGGAAGCTCCTTCCAATGGTCCTTTGCTGGAACTGAACCTCTTACTGGAGGGGAGGATGGACTCCTCCTTTACTACAGGTTCAATGATGTGGACCAATCCGTCATGAGCTCGCTGTCCAGTTTGGGTACCGCAGAATCTACCAACCCCTTCGGGGCGCAGGAGATATCCATTCCTGACGCTACCGGAAGGTCCACCATGATTTTAAGTGGGGTATCCTTCTTGCCATCGAGCGTGCCAGTTGGAGACTACATCGAGCTTGAGGAAGGTGCAGAGGCCAAGTACGTGCTTCAGGGAAGCGCGACCACTGTTTCAATCACCACCCTTCCGAAAATGGGAACCTTGTTCCTCGGGGGCAGTGTGGTGTCTACCGGCAACTCTGTCTTTGCTAGAAGCTCTGTGCCCGCGCAAAGTGATTTTGAGGTCACATATATTCCCAACAGTAATGCAGCGGGCTTTGACTCGTTTGGGTACACCTCAGGAACCTCCTCTGAGGCACTGGTGTCCGTAAACGTCAAGCCCCTGAATGACCCACCCAGAATTACCTTCAGAAGCACGAACTTGAGCATGAACAGCATCGCAGAGGACCTCGAAATCAAGCTGACTGGAACAGATGGTGACGGTGGTACCCCTACCCCAGTCATCTGTGCCCTGCCACTTCATGGAACCCTCTACCAGTACGACGGTAAGCTCATTTCGTCGGTGCCCACCGACGTGTTTGACGCAGAGGGCAGAGTTCTGTACACTCCTCCAGTGAACGACCACTTTGGAGGCCAAGATGAGTTTGCATTCATGCTTTCAGATGGGGTATTGCAGTCCAATGAAATTCCCGTTTCTATCTCACTTGATTATGATCAAGCCAAACGAATTAAGAGCGGAGATGGCCTTGACTTCACATCGATTGGAGTCAACCAGAGCAACAGCTACACGGTGGAGTTCTGGATCAAGTCCACGAATGGAGCTGGCCAGCGTAGAAGGCTGGCAGAGTACAAATTTTCTGCTGAAAACAACTTGGGTCAGACTTATGTCGATTTTACCACTGGCGATGATGTAGGGTCCATGCTGCAGGCAGCAGAAGTTGTGATGGGCAACAGCATGAAGAAGCCCATCGATACCATGGACTCGAGCTGGCACCACATTGCCACGACGTTTGATGGCAGGACGGGCATGAAAAAGGTCTACGTGGATGGAGCACTGGACCTGAGCCAAAGCATATCGCTCGCGACCCATTCTCAGAGCGCCAGAATAGGGGCCAAGACCTACGTGACTGGAATCTTGTCCGAGTATTTTGACTCCTCACAAAGCTTTGCCGCTGATTTTACTGGATATATGGATGATCTTGCAGTGTGGTCGTTTGCAAAGGATGTGAGACAAATCCGTGACTCGATGACGAATGGCGTGAAGAGCGGGGATGGCGGTCTCCTCTACTACAATGACTTCCAGGGCGAGCAAAGTGCGGAATCGATCTCTGTGCCCATCGCTGGAAAGGGAGGATTTGCCCTCCAAACATCTCTTGGGAAGTACCTGCAGTTGGACGGGGCTCCGTACGACCTTTCCGGTGGCTTCAGCGTCTCCGTATGGTTCAAGACGTCTTCCAGCAACCTTGAGTACACGTGCTTGATTTGCAGGGGATCACTCCTGGGAGAGTGGGCAAACTCTGGAATGTGGAGTCTCCAGTGGTCCAAGGATGGCTTGGGATTCCACATTATGGCCTACTCTGGTGTGAACCCTGTCATTGTCTCGGCAAGCACGGGCAAGTTCTTCAACGACGGAGGCTGGCACCACGCCATCGCAACATTCAACTCGGCCACAGGTGACATGAAAATCTACGTTGATGGGTATGGGGCCGCGAACGTGGCGGAGATATTCACAAGCTCCGTGCAGCCGGTCACAATTGGTGTTGATGGAGGGGCCTCAGATATTTATGCTACCTCTTACCATGGCCTGATTGAGGAACTTGCGTTCTGGAGCAAGGGTCTGAGTGAAGAGGAGGTCACATCCCTGCTTGCGGACACTTTGTCTCTTCCTGCTTTACCCTACTTGATCAATTACTACACGTTCAACCAAGTGTCGGGGGGGGTGATATTCTCAGACGCAGGTGGACCACAGATCCCCTACTCTGACCAAGACATGATTGTTGAGTCCACCCTGCCACTTGACTTTGTTGTCCCCGAGGTGGAAGATCTGGCCTTCATCGATTTGCACGCCTTCAGCGAAATTGGTGAGCGATTGGAGTATGTTATCCTGACGCTGCCTAGCCATGGCCACCTTTTCGCAGTCGATGAGACTGGGGAGAGAACCAACTTCACAGCAAACGGATTCCACACCCAGAGCAGCCAAATTCGCTACCAGAGGTACACATCCACTGAAATGCTGGAGCCAGCAACGGAGGACAAGTTTGTCTACATGGTGACCAGCGGAAAGCTCTTCAGCAGAGAGGTGACAGTGAAAATCCTTCTCAAGGAGGAGAGAGAGCAGCCTATTGCTATTCCGAAGCAAGTCCAAGTGCTGGAGGACACCCCAACTGAGATTGTTCTCGAGGGCTATATTCCTGGCGGAGGAGTGCTGCAGAGTGCCAAGATTTCTTCCTTGCCAAGCAGTGGCTCTGTGTCTTCCACGTTCTTCAACGTAGATGGAAACAGCCAACTCGTTGTCACGTACACTCCATCGGAAGACTATGACGGGGAGGACTCTTTCGAGTTCCAGGTCGTCGACACTTTTGGAACGTTCTCGAGCCCAGCACGCGTGCAGATCAGTGTGATGCCCGTGAACGACGCCCCGCAGATTCTTGCGCCGTTGACGTTGAGCATGACCTCGAACAAGACGGTCATTGGGGGAATCCAGATCGTTGACGTCGATGCAGGAGCTGCAAGCATGACGCTGACAGTGAAGACCGGGAGTGAGCTGGAGAAGGTCTCCTTCACAAGCTACGAGGATGCTGAGACGTCTATTGAGGTCACAGCAGATATCAACACACTCAATGATCTTCTGTCCACCTTGTTTTTCATCAACCCAAGCAAGGAAGACACCACGATTCTCATGGCTGTGTCAGACAACGGGGCGTCTGGAGAGGGGCAGTCGCTCACCACCACTACGACCATCAATGTGATCTTTGAGAAGCTCCCCGCCAGCCAGGCAGTGTTCACTGAAAGTTTGCTTGGCATCAGAATTGACTACCTGTATGATTTCTTCCGTGTCGATGGGGATACATCTCAGATTTCCACAGACTGCGCGGAATACTTTGCACCTGAAACGATTCTCAAGCTTGGTGAGGGCAGCACATGCACGCTGCTCTCCCGGCAGCTGGAGGTCTTCTTCGGGACAGACCCGACAATCCTTTCTGGTGACATGCTGAGTCTGAATGGAAATGTTCTTGTATTCTTGTGCAGCGCAAATGATTTGGTTGACGGGTGTGTTCCTGGTCTCATACCTTCGTTTAGCATTGTTTTGCAGCCACCAATCGATTCGGTGAGACCTGTTGCCAAGATCAACGGGCCGGCGAAGGTGGGTGTGTGTGAGGAGTTCACCTTGGACGCTTACAACAGCAATGGTGCAGCGGGCAGGCCTCTGCAGTACCTCTGGGAAGTTTTGGAAAGCCCGCAGAACTTGAGCTCTTCGCTGAGCTTGACAAGTGGATCCATTACCATTCCTGCCTCTGTCTCTCCCGGAGAGTATGTCTTCAGCGTGACTGTCACGAACTTCATCAACAAGCAGAGTCTACCCTCGACTGTGACGGTTGTGAAGGACTCAAAGGCCTTGCCCGTGGTGACAGTATCTCCCAGGTCAGATATTGTAACGAGGAACAAGAAGCTAATCATCAGTGGGTTCGCGAAGCAGACCCTTTGCCAGGGAGAGACTGAAGAGTCTGGCCTCGGCTATGTGTGGACACAAATGTCTGGGCCAACCCAAGTAGCCTTTGAAAGAGCGGCGAACAACAGAAGTATCACCATCAAGGAAGATACGATGATTCCAACCTTTTCGGCATCCAACCCCTACACTTTTGAATTCCTTGCCTTCAACACTGAAAACACAACGCTGAACTCGAGTGCTATTTCGACCATCACTGTTTCGCCAAGGAGGCTATTTGCTACGATTGATGGTGGTAACCGAAGGTTGGCCAGCACCATGTTGACTTCTCTTGATGGCAGCAGGTCATTTGACCCAGACGGCGGTGCGATTTCCTACTCCTGGAACTGCAGCAATTATGACGGGAGCACGTGCACAGAGCTCTTGGACTTTGACACCTCGAAGCCAACTTTGGATATTCCAGGAGGAACGTTCGGGTCAAAGTCCGTGACATTCACTCTGGCAGTTTTTGGCAGCTTTGCCGGCGACACGCGCGTGGCAACCTATTCTGTGGAATACGAGTTCACCACGGCCCCCGTGCCAATGGTTTCCATCCAAGCCCTGAGCAAGACAAAGGTCAACCCAGACTCGGATTTGAAACTCGTTGGGTCCGCCTCCTCTAGCGTTAGCGCCGTGAGGCAGCTGGAGTACGTCTGGACAGCAGTGGGAGAGGCTGATGTGGCAGGTTGCGCTCCTCAGCCCGAGTGCCAAATCAAGGGAAGGCTTCCTCAGGACATCACCGGAGTTAGGGAAGACCTTTTGATCAAGGGAGGCTCTTTGTCTCCCGGACGGTACCTCTTCACCCTGACCGTCATTGATGGAACGTACACGGCTTTTGCAACGATGCCAGTCGTGGTGAATTCACCGCCGAATGGTGGTGTGTTGCAGGTCCAGCCTGCCTCAGGTGTGGAGCTTCAGACCAACTTTTTGATTAGCACCTCGCAGTGGGATGACGAGGACAGCCCTCTCGCATTCCAGTACTACTACCTGACCAAGTCACAAACAGTGAATCTCGGGGGTGTCGTTGGATCGTACACCAGGGAAACCTTGCTTCCAAACACTGCGATTAAGGTGGGCGTCACTGCCTACGACTCCTTTGGAGCGTCCACTTCAAAGACGGCACTGGTCTCTGTGAGCTCCCTCTTGAGCGAGGGACTCACAGCTCAGGAGGTTGGTGCTGTTTTCGAAGAGTCCGTTTCAAACGTCAAGGACATTGCGGCGGCGGGAAATGTGGACGAAGCCGTGACAGAAATTTCTAATCTGCTCGAGTCGATGAACAGTGCCAGCAGCACTTTCACAAGTGACGAGGACGTCACCTCCCGACAGGAGCAGCGTAAGCAGCTCTTGACAGTGATTTCGGACAGTGTGGACGACGTGGACCAGGAGAACCTCGCAGACATCCTCCAGTCCATCACCGGTCTCACCTCTGTGGCCTCTGAGGTCAGCTCGGACAGTGAGAAGCTGGCACTGGATTCTGTGACGAGTCTAATGGATGGAATTCTGAGCCAAGACTTGAGCGTGGACTCTGCCGTGGCGGAGGCCTTTGCGGGAACGTTGTCCAGCTTGATTGATGTGGTTTCAAGCGAAGACTCCGAGGCTGATTACGGTGCCTACAGCAAAATTGATGATCTACTCACTCAAGTCTCGGTTTTGGCCGTTGCGGACTTGGATGTTGGTGTAAAGTCGACGCTGCAGACCGAAAAATTCAGCGTTGAAGCCGTCAAGCCGGATCTGGAAGCCGAAACTGTCTCTCTCGGCGAGTTCACCATTCCGGCGGGCGCGCTCAGCTTCTTCGGATCCAGCAGCAGGAGAGGTCTCCTTCAGACAAACAACTACGTCCTTGTGTCAAAGACCTACTCGATCAGTGGCGGCGTTGCCTTCAACCCTTACGGCTTGGCGAGCGAGATGAAGCCAATATCCCTGGTTTCGGGAATCAAGGTCGCGCGCGAGGACGGGACCCAGCTCGACCCGCAGCCGACAATCTTCAACCAAGCAGACGCTCTCGTGCTGAATTTGGATCAAACCAAGACGATCAAGGCGTCCTCAACACCAGAGTGCAGGTACTGGCAAAGCACAAGGTGGTCGGGAACCTACATGGACGTGAGGTCTGATGAGTCTGATATCAGGTACGAGCCAGAGGTGATCCCTCCGTACGGAAAGTTGGTGTGCACGTCGCAGACTTTCGGAGACTTTGCTGCCTTCGAGAACCTTGCGCCGCCGCCACCACCGCCATCACCGCCACCACCTCCACCGCCATCGCCGCCACCACCATCACCGCCGCCTCCGTCGCCGCCGCCGGCTCTCGTTGAGGAAACGGAGGGCTCAGATGGCTCTGAGATCGGCATCATCGTGGGTCCGATCGTCGGAGGAGTTGTCGTCATTGCGGTCGTCCTCTTTGTGCTTCGCCGAAGGAAGCGTATCCGACGGCAGGCGGTTCTCCCAGACGTGTACGGAAACTTGGAAGAGGAAGAGGACGATGAGGAGGAAGAGGACGAAATGTGAGAAACAAACACAAACTGTATAAAAGATGTAATCTAGAAAGACAACCGATTATTTTATTTCGAGCTCGACTTCAATATTGACCCTACGTGGCCGGGGCGCTCCGTGCTGGGCGATGGAGAGGCTGGGCCGCCAGGAGAGGCCCATGATCCCCCACTTGAGGGATGCCCTCTTGGTGAGTCTCTGCAGCGCCTCGAAGGCCGAATCCTAAGGCCTGATGTTCAAGAAGTCGCCTTCGTTGATGTCAAGCCGCTGAGACGACGCTCAGACAGATCCATCCATGTCACTCTTGTGATCAAGAATTTTTGCTGGATGCCTGGACTTTTTCAAATAAGGAATGAGGAAAACAGTGACAGCTCCAGAGGAGCAGGCGAGGGACGGCCCCGACGCTAGCGAAGAGAACGTGAGAAGGGGTGGACCATCATGCAAGCAGGTCAGCCACGAGGCCGAGTTGCTCAGGCCATCGAATC
>Ga0160423_10000681_pt1 | contig 28239 bp, 25 predicted proteins | sample CRUFie14St8metaG_FD_108191 | JGI IMG/M metagenome (GOLD analysis project Ga0160423, IMG submission 108191) | Marine microbial communities from the Costa Rica Dome - CRUD Field 142mm St8 metaG | ecosystem: Environmental > Aquatic > Marine > Oceanic > Photic zone | place: Costa Rica: the Eastern...
AATGGGGTACACTCATTAGACCGTGGAACAATGTAGATAAAAAATTTATAGCTGCAATTTATAAAAAATTTAATTGTGAAGAATTAATCAAATATACATGGAGCTGTATAGGCTATGCTGAACAAACAAATAATTTTACGCGCCCTTGTGGTAAATGTTATTGGTGTAAAGAAAAAATGTGGGGATTTAATCAAATATGAAATGGTTTTGTCCTCTTCCTTTTTATCACATTTATTCTAATTCCAATGGAAAGTGGGCAGCATGTTGCTTGTCTAAATCCCCAGGACATACTACCGAAAACACATCTTTAATGGAATGGTACAACTCAGAACATATGAATAATTTAAGAGATGAGATGATTGGTCTATCAAATTCAAGTGAAAATATAAATGCTTTTTGTAAAATATGTGTGAATCAAGAAATAAATGAAGGCTCTTCTACTAGATTAAAATGGATTTCAAACCTTAAATCAGACAGAAAAAAAGGAGTTGATAAAACTGTAGAAGAATACGTAAACACTAACAAAATATCTTTTAAAGACAATAACTATAGATTCTTAGAATTAAAATTAAGAATATTTGGAAATCTTTGTAATTTATCTTGTTTTATGTGTTGGCCTCAAAATTCATCTTCAAGAATGAATGACGTAAACAAAATGGCAAATCCAATATGGAAGAAAATGCTAGTAGATCCAAGCATGTCAAAATTTTTTAGTAAGGGTAAGTCATTAATGAAGGAACAGCCAGCAGATAAGTTTCGAACTACTATTGATGAAATACGATCATTTTCTAAAAATATAGAATCAGTAAAAATAACTGGAGGCGAGCCTTTAATGTTAGACAGTCATTATGAACTATTAGATATGTTTATTGAAACTGGAGATGCTAAAGATATAAGATTAAAATATCAAACTAATCTTACAAAATTTGATAGAGGAAAAAATAATTTTATAAGCTATTTGCACCAGTTTCGTTCAACACATATTTCTGCGTCTATTGATAGTTATGGTATTTATGATGAATACTTAAGAAAAGGAACTGATTCTAAACTTGTAGCAAATAATTTAAAAGTGGTAGAAAATTTGGACAAAGTCACTGTACACATAGCTTCAACGGTTACTAATTTAAGTGTGTTAAGACTTAAAGAGTTTTATAAAAGATATAAAAATTATAAAATTGAAAGTTTCATTCTTACAACTCCTGAGTTTTTAAATATTAAACACTTACCAGATGAGATAAAAAAATTTTTGATAGAAGATTTAAAAGATACTCCAAACTTATATGAATATGATAAAATAAAAAATATGTTAAGCGAACCAAGAGATGAAGATAAATTTCAGCTAAGTTTAAAATACTTAATAGATACTGATACCTTATATGGCAGAAAAAAAGGAGTGTTTGACTTGTGGCCAGAACTTAAACAATACTGGAGACATACATGATAATTTCTCATAATCAATATTCTATAGATTTTCTTAAAGATGTTAATTTAAATGACCATGACAGTGTAGGTATATCTTTATCAGGTGGTACCGATTCAGCCATGGTTTTCTATCTACTTTGCAAGTACGCCCCTCAATTATCGATAGTGCCTTTTACTATGATTGAAGAAGGCCACCCTACTGCTCGTCCAAATAATATTTGGCACGTGGACGAAATATGTTTATACATGAAAGAAAAATTTCCTAAAGTAAATATTAAAGATGTCAGAGAATGTAGATTTAATCCAAAAGATCCAATACTTCATGAAGAAGCACTAGACCATATAAAAAGAAAAATAGTATCTGGAATAGAGCCGTATGGTTACGTAAAATCGCTAGCCACTAATAATTTTAGAAATAAATTAATTGATGCCGGAGAATTTAGTCTGGTTTGTTCTGGTATGTCTATGAATCCACCGGTAGAAGATCAAAAAAAATATAAGTTTACACGAGTAGAATCAAGACGTAATCAATCAAAAGATGATGTTACAAATATAAAAAATAAAATAGTTTTAGGAAAAAAAATAGTTCATCACAATCCTTTTATTAACTCACATAAAAAAGTTATTGCAGCCTTCTATCACAAATATAATCTTATGGATGATTTATTTCCTTTAACTTCTAGTTGTGTTGGAACTGCAACAGCTACTGATTTTTTTACTAAGCCTTGTAGAGTATGTTTTTGGTGTCAAGAAAAAATGTGGGCATTTGGTTATTATGATGGTAAATTAACAAATAATAACCCTTGGTTAAAAAAAAAGCATCGAAGTAAAGTTGGAATAAATATTGATATAACTCATCGATGCTTACTACAGTGCCATAAGTGTATGAGACAACAGTTTCCAAAAATGCACATGAGAGGCAATGATATATCATTAAAAGCAATGAAAAAACTATTAGATTCGTATGTGCCTCAAATTGATTTTTGCGGTCAGATGGGAGATTGCATATATCATCCTAAATTTATCGACATACTAAAAATGTGCACTCAATATAAAGATAAAAGATTTGTTTTTCATACTAATGGATCTCATAAACCTAAAAAATTTTGGAATCAAGTTATTGAGATATATAAAAATCAACCACGACTTAATCATAGATGGTGGATAGCACTTGATGGATTGCCAGAGGAGAGTCATATATACAGAGTTAATCAAGATGGGCCAGCTGTCTGGGAAGTAATGAAACGTCTAGCTAAGTACACAAATGTATATTGGCAATATATAGTATTTAAATATAATGAAAATGATATTGAAAAATGTAGAAAAATGGCAAGGGAAAATAATATTACTTTTCTTAAACTTATTTCTAGTAGATGGGATGAAAATGACCCATTTAAACCATCGCTAAAATACACAATACCATCAAAACACGAATTACATGCTAAAAAAAATGAAACTTAATCCACAATGCATAAATGATTATAAACAAATTACGTTATCTGCAACGGGCTGGGTATTGCCATGTTGTTGGTGCGATAATTCTACAAAAGATTTAAATCAGTTTAAAGCTCTTGGTTTTTTAGATTCTGGCTTAAAATTAGAAAATGTAAATAGCTTAGATGAAATTTTGACATCCGATCAATGGACTAATTTTTATTCTCTTTTAGATGAAAATGCAGAATCTGCACCAAAAGTTTGTAAATCATTTTGTGGAGTAGATTACAAAGCGCAAAAGTATGAAACATGATAAGAATCATAGCTGTACGAACTGGTACAAAATATAATCAGTGGTACGAAGATAATCTAATTTATATGATCGACAATTACTCTAATATTAAGTATGATATATTAGAAGTAGTAAGAGATAATAAATTTGATGATGATAGAGGTGTCTTTAATAAACTACAAATGTTTGATAAGTTTACCGAATCACATATAACCAACTTATATTTTGACTTAGATGTATGTATTAAAAAAGATTGTAATTATTTTTTAAAAGAAGAGTTTACGTTATGTCATGCTTGGTGGAGAGATCCGCATCACACTCCTCTTAATTCTTCTATAATGTCGTGGAAAGGTGATTGTAGTCACATATATAAAAAATTTATAGAAGATCCTGAATATTATATGTTTAAGTACCACAGAGGAATAGATCAATTTATCTATGAAAACATAAAATATAACACGTACAAAGACAAGTCACTGTATTATTCATTCAGAGAAGCGCCTGAAGAAAAAGATGCTTCAATATGTTTATTTAATCAAAGGTACGAATTTATGAAAAAAGAAGGGTGGTGGACTAATTACTTTGTTCAAAAATATCAATAGCTATTTTAGTTGCTTGTCTTATATTTTCAGCTTTTCTTAATTCAGATTTCATCTTTCTGCTTTTACAATTTTTTACAAAGTCTAATTCAAATATTTTTAATTTAAATACAAAAAGAGTATTTTTAGAATCACTATTATCATCTTGCTCGTTCTGCTCAAATAATACCTTTACAATTGCGTTATTGATAACATTTTTATCTTGAAAGTCTTGTAATATTCCTTGATCTTTTGCTATTTGTATGGCTTGATTTTCAAAAGCCTTTTGAGTATTTTTTATAAATTTATACGTGTCTTCGTGTAATTTATCGATATCAGTATGAGTTAATAAGTTCTCCCAATTAGGATCACCATCTTTAGCTTCGATATATTCAACTCTCTCAACTTTTCCGTCAGTCCAATAAGATTCTACTATAGTTCTTGCATCATTATAAAAATGAGCTCTTACAAATTCATGTCCAGGGATTGCCATAATTAACTCCTTGTAATCTTTAAAAAATAAGTGTTTATAGTTTGAGGTGAACCACTAGGAAATTCTTGAGTACGATAATCATTAGCATTAACAAATCTTTGTTGATACGTACTTCCATCTAGTCTCGTATCAACCATACCACTACCTCTGTTATTGCCAGTTCCATTTATAGAATAATTAATTCTAGATCCTGCAGTGTTAACTGTATGATGCCTCATTTCTGCTAGCAGCATAGCATCAAAGCTTGATGTAGAATAAGTTTGCAAATCGTTTCCGGTTGTCACTTGAAATGGGACAGTGATTGATGGTGCACTACCTTGGTTTGTTCTAAACAAATAGTAGTTAGTAATAGTAGTTGGCTGATCTTGCGTCTCTGGAATTCCACCTGCTGTATAAGCTGCAGAGTTTGCACGAGTATCAGTAAATACAGGAGTTGCAGATATTAAAGTATGATCTGTTAAAGAAGTTGCCGTGTGTATTCTAAATGTTCCGTCTCTATCAGTTCCATCAACTAGACTCGTGATAGCCTGAGTTATAAAAGTATCAAAAACATCAGTTGCTGTCATAGCTTGAATAGCTCCGCTTCCATCATAATATACAGGATATAATCTATTATTTGTATCAGTTGGAGCGCTTAATGATGCGTTAACTTGACTTATCTTATCAAAAACTATTGGAGTTACTTGAGCAACGTTAGGGGTCTCACCTGCCGTGTCAAAATTAGTAGCATCAGTTGTACTGGCACCAGCTCGCATTCTAGTGTCTGACATTGAATCTAACGTGCCGCTACTTCCAACAACACTTAACGTTACACTGGGATTGCTTCCATGAACATACACACAACGATCTTGTATCGCTGTGACCATCGCTGACGTCATTTCTCTGAGGTTATTACCATCATTATATAATGGCCTTCTAACTGCCATGATATTAAACCCCTGCGCCGTGTATCGTCTTTAGTGTACTTCCTGCTGAATCTTTTATTAAGAGTGTTGATAGTGTTTTAAGCTGCACTGAACTTACAGCATCATCTGCTATTTTCGTTTCAGTTATAGAAATTGGTTCTATCATAGAAGTGTTGATAGTATTTGGTGGTACAAAAAACCTACCTTGCGAAGAATCAAAACCTATTCCATTAGCACTGTCTTTTTGAAAATTAGACATAATGCTTGTTTCACCTGAATCTGCTTTAATTAGAGCAAGCACTTCTGCAGAATCCATAGCGTTAGCTTGAATCAAGTTTATAACATCAGCTGAATCAACCTTATTTACTTGAGTATTGATTTCATTTATTGCCGCTACTAAATTACTTTTATCTGTGGTAGTTAACGTTGCTTTGTCACCTAGATCACTAGATACCGTATTTGTCTTAGTAACCAGAGTGGTTACTGGATCTGATAGATTAATTGTTGTTACTGCCATCGAGTTTCTCTATTATTTTACCTAACATGTTTTTAATATCACTTACTTCATTCTTTAGGTTATTTATATCTTCTTCTTGCTGCTTCTTTAAAGCCTTTCTTTTTCGAGCTGCTTCAATTTCTGCCTTATTCACGTTTAACACGACTCCTGTTCTAGTGTCTTTAACGTAGCCGTCATGACCATCAACTTTAACAAACATTAAACACTCAGCGCTATAGCTCTTAAGCTTGATAGCTGTGGTACTCTTGCACTATTAGTACTTCTAAAAACTATTTTAAGCTGAAACTTAGTAAACGCCGGAAGAGAACCATTTTGACCACCGATTAAAAAAGTGTGTTGTCTGTAAACAGCTAAGTTATCAGTGTTTGGAATTGCTTGTTCTATTGTAGCTAAAGTATAATTTTTAGTTTCTATTTCTTCGTCGGCCGTTGCAGTTCTAAAATATAATTGAAAGTCCGTTCCATTTGGCTTATTAGCATTTATTAATACTTTAAGACCAACTGCGTCATTAGCCAAATTGATAACCTTTGTTAGGTGCTTAGCGGCAGCAGACCCATTTGGATTAGTTTCATCTACGTATTTCAATGGTACGTTAAATCCACCTGTTGTTGCAGCAGAATCTTGCCTATCTATAACGTTATCATATAAGCTTGCCGATGTTCTTTGCATATCTATCATAGGCGATATATTAGAATCAGCAGCAGGCCTTCCCATAGTGATTTGAAACTCTAAAGATTTAGTGTTAGTTTCAGTAGATAACTCGATGGTTTCATCAGAATCATTTAGTACTACATAAGCTTTTCTAGAAAAATTGTTTTCACCTATTTTAATTGGATCAAAGTTATCATCTTTATCATGACTACCTTCTTCTCCTGCAAAAGATTTACCGGTAGTTCCCTTCATGGCAGCGTTTATAGTTGTGTCTAATGGCTGTAAAATTTCTATCTTTGGTACAATTATAGAATATGGTATATTCTTTGTAGCTAAAACTTGTCCGCCTCCTCCTATTGCATCTGAATCTGCACTAGAATCAGCATTAAAAGCGTATCCAGACCAATCTACTTTAGTTACATTATATTTTTTATTTAAAGTTGAAGCAAAGATACCACCAACTCCATTAGAATCCACTCCACTTAGCGTTACACCACTTCCTACTTGTAAACCATGATTTAAGTGTCTTACAAATACTTCAGCACTATTTTTTGTAGTTTTAATTGGTGGACTAATTAAATGCTGTTTAGGAACTGCAGCGTTTTTAAGTGAAACTGTTCCGGATGTGTGCTTAAAAGAAGCTCTGTGAAGCCTAAAAGTTAGATCTTGATTTTGAGCTGGAGTAAAAGTAACTCCATTTTGAGTGTAAAATAAACTTCCAGATATTGGATTTTTATTTGTTCTTCTCTCAGTAGATCCAAATTGAAATTCGTCTATTTCTGCAATATAAAGAGAATAATCTTTAGAATCAGCTATAACCACTAGTGCGTAATCTTCAAACCCCTTTAAAAATACTGGTTCTTCAAAAGTAAAAGATGTGGCGTTTAACTCTGGTCCAACAGTATCAACTACAACGTCTGCAGCTGGTTTAACGACTGTAGACCCTGGAAGAACATGCCTAGAAGATGGAACACCATTAACCATAGGCCTAAGTTCAATTCTTACTGGAAGTTTTGTAGTAGCGGGATTATCTCTAGCAGCAAAGAAAAGATCAACTTTAGTTGCGTATATTCCTTTCGGTTCATCTATAAAAAATGACTGAGCTATTGGCTGTTTATTTACGTTATATCCTAAACTAGTTACTGGCATACTATTATTCCTTCTTTATGTCCACGATCCATTACCTGCTCCACCACCTGGGTCAGATGAGTATCCACCGTCGTCACTATTATTATCATTATTACTATAGTTATTATTATTTGCTTGAACAGCTGCAGCAAGTCCTGGGTCTACTTGCCCTGGCTCATAACCTACTGTTATAGTGGATGTGTTTGAAACTGAAGTTTTACCAGCACCTATAGTTTCATCTTCCAAACCCATTGAATGAAAGTTACCAGAGATTTCAGGATCTACAGTAAATGATACTGAAAAATCGTCAACCTGCGCCATATTCATACCGTCAGTAACTTGTGCATCGTTAGCGAAGCTAACACCTCCTGTGACGGCCGTAGCTTGAGCGTCATTAGCATAATAAAAATTAGTACCTGCTGGTATGGTGTAAACAGTGTCAAATACTGGTGGTCCTCCATCTGGAGTATTACCTAAGTTTTGTCTTCTTTCCACTTTAACTCCCATCAAGTGAAGTATTCTAGAAGAAGCTACAGTTCCAGTTCTTGTTTCTAAAGTTCCTGCTGCGGTATAGTTAGCTTCTGCTACGCTTGACGCGTTGTTTGGATTAGGAGCACTAATATCTAGTAATTGAATTTCTCTTGTTCCTGTTTTAAATTTTAATTCATTATTATTTGGAATTATAAGTGATCCAATTATTTCGCCATTATCGTCAGAAGTTAATATACCCGCAGTGTCTGGATGAGTTGTTTTTCCAAATAAAGTATTTCCTGGGTCTAATGGATTATCACTATGCCTCGTAAAAGTTGATTCTTCTCTAACATAATTAGCCATGTTTTGACCGTCAAAAAACATAAAATGTTGAGTGTTAGGTCTTAATCCTTCTGCCCTAAAAAATATTTTTCTTGCTCTTATATATGGTATAAGAGTACTCTGGACTACTTTATCTTCTATGATATCTAAGACACTCTCTTCGGCTATAACTCTGTTAACCATTGAAGATATTTCATTAGTCATAGATCCTATTCCTAAATTTTCTACAGACTCTCCATTCCAGTTCCAAGACCAGTTGTCCCAGTTATAAGCATTAACACCACTTATTCTCGTAGTCCCTGGTACAACTTTATCATTAATTCTTTCGATATCTTTCCATTCATCAGAGGCCGGAGATAATATTAAATTTCCTTGAAAAATACTGGCTGCAAAAGGATTAATAGTTATGGCTTTTGTAGCTAAATCTTGATTAATATAAGGAGTTTCTCCAAACTTAAGATAGATATTATCACCGTATTTTTGAACGTTTGTAGATGCAGCAGAATCATAAATTAATTTTATATTATCTTCAGTAAACATCGGACGAGCTCTATGACGAACTGGATCTATCGAAGCTCTATGGCCTCTACTAAAAGAAGCGTCAGTGAGGCTATGATCTGTAAAGTTGTCAATTACAAATCCTGCTTTAAGTCTATCGTTTCCTGCTGAATCTATTATTTGTAAATTTTTAGTGTCATGCTCTAATAAAGTTAAAGAAGTTAACTCTTCTAACTGATCTATTCTTTTTTCTAATTGACTTATATCTTTCATAGTAAATCTTCTATGATTGATTTTTACAGACTTAGTATCTCTAGCATCGAAAGTATTTGCGCCTAAATACACATCGTATAAACCTAACGTATTTTCTGGTTTTGGTGGAACTTGAGGATTAAATCCAGGGTTTCCTCCAATAAATTTTAATACTCCTTCTGTGTCTATTACGAGCTTGCCTGCTTTTCCTAAAAAGTATGTTACGTCTGCATTTATTAAAGTATTTGGTTGCGGTACTTCTATTGCTCGAGCTCCAGAACCTGTATTAGTAAAGTTTCCGTCAGAATCCATGACTGATCTAAAATCTAAAGCGTTTCTTAAATGAATAACATTTCCAGTACTTAGCCTTATACTAGGAATTTTTGAATAATCTACTGAACCAGAATATGAATTAGCAGCAAAAAAGTCTCCAGCTTCACTATGAGAAAAATATTGATAGCCTACTTGAACTGCAGTAGAAGGAGCTGTTTCTCCGGGTTTTAATCTTAATTTAGCTAATCCATAATAACTTGGAAACTGCGCAAAATCTATTTCAAATCTACTACCTATGTCTGAGCTGTCACTTAATAAGTTAACTCTATCAACTTTATAAACGTCTGCTTGTCTTAAATTAATAAATTTAGATCCACCTCCATCAGACTCAACTAGATAGTTTTGAACTTTAGTTTCTAAAGTTTTAGCTTTTACTGAAGCATTTGCTTTATTGACATACGCTAGCACTTTAATACTACTACTAGCAGGAAGACCGCTAATAGTCATTGATTGACCGCCTGATGCAGTAAAAGACAATCCAGAAGGTATTATATCGCTATCAGTTTTTGCTACTATCCAATCGTTAGTGTTGGTAAAAGTTTCACCTGTAGCTGATAAAGGAGTTAGCGATGCTTGTCCAGCTCCATTTGATAGGGCAGTAAATTCTCTTTGTACTGTAACTTGTATATCTGTAAGTGTTTGAGGTCTTGGTTTTGGAAGTGCAAATATAGAACTGTTTCCAGTGACATCTTTTAAAACAGCTTTATTATTTTCAAGATCAAGATTAAAATAATTTGTAGAACTATCTCCAATAGATTGAACATTTCTAAAAGCCTGTCCTGCATTCATTTGAACGTCAAATAAGTGAAATCTCAATTTTGAGCCATCTTGTGTTACATGTTTAATTCTTGCACTACCTATAGTTGTTCCATTGTGACTTGAATCATTTTTTAAATCGTATTGCTTAAATAAAGTAGGTATTCCTTTAGTGGCGCTATCTGTGCTAGGGTTTACAAAAACAAAGTTACCAAAAGTTGCTGGTACTACTTCATTTTCAATAGTGGTCGTCGTAGTAGATTTTGGAATTCTTATTACAGTCGGAAAAGATCTTGAAGCTCTATGACCCTCAACCACTACTACTCCGTCGCTCACTCTTAATTGCAAATGCGTATTTGCGGAATCAGCTTGAAAATTAGAGATGAAAGGTTTTACAATGTAATCTCCAGAATTTTCTTTTATTCGTTCGGCTAAAACTTTATTTGGTACGTTAAATGCGTCACTAAGCGAAATTGCATTGTAGATAATACCTCGTTTTATCGTGACGACATGTATAAAATTTTCATCTGAATCGACATCTTTTCTCTCAGTTATAGTAAGACGTATTCTGTATCTATCTGCACCAGGGGCCGATATGTCTGGAGTAGCTCCAGAGTTATCATACAAATCTGTATCATCTGATACTGTAACTATATCTTCAACTGCTTTAAATCCTAAATCTGTAGTTACAACGTCTGAGTATTTTGATATTATTGTAGATTGATCTTCAGTGAATACAAAATGGCCTCTTGCATAGTAAATACCAGATTTTAATGTTGCTAGTATTCCTACTCCTGTTGCAGGATTAGCTAGTGTATTAGTAGTTTGCACAGTTAAAGTTTCACCAAGTGCTGTTCCAGCACCGGTCATGTTCTCTCCAGCAGTCATTCTTAAAGTTGTCGTTCCTGCTGTAGCGGAAGAAGTATTTATGTATTGAACATAAAGAGTTGCTGGATCTGATCCAGTGGCTTGAACTACTTGAAGAACTTTAACTTGTATAGATGACGTAGTACCAGTAAATATTTGACCAAGCAGTATTGAAGTGTCAGTAGGTAAATTGTTTACAGCAGTGTTAAGTTTTATAAATTCATACTTTTGATTAAGGTTAGCTCCCCCAGGTTTTACGACAGCACCTTCTTTGTATATGTTATTACCAAATCTTGATATTTGATTCTGTAAGAAAGTCTGTATTTGAGTTAATTCTCTTGCTTGTAATGATTTACCTGTATTAAATAATATTCTATGATAGTTATCACTATCGCGAAAATCATCTTTATACGTAGTTGAGAATGTAGTGTTGGTTAAAGTTGTCGCCATTTTTTATACCTTACAATGTAATTACCACTTTAATATCTTCTGTCTGTCCTGAAGCTCTTACCACTGGTGCTCTATTTTCTATATATAAAATCTCTCCTGATGTCTTTCTAACGTCATTAGAAGAAAACGCGTTAGAATCAGCGTCGAGTCCAGCAGCGACTAGTGTAGCAGCTCCGGAGCCTCCAGATATTGCTTCTCCTTCAGCAAAGGGTTTAAATCCAGTTGAATCGTTTTGATGAACAATTAACTGCGGATGAAATCCAGTAGTAGTTTCAATCTTGTCTATAACTGCTTTTGCTGTTGAAGAACCTCCAGTAATTGTGGTATCGATCGCAAACGAAGATGCTTCAGAAGAATCAGTAACTCTTAAACTTTGTAACATTAAACCAGAAGCTGCTGTTAACTTTTTACCAACTGTTGCACTATCTGATTGAAATGGATTTCTAATTAGAGCTACTTGTCTAAAATCTTGATTAATTATGAATGTTTTATTACTTACGGATCCTTGAGCAACTTCTCCATCTGGTTTAATATTAAACATTAAAGAAGTAGCTTTTAATTCATCTCTTGGATCAGCACCAATTCCACTATCTGGACCTATAATCGCTCTAGCAGTTGCAGTAGTTCCAGAAGTTGGAGCAGCGATAGTAACACTTGCAAAATTATATCCTTGTCCCATTTTGATAGCACTGTCTGTACTTGAATCTAATTCTATCTTAACCACAGCTCCACCACTTACTGTCGCAGTTGCTGCAGCTCTAACGCCATCTCCGTTTATAGTCACAGCTGGAGCACTAGTGTAACCTGTTCCTGCCTCTGTAACGGCAATTCCTAGTATTTGCCCAGGGACCGCGTTGCTATCAACTTGTTTTTGCTGAGCTTCAGTAACGTTAAGACTTGGAACTCCTGCTGAATCCGCTATTACTCTTTCAACTGGAACAAAGTTAGCCGATAAAAACTTGCTTGCTCTCGCAGCACTAAGTGTATATAAAAATTTCCACACGTATCCATCAGCATTTTTAAATGGTTTTGAAGTATTTAATCCACTTGGTTTAACTGTAGAAGTAACTGCAGTTCCATTAGCATCTTTACCTTGTTGTAAACAGATATAGACTTGGTTATCTTCAGTTATTACGTAATAACTGTTAGAAGGAATTTCGGTTAAATCATCGTCAAAAGCGTTGTATATTGCACCAGAAGTCCAATTGTATCTTGGAATAACAAAAGAAGTACCTTCAACTTTTTTTACTGATTGCATAGCTGATTTAGTATTTCTTATAGTTCTAGGTGTATCAGTTGGAGTAGGAACTGTTTCAGTGGCATTCCATTGTTCTGATCTGCCAATTCCAATGTAGTAATTTTGAGAACCAGCGTTTATCTCGTCAAAAACACTTTTCACTAGTTGCTTTTTAAGAATGTCTGTAATTATTGCCGTCATTGTCTATTCCTATGTTATTGTTATTCCGGTTGCTGAAGAATCGGCGCCATTCAACATAAACCAATTTGTTCCATCCCAAATACATTGAGTCGCTTTATTTTGAGTTAACGTAAAAGAAGTTCCATTAGCAAAACTACGAGGCGTTATAGTAGCTGCACCAGCACCTTTATTAGTAAAAATCTTATACTCGCCATCGGTAGTTCCATTACCTAAACCTACTGCAAGAGTTGAACCTGAATTACATATAATAAGACTTGAAGAAGAGTCTGCTTCTCCATCTGTACTTATCGTAGAAGCGCCGTAAGCAGCCTTACCAACACTTACAGATCCGGTTCCTTTTGGAGTCATTATAATATTAAGATCTGTGTGATTACCTGTGGCTGATAATGTAGGTCCAGTTGTTGATGCACCATTTGCAATTGTAATTTCATTAACTGCGCTTCCAGTTGCAGTAAATTTTATAAGTTCATTACCGTTAACGTCATTTATTGCAGTTCCAATGGTAGGAGAAGTTATGGTTGGAGTTGTTAACGTCTTATTAGTTAAAGTATCTGTACTAGTTCTTGCGACCAAAGTATCTGCACCTGATGGTATAGTAACAGTTCCACCATTGGTTATGCTTGCTATAGTAGGCGTAGTAAGAGTTTTATTAGTTAGAGTATCTGTAGTATCTTTAAAAACTATAGTTCCAGTAGCATCAGGTATAGTTACTACTCTATCTGCAGTAGGTTCTGCTGCAAAAAGTCTAGTTTCATGCGAGTCTAGGTTGCTGCCTTCAAAAACCACAGCGCTGTCTTGGAATTTAACTCTAGAAGCTAAAGTACTACTGTCTCCAGCTGCGCCTAAGAAGTTATATAGTTCAATAAAATTCGAATTAATTTTAGTACCAGCAGAGCGTAAGGTATCGCCAGTACCATCATTTGCAGCCGAGCCTGTATTAATATTTTGTCTTGTCATTTTTTATCCTAAATAATAGTTCTATTTATACTAGAAAGTTGAATCAATTAAGTAATTTCCGAATATTTCATTATCCATCGTCTCAGTTGATAGTGAGAAGTCAGGTCTTGCTGTTCCAGCACTATCACCAATATCGCTATCGTCGAACTTAAATGAATTTGGTCCAATTAGTTCACTTATATTCGAGTAAAATGTATCAATTTGTGTAGGTGTTAATGTTTGATATACACTAACTAATTGATCTAATCCTACTCTAAAATCATCAGTACCATTTTGATCTGAATCTATCAAAGCTGTAAGCTGTGCAAATGGAGCAATAGCTGCCAAAGAAGCTTCAGAAGTTATCGATGGTCCAACAGAAGAATCTAATACTACTATCGGCATCGCTCCAATGCCAGCATTTGCTTCTGTATCTGATGTTATTTGCGCCCCGAAGAAAAATCCTGCAGGGTGTATAAACTTTTTATATAATTCTGACCAAGTATTAGTAGATAAACCCGTCTTTATAAGAATCGAAAATATTTGAAACAATTGACCATTTTGAATTTTTTTTAAAGATTCTGGTCCTAACTTAGAATTACCTACAATAAATAAATCTTTTTTTGGAAACTCAACTTCAATAGCCTCTTGAAAGAACATTCTAAAAAATTCTTGTATAGCAAACTTGGTTCCTTTATTTCTTTGAAGCTCAGCTATTCTTCTTGCAGATATTCTTGGATCTGTAAAATTATCTCCGTTTGGAAGTCCACTAGCTATCTCAGATATTAAACTGTTAAGCTGAGTAGTTTCTCCAATATCTCTTAAAGAAAAAAGTTGCCTTACTTCGTTACCAAAAGAAGTTTGGCTATCTGAATCTAAATCTTCATAATATTTTTCTAAAAAAGTTACGAGCTTTGGATATTCATCTACAAAATATTCTGGTAAAGCTTCACGAACTTTTCTATTTAAAAAGTTCTTTGGTCTTCTATTATGATGATAGTTTATAGCCATTTATAAAGTTACCGCAGTGTTTTGAAAATCTAATAAAGCACTTGAAGCTGATTTACTAGTATCTATATCTAATATAAAATTACGTAATGGTCTTATAGTACTTTGATTAGCAGGAGTCGCTGTAATTTTTATTCCAGATCCTACGAAAGCTGAAGGATTGAACCCAACTAAATTTACAGTTCCAGCCGCAGCATCGTAAGAGCCAATGTTGTCTATCTCAACTGTTCCGTCTTGAGATATAATTTGTAACTTAGTACTGTTTAACCTATTTTTAATAGCACAAGTTTTTGAGTTAAAAGTAAAGTTAGTACTTGTTATGGTATGTATTGTGTCATCTGCTGATGCTAGTGTAGCTGGAAAATTTATAGTGTACGATAGCGAAGTTCCAGAAGTAGGTGTAAAACTTCTCTGCATTTTAACGTCCATTCTTGAGTTTAGTATTGCTACATCTAAATCATCGATAACACTTAGTATGTTAGATCTTCTAAATACTTTTCCAAATTTTTGTAAGTTAGAAGAAAAGAAATTGTTGATGGTTGTTTGTACACTTTCTTCTACAGCTTTTGCGGTTGAACTAGTTAAATCTGGATCAAGATTAAAGAATGTTTGAATTTCTAAGAAAGTAGTTTCAACATCAGCAAATTCAAGATCAATAGACATTATCGCTAAGTTTTCTGATAATTCTGTAGTTATTTCATCTTTAACTGCCTGCTGTACGTCTGTGGCTATGTTACTTTTAAATTTTAATCCTGCATAGACTCTACCATACACTTGAGGAACATTGTCATGGCCACCCCAAGCAATGACGTCATCTAAAAAACTACCAAAATTTGTAAGTATCTGAGCTTTATAATCTTCTGCAGTTACTAGCCTTCTTTGAGAACCAAATGCAATGGGAGCGTTTTGTCTTATAGATTCAATTGCTTCTTTATAAGCTCCACCAGCTGCAGAATTTGCTGTAGTGGCTACTACGTTATAAGCAACTGAGTTAACTGTTAATTGTGCAGTAGTCGTAAAGCTTGAGGCGCCATTAGCGACTGTTCCTTTTGTAGAAAGATAATCAATTATTATTTTATTACCAGCAACTGGAGCTTTACCAGTAGATATGCCATCTCCAAATATTACTTCATAGTAACCATTGGGGACTTCTTTTATTTGGTAATATGTTGTGTCATTAGTAATTCTTACTGCTTTACTTATATTAGTGTACGTGGTAAAACTAGTACTAGTTGCCGTGTCGAAGACTCGTACTCTAATAGTAGAAGTATCAATAGTAACGTCAGGTATCACATATATTTGCGCGTCTGTTTTTTCTCCAACAAAAAACGTTTTGGTTTTTTCTGTGCCTTCGAACACTGGAATTGCTGTATCTCCAGAAGTGTCTACTGTAAATTGATATAATCCATTGCCATCATCCGTACCTGTAAAATTTTCTCTTGTTTGAAAAGTATAACTTACATCATCAACAGTAGAAGTAAATTCTGTATTTCTAGGTAAAGTTATAGTAGTAGGTCTGTTAGTATCTGTCACAGTGACTGAGACATTTAATTTTGCTTGCGCAGACGAATAAGACCTTGGAACATATCCTAAAGATTCTGCATGAGCTACTATCGAGCTTCTTAATTGCGATGTAGTTAAAAAACTTTCATTCAGCGCAAAGTTAGCTATTAGTCCATTGTAGTGCGTATTATACGCTAGAACATCTAGTATGTTGTTTAATCCTGATGCTTCAAAATCATAATCAGCAAACTCACTTTGAGCTTTTAAAAACTCTTTTAAGTTTGCCTTGATAACATCAAAATCTAATTGAGTTGATTTTATTGAAGTTGCCATTTTATCTCAGCCTTGTTAAATTAATTTCTACAAAAGTTTCTTCTTGAGTACTTATCACTTTAAACGTCACCGTAACTCTTATTTCGTTACTATCTGGACTTATAACACTATTAACGTTAAGCACTTCTGCTCTAGGTTCATAAGTTTCAATAGCTTTTATAATGTCATCTTCTAAAGTATCATCATCAATATCTGTACTTAATCTAAAGAGCATAGCATTTAAATCACCGCCAAACCTAGGTAAAAACGGTTTTTCAGAATAATTTGTTAATAATAAATTCCTAACAGCTTGTTTTACTGCAGCCGCATGCTGTTTTTTAAATACATCTCCAGATCCTTTTTTAGCAAAAGATAAATCGATGTCAGAGTACGCACGCTCGCGCGCGGTAATAATAGTCTTATTACTTAAATTTCCGTCCTCTACTGAAAAAGCTTTTGCTGGCATTTAAATCCCTTTTCTCTATTTATATCAAGTTACAACAATATTTTCTATATTTTCAGTTTCGTCTAAAATCTCTAACAATTCTTCAGTGGTCTGCACAACGTTATTAAATCTTGTTTCAATTTTATTATTGTAAGTTACCGTCCATGGAGCTAGTATTTTAGGCATAATTAATATAATACAAGCGTGTAGAGAACCATCTGGATTATAAGTGTCATAATCTAATATCATCTTTTCAAAATTTACATGATCTTTCCAATATAACGCAAGATCATATGTTTTTTCTACGGCTACCTCGCCATCTAATCCATACAATCCATAAACTACAGCCTGACCGTTTGTTAACAGATGATTAATACCATCTGTTTTATCTAGTGTTTCTCCAGATTCTGCAACATAAAGACCTTCTAAAACTTCAAGTCTAAAGTTTTCAAATTCAGACGTACCAGTAGAAAAATTTATAGTCTTCATAGCTTCTGCATGAAGCATGTATTGTTTAGCTAAGTTCTTTCTTTCTGAAACTTCTGTTAAATGATTCATTGTTACTGGATCTGCATGACTACCTAAAAATTTAGATAAAGTTATGCCATCAGCAAGTCTAGTTCTTGGATTTATATCAGTTTGAAATACTGGATTATACTTGTGATCAGGTACAAAAACTGTTTTAAAGAAAAAGTTAGTTTCACCAGATTGTACTTTAAATCTTTTAACTAAACCATCTTGCGTTCCAATAGATTCAGTTCCAATCATAGCGTTCTTTTCAGGTCCAACTATTCTACCAAATTTTGCTGGTGTAGGAACAGCAAAATTCTTTGATATCAATCCTTCTGATACTATCGCTCCAGTGAAAGTTTGATTTTTAAGATTATTTGGATCTCTTAATTTAGATCTAGCCTTTTCAGTAGAAAGTCTTACAGGAGAAACTCCACCATAATTTGCTGATAGATCTATTGTATTAACAAAGTCGTCATTTGGATCTATCTGAATTCTTCTTATTCCTAAGTCAGATTTATCTAAAAGATCTGTTATTATAGTAGTGTTAGGATTAACTGTATTTTTATCGGTAGCAGTAGCTACAGTTGGAGTACCGCCTGTGCCAGCAGGTCCTATAGCTGCAGTTCCAGCTTTATTCGCCTCATTAGCTTTTTCGGCTACTCCAGTTAAATCACCGTGAAATGTAGTAGCATGCATCGAAGTAGAATTAACTCTAGGGATGTGCGCTGTTTTTCCATAGTACACAATCTCGTGGCCACCAATTGTTCCACTGTCTCCAATAACCGACAAAGATGACGCATTAATAATTGCATTTTCAGTAGATATTATTACTCCATTTTCAGATGTTAATGTGTATTCTGATTTCACGTTTTGTTCAAAAGTTCCGTTAATGTCTACTTCAACGTTACCTTTAACAGTTGAAAATTTATTACCTATTATTGTTTCAGTTTGAGAGCCTTTTATACTTTCTGCTTTACTTCCTTTAATTGTCTTTGTATGATTCTTTGTAACTTCTTGAGTGTATGAGCCTAATACTTCTTCATCAGCTTCTCCAGCTACTTTAACAAAATAATTACCACCTACTTCTAAATTAAAGTCACCAGCAACTCTCATGCTTAAGTTGCCATTATAAACTATCTCGCCATCACCTTCAACGATTACTTTCTCGTCTGCGGCAGTAACTCTTATTGAGTTTTTCGTAGAGCTTATAATCACACTTCCGTCTGCTCTCATTTCTACGCCAGAACCTGTCTTATGGCGTAACATTATTCTTTCACGACCAAAAGTATCGTCGTACTCTATTATATGTCCAGAAGCTGTTTGTTTGACTTGATTCATAGTATAGTTTGAAGCTGGCTCTTCTTGAATTTCTAAGTCAACTCCTTTTGTTCCACCACCAAGATAAACACTTTTAGTATTAACGCCTGTAGCTATGTTATTTACAGAACTTACTCCTACGTAATCTGCCCTTGGAAATTTTCCTGCAGGATCGCTTCTTCCGTCATCAGGATCTTTAACAGAAGCAAATTCTGCAGGATCGATAAATAAGTCAGCGTTTTCTAGTTCTTTCCCCATTTTTTATCCTATGTGTCTATTTGATTCGCATTTTGTATTGCAGTTGCTGTTCTTTGTATTTGAGTATCTAACTGTTGAGTTCCTTCTACAGCGGTGTCTATATTATCCGCAAAAGAATTTAATTTAGTATCAAATCCAATGACACTAGTGTCTAATAAATTTTTAGCGTTTCCAGCTGGCAAATCAATAGCTTTATTTAAATCTCTTAGTTTGTTATTAAATTCTCTTATAGCTAGAGGTGTGTCTGTTTTTAATGCATCTTGAGCAGCTGCTAGATCATTTTTATATTTATCACTTTTAATCTTGTGCGCTGCTTCACGATTAATCTTGTTAAAGTCAAGAGAGAAAGTACCTGAATTAGACGGCTTTAAAACTTTCTTTGGCTTGGTAATACACTGTGCTACTTTACTTGGCATTTCTGTAAAAGAAGATGGATCCTCAATAATAAATTGTCTTTTATGCTTTGCATTTACTCTATCCTTTACGTTAAATCCTGGGCCCATATAATCATTATCTATTTCTGAATCTGCAATAACTTCTCCACCTGGGAATACTTTAAAAAATTCATTTATGAACATATCAAACGTCTTAAACTGTTCTTCATTTACTGGCTTCAAAGGCGTAGCCACAAAAGCTATTTTTAATCCACTTAAAGCAAATGGAGCATATTCTGAGTTACGAGTCTGATCAATGGGGCGGCCTCTTTCAAGATCTCCGTTTCTTTTAATAATGTAGTGTGGTTGTATTCCATATAATTTAAATTTTCTATTAATTATTTCTAGTGCTTTTTTGCCAGCATCAGCAGAACCTGTAGTAACACTAATTTCATTTTCTAAATTTTTTAAGTCAAACTTTTTACTGAGTTCATGAATTTTTTTAGCGTTAGCTTTTTCAGGCGGACCATCTAAGTGCGAAGTCCAACCAACAACTAAACATCGTATTGAATCTGCTTCTTTTGATCTTGTTCTAGTTGAGTTAGCTATTTCAAGATATAATTCTTCAGAAGAAGATACTGTGGTAAAAACATAATTAGGAGACGTATTATATCCAGCAAATCCACTTTGTGCTGCTGTGATATCAAAAATACTACTTGGCTTAACATTGCTTGAAGTCGCTTCGCCTTTACTTAAATTTGACCTTACGTTTGTTTGAGCATTTTTTATTAGACTAGTAAGATTATTAGATGGTAAATCTATATTAGAAGATTTAAGTTCAGCAAGAGTATTTCCAGCATCGGTTGGATTTTGTATTACACTTCGTGCTTTACTTATCAAGTGAGCAAAAGCGTTTTGCTTTGATCTTCCAATGCCGCCAAGTAAAGACTTTGGATCTAAAGTACTTCCACAGTCGTTTAAAGATTTTATCTTTTCTTTATATACTGTTTCTACTTCTCTGTTAGCTCTTAATTTAGGTTCGTTATTAGGTCTTAATACTTCTAAAGCTTTAGTAGGATTTATAGAAGAACCAGTTGAAAATTCTCTAATCTTTGATTCTGATTTAGTTGGAAATATTTTCTTAGCTGCATTTTTTATAGATGCAGGATTAAATTGAGTAGCTATTCTTCTTAAAGCACCGTTTCCTGTACTTGATCTTTTTGTTATTGATGTTATCGCTGATATTTGAGTACTTACTTCTGTCACTCCATCTCCAAAACTTCCAGTCGTCTTGCAAAATAAAGTCTTATCGGTAAGCTTTTGAAATGGTTTTGCGAAATCTTGAACAGCTTTTACTCCACCTACGGTTTGAAAATCTTTTACAGTAGATCCTTCCAAGCTTATCTTATCAGCTTGAAAGTCTTCTGCTGAAGCCTGCAACTTTGCTCTAAAACTCGCAAGTCCTAGTGCAGCATCATGTCCTATAACAGGAGTTATCTCGTCTATAGTTGATTGTGTTTCATAAGATACGTTAACATCAGGAAAAGCTTTAAAAAATTCTATACTACCGTTTTTTACATCCCAGTTACCAGACTTGTTTAAAGTAGTAAAGAAAGTCTTTCCTTCATCTTTCGTAGTCACACTTGTTATATTAGGACTCTCGCCAGCGTCTTTAGGAAGTGGGAAAGTTTGACCCTTAAAGACTCTACCTAATTTTAGTAATCTAGCCATTAAATAGCTCCTCTACCTAATTTTCTATATTGCTCTTCAGCAAATTTTATTCTACCTTCATTGTTAGCATCTTGAGCCCTTGGTCTTTCGTATTTTTTGCTAAATATTAACGTAGCTTCTTTTACACTTTTTGATCTTTTTAATTGAGATAGACCATAAAACTCTGGTTGTGTTTCTAATTCAAATTTTACAAATTGAACTTGAGCATATAAAGATCTATAATTTAAGCCTAGATTTTCAGAGTATTTTATAAGTTGTCCAAGTCTATTTCCAGCTTTCTTTTGTGGATTCCATTGAGCAATTCCAAAACCTCTTATAGTAACGCCACCAACGACAGCAGTGTCCGTCGCTGACTGCGCAACAATATTTATGTCTCCATTTTTATCTCTTCCAGCTTCTTGTAAAAAGTTACCTATCATTCCGCACGTAGCTTCTTGAGAAAAAGAACCACCGCTTTTTGATATAAAAAAATTAAATATTTTTTCACAATTAGTAGATCCAGCCATCTTTGAGTCATTGTCAGCTAAGTTTGATCTAATACCAGCTGAAGAAGTTTGCGGACCTATTTGTTCTCCAAATCCTCCAAAAGCTACCAAAGCTGGATCAGTAGAAGCTTTATCAAATCCATCACCAACATCATTTTGTCTTGTTTCTATTTTTGGTATAGAACCTACAACTAAAGGAAGTTGAGAATTTTTACCGTCTAAAAAGAAACCAAAAACTTGAGCTCTCTCTTTAAGCTGTGAATTAGCTCCTAATCCTGAACTACCGCCTTCTGTATTTGGTATGACAACTTGAGCCCATGGCAAGTCATCATTAGCTATGAGTCTTGTGTCTTCGCTGTGTACACCATTTATTCTAACTTTTACTCTATCGAGTCTAAGAGGATCATTGATGTCTACCACAGTTCCAATGAACCACCTAGTGCTATCTCCGTAATAACCTTGCATTAAAATGTAACCTCATCTCCGAAAGACGCGAGCTTTCCACACAATAACACTGTATCAAATCTTTCATATTTAATCACGTGTTTAGCTCCACATATTATATAGTCTCCTGACTTTTTAGTATCTATGATTGGTCTATTTTCTCCGCGCTCTTGTGTGTTATCCAAAAAAACTATTCTAATAACTTGTCCTATAGAATAGTTAGCGTCTCCAGTTAAGAATTCTCTTCCATTAACTGTTATTGATATAGGAGCCTTAGCTAAGAAATGCTGCAATGCTTTTCCGATTACTTTTCTTTTGTGCTCGCTTGCAGCATTAAAATCATTATAGCTCTTAAAATCTGTTCCACCTTGCTTATAAGCTCCAGTAGAAGATATTTCTGATACTACAGTTGAATTATAATTTGATATTTTTCTATTTTTAACTGCATATTCTGGACCATACACGAATTTTTTATTATCACCACCTAATATATTTTCTTGTGCTAAATTAAAGAAGACATCATCATCGACTCTAAAGTCTACTTTCTTAGTTGTTCCAGTCATGGTATCGATAAATCTATATTGAGAACCAACTAAACCTTCTCTAATTAGTTTTAAGAGGTTATCACTTTTCTCGTAAGCAAAATCTTGTATAGAATAAAATCTTTGTATAGAGGTTGGAGATACTTGAACGCTCGGTGCGTACACGTACGGAGCAGCTGAGTTTATAGGTTTTTGAGTCAGCATAGATCCAAGATCTTTTAATATAAGTTTATCTAAAGCTAAAGTAGAATAAAGATAAAAAGGAGTTCCCGTAGAACTATTAGTTCTGTTTTTTAACCATACGCAAGCTTCAATAGGATGTAAGTTAGGAACTATAACTTTCATGTCAGAGACAGCGTCATCGCCATCTACTTCTACTATTTTATTTAAGTACTCATCACATATCTTCGATATCATGACAGAAGGTTTGCCAGTATAAGCTCTACTAATATTTTGAACTGATGACTCAAACGTATGATATTCTATGCAGTGAATAAACACTGCCTCATTTCTTTCATCTGTCTTAACTACTTTATTAACGTAATCTATAAGAAATTCTTTTTTAATTTCAAATCCATCGAGCTTATTCTCGCTGTGTACCATAGTTATCGTAAGTTTTTCACCACCTTGAAAGTCAACATCTTGGAGTATATTTTCTTGATCTAAAAATAATATGTCTGCCGTAATATACGGTTTTCCAATATGCTCATATATAGTAATATCTGTTATTACTTTAGCAATATCAACTCTGTTAGTTTCACTTAATCTGTCATTTGATATAACAGCAGATGTAATTAAGACATCTGTTTGATTGCTAGCAATCCCTTGTGCCATATTATTCTCTTATCGCTTGTTTATAACTAGAAACTAAAGTGCCTATCAAAGAAGGCTTCACTACTCTTATAGTTCTTAAACTTTCATTAACATTAAATTCTACTTCTTCATTAGTTCTTTCAGTAAGTAAAACTCCCGGTGAACTGAAAGGATCAACATCCACTATTTCAGAATCAGAATTAACATAGTGTCTGGCCGCTAAATACTCTTTGACACTAGATACTGAAGTTACGGTTTCAACCACTCCAGAAGAATTAGTAGACGATAATAACTCTCCTGTGGGTGTAAAAGAGACATCGCCTTTTATTACTATTTGTCCTAAGTTTAAATTTCTTCGAAGTATAACTCCACTAGCTCCAGACGTACCACCTGTAATAGTTTGCCCTGGTTTAAATTTAGCAGAAATATTTTCACGAGTAGTAATTACTGTATTGGGGTAGTGTTTTCTCGTGTATACTTCAAGTTCTCCTCTTGTCATAGGCCAACCTTGCTGTCTTATATCGTCATTTAACAAATAAAAAGTCCAATAGTAAAGAGGAGAAGCATAAAGCTGTAAAGACACTTGATCTGGTCTAAACCCTTCTTGTATAGTGTGAAAAGTAAGAAAAGATATATTATCTTTAATTTGATCTATGACATCTGCATAACGAGAAATATCTTGAAATACTATTGGATCATTTTCGTTTCCAAATTTATATAGTAGGGTGTTGAAGTCTTTAAAATATAACATTAAAATCCTCTATCTCTTACATCTTGTTTGTTAAGTGTTTTGTATTCTATAAAACTTAACGTTAAGTCTATCTCGTTAGGTTGACCATCGCGCTTAAATGTTCCACCTGTAGGATTAACAGTATGACTTACATTTCTTAAATAACAATACTGTAATCTTGGCAACTTTTTATTTTCTGAATTCTTATAATTAAAAGTGATTTGAAACACGTTCGGAAACTTATATCCTAAGTCTGCGCTGGTTCCAGTACTTCCTATCGGTAAGTTATAAGTGTCGGGATACATCTCACTTCTAAAATGTTTTATAATATTTTGTACTGTAGCAGCTTCTTGAGCTGATTCTGCTATCATCTTAAACTGGAAAGTAAATTCTCTTAAAGCAACTCCTCTAAATAAAGCTCTTATGTTTGGATTTATTATTGTTCTATTTTGAAGAGTTAACGCATTTCTAATACCTTGACTAAAAATTGCTCCGCTTACGTCTATCGCTCTTGCAGCAGCTATTCTTGCGGCTCCTTCACTTAACTGTTTGTTTCCTAAAAAAGCATCAAAAGTAGAAGTTGCACCTTGTTTAAAAGATTGTAACGTGCTTTCTAAAACACCTGCTCCTGCTTCAGCAAATCCAGTAGCGGCAGCTCCAAGAGCTCCAAGAGATGCATTTTCATATTGTGCAGTATCTACATAAGCAAAACTTAATGGAAAATACATATCTACTATTGGTGAACTCTTTACGGGTTGAAACGTAAATCCTCCAGAAATAGAACTAGTAGCAGCTTTTACCGCATTCATTTTAGCAATTTCATCTAATTTAGCTTTCGTGAAATCACCTATTTTTTCACCTCCACTTTTTATTTTATCAAGAAATCCTTGTTGCGTTCTACTGTTATTAGCGTCGTCTAGTCCTCCTGTAAATAGATTATCAGTACTTCCTGAGCTCGTGGTAGTTGGACCTACTGACTGCGCTGCACCATAAGTATCATCAAAATACTGAGCTGGGTTTGCTTTCTTAGTATTATCTGCTGGAGACTCAGACAAATGAGATTTTTGAGAAGATCCGTCTTGTTTAGGTTGAAGCGAAAACATTCTAAAAGAAACTCTTGCCTGATAAGCCGGATTACCAGTTTCCATTGGATAAGATAGCTTTTCACCAGATCCTCTTATTATTTGAGAAGCGGTTAAGACATCGTTAATAACTTGAGAAGTGTTGCTATTACTTACGCTCTTAACAAATTGTCTTCCAAACTCGATAGATTGGCTTCCATCAACAGTAGAAGGATTAACCTCTCCACTTGGGTCTCTCTTTAACGCTGCTGTAGGTATTCCTGTTAATCCAATATCTGACATATTTTTTCCTTATACATATATTAAAGATTTATTTTTCTATTTATAACAAAACTCATGGTATATTCAGGTAGATATTCAATCAAAAATCCTAGTAAGTATAGCGGAGATTCTTCTAATATAGTATATAGGTCGCTTTGGGAGAAGGCTGTTTTCCAATGGTGCGATAAGAATCCAAAAGTTAAGAAGTGGAGTTCTGAAGAAGTTATCGTTCCATACTTCTATGAAGTCGATAAGAAATACCATAGATACTTTGTTGATATGAAAATAACATATGATGATAATAAGACAGTGCTAGTTGAGATTAAACCAGAAAAAGAGACCGTACCTCCAACAGGAGAAAAAAGAACAAAAAGATATATCACTGAAGGATTAACATATATCAAAAACATGAACAAGTGGCAAGCAGCAAATGAATACGCAAAAGATAGAGGATGGGAGTTTCAAGTATGGACCGAAAAGACTTTACAAGAAATGAAGCTCATGAAAAAACCTGTCCCAGGCAAACTTAAGTCATTACCAAGGCTTAAACCATTTAGACGTAAAAAACGCAGAAAATAGTTATAAATAGAATCATGAGTAATCTATTTCAAAAACTTGAACTTGAAGCTTTCCGTAAAGGCATTAATCCACGTACGCGCGAGTCACGCGAGTGGTTTCGAAGAAGAGTTCAAAGATTAACACGAGTTAGCAGAGAACAACTTATGAAAGAGCCAGAAGTAACTAGAAGAGCAACTCACAGTTATGGTGGAATGTTTATGTATTTTTATGATCCAAAACACAAAGATAAGCTACCTTATTACGATAGATTTCCATTAACAATACCAGTAGAACCAGCAAAAGGTGGATTTAGAGGAATCAATCTACATTATTTACCACCTATACTAAGAGCTAAATTTTTAGACGCCTTGCTAAACATAACTAATAATAAAAAATATGATGAGTCTACTAAGTTTAATTTAACTTACAATTTATTAAATGGTTCTCGTAATACAAGATACTTTAAACCCTGCTTCAAACACTATTTGTTAAATCATGTTAAATCTAGATTTGCAGAAGTACCAGCGCCTGAATGGGAAATAGCGACGTTTCTACCTACAGCACAATGGGAAAAGTCTACAGCAGGAAGAATATATTCAGATTCAAGGAAGATAGCAAATGGCTAATAGTGTAGATGAATTAAAAGCTTTAGTAAATACTAAGTTAGGATTCGCAAGAGCGAATAGATTCTTAGTAACCCTTCCATCTTTTGGAGGTGGAGGCATATTTGGTATTTTTACTGATGGAGCTAATCAAAGAGAACTTAATATACTTTGCTCGAATGCTACTTTACCTGGGAAGCAAATACTTACCAACGACAGAAGAATAGGTATGGAATATCAAAAGATGGCGTATGGTTATGCAGTCGATGATGTTTCAATGACTTTCTACCTTATGAATGACTATGGTGTTAAAGAATACTTTGACACTTGGAGAAATGTTGTCGTTAATGAGAACAGAATGGAAAGTAACTATAAGAACGAATATGCTAGAACAGTAACGATACACCAACTAAGACAACCACTAAAAGGATTTACTAAAAATATAGGTCCTATAAGATTAAGTGCTGGTCTTGGTGGAGGAACGGTTTATTCCGTAGACTTACTAGAAGCATTTCCAATAGCAAACAGTGCTATTGAACTAAATAATGATTTAGATGGATTGGTACAACTAAACGTTACTTTTGCGTATACCAATTGGAGAAGATCAAAAAATACGCAAGGTTTTATTAACATGGATATTGACACACCATTTGGTGGAATTGATATTATATAAGGAGTGAAAAATGGCATTGCCAAGAGTATCAAATGATAGACCAATTTATGAGATGGTCGTTCCTTCTACTAAAGAAACTGTAAAGTTCAGACCTTTTTTAGTAAAAGAACAAAAGAGTTTACTAGTTGCTTTTGAGTCGAAAGATCCAAAGCAAATATTAAATTCAATGTTAGGTTGCATAGAGTCGTGCGTCCCTGGCATAAACGTAAAACAATTAGCAACTTTTGATGTTGACTACATGTTTACACAAGTAAGATCAAAATCTGTAGGTGAAACTTCTACAATACTAACAGCTTGTCAGAATTGTAATGAAGAAAATGAAGTGAGTATAAACCTGCAAGAAATACAAATTGACGCAGATGGAATGAAATCTGAAGTTATCGAGATAAACGATGACATAAGTGTTGAGATGAGATATCCCACATATCAAGATATGTTAAATAAATCTCAAGCGCTTAAGAATGAAACTTCAACTGCAGATGCTTTATTTGATTCTGTTGTCTTATGTTTACATGCAGTTCAAACAAAAGATGAAAATATATTAATAAGTCAAGAACCAAAAGAAGAGGTAGATAATTTTATAAACTCGTTGAATAATCAGCAATTAGAGAAGATAACTAATTTTGTACAAACTATGCCTTCACTCAAACATAGTCAAGAATATGAATGTAAAAAGTGTGGTCATAAAAATAATGTTGAATTAGCAGGACTACAAGATTTTTTTTAGTTAACCTCTCTCATGAAACGTTGGAGAACTATTTCAAGACGAATTTTTTAATGATGCAGCATTTTAACTATTCATTAACAGACTTAGAAGAAATGATG
>Ga0160423_10000682_pt1 | contig 28234 bp, 39 predicted proteins | sample CRUFie14St8metaG_FD_108191 | JGI IMG/M metagenome (GOLD analysis project Ga0160423, IMG submission 108191) | Marine microbial communities from the Costa Rica Dome - CRUD Field 142mm St8 metaG | ecosystem: Environmental > Aquatic > Marine > Oceanic > Photic zone | place: Costa Rica: the Eastern...
AATACACACAATTACAGGACCATAAAAAGTATACTGTAAATAACATCAGGTTAATTGTTCTGAATAAAAACTTTTTATTTACAACAGGTTCTATGAAAGCTTTGGCGGGATAAGTAATGAATTCCAACAGTGTTCCACTAGTATCGAAATAACACACCGTTATTCCAGAACAAATAAGATAAACTACAGTAAGGACGGCCGATTCAACATATTGCTTTTTCATGTCTTTTTTTAATCATATTTTCAATTTCTATGCCATAAAATGAAAAAACAGACATAAATAGCCAAAGTTATTGGCTCAAAGTCCGTTTATTATTTTTTTATGTTTTGGTTTTATTCATAAACATCGGAAATTCGTTCTATTAATTTATACATTTACGATAATGTCAAAAGAAATAACAAAACAACAACAAATTAGAGGGTGGGTCGTGTTCGATTGGGCTAACTCAGCTTACAATTTAGTAATTGTTTCGACTGTTTTTCCAATTATATTTAAGGCTTTCGTTCCAGATGGATCAGAGTTTATGGGAATCACTTTTAAGTCTTCAGATTCTCTTTACACATATGCGATGTGTTTTTCGTATTTAATCATTTCTATTATAACACCTATTTTATCTGGAATTGCTGACTACGGGGGATATAAAAAAAGATACATGCAATTTTTCAGTACTATGGGAGCATTTGCTTGTGCTTCATTATTTTTATTTGGCCCAGACCATCAATGGATTGGAATTTGTGGTGTAATAATAGCAAGTATTGGCTTTAGCGGAAGCCTTGTATTTTACAACGGTTTTTTATCAGAAATTGTACCTAAAAAACTTCATGATAAAGTAAGTGCTAAAGGGTTTTCATATGGTTATCTAGGTTCATCTATTCTATTAATCTTAATTATACTCTTGGACCGATCTAAGGAACTTTTTGGTGTATTAAATGAAAAAGACCCAATAATATTTCGAATAGGATTTATTCTTGTAGGAATTTGGTGGTTTGGCTGGGCCAGATGGACATTTTCGGTTTTACCAAAAGGTAAAAAAACTGATTTGCCGAAAAAAGAAATGATGGCAAAAGGTTTTGAAGAATTGAAACATGTATGGAATCAATTAAAACAACTACCTCGGCTAAAACGATTTTTATCAGCTTTTTTCATAATTGACCTTGGGGTGCAAACCATCGTGATTATTGCTCCTTTATTCGCAATAAAAGTCTTTGGAATGAAAGGAGGTGAACTTGTTCCACTAGTTTTAATCATGCAATTTTTAGGAATAGCAGGCGCTTTTCTTTTCTCAAAAGTTTCAAAAAAACTTGGAAATGTTGCAGGATTGGTAGGTCCATCATTAGTTTACACTTTAGTATGCGTTATAGCTTGTTTTGCAACTCAAAAATGGATGGTATATTTAATAGCAGCTATGATAGGTTTCGCTATGGGCGGAATACAATCGCTATTTAGATCTACTTACTCTAAACTTTTACCAGCTACAAAAGATCACGCTTCATTTTTTAGCTTTTTTGACATTACAGAAAAAGTGGCAATTGTTTTAGGTTTATTTATATATGCTGGTGTAGAAGTAATTGCTTCAGAAATGGAAGAAGGATTCGCAGAAAGATTAGGTGTCGCTACATTAGGATTTTTCTTTGTAATAGGCCTACTGCTATTGAGGAGATTGAGTAAATTCAAGTCTCTAGAACCAACCGTTGAAGATACAATACTGATTGATGGATAACCATTTTGACATTGCTATAATTGGTGGAGGTATAATAGGTTTGGCCACTGCGTTTAAACTTCAGATAAAATATCCAAATTCTACAATTGTACTTTTTGAGAAAGAGAACATACTTGCTGCCCATCAAACAGGGAACAATTCAGGAGTAATTCATAGCGGATTGTATTATAAACCTGGAAGTAAAAAAGCAGAATTGTGTAAAAAAGGGAAGTATGAACTCACTAAATTTGCGAAAGAATTTGATGTACCGTTTGATATTTGTGGTAAAATAGTTGTCGCTACAGAGCAAAAAGAAATAAAAAATCTTGAACGAATTTTTAAAAATGGAAAAGAAAACGGTTGTGAAGGAATTGAATTAATTACTCCTCAAGAGATTAAAGAGAAAGAGCCTTTTGTTGAGGGAATAAAAGGAATTTGGGTTCCAACATCGGGTATTATTAATTACCAAAGAACAACACAAGTATTGAGCGAGCAAGTTTTAAGGCTAAACTCAAATTCAAAAATCCTCACAAATCACAAAGTCACCCATGTTGTTCCGCAAAATACAAAAAGTTCTATCGTAGCCAATCAGCAAAATTTTTCCGCCAAAAAAGTTGTTTTCTGTGGAGGTCTTCATGCTGATTGTTTAGCCAAAAAGGACAATTTACAACTCGATTTACAAATCATCCCATTCCGAGGAGATTATTACGATTTAACCGAAAAGGGAATGCGCAAAGTAAACAATCTAATCTATCCTGTACCCAATCCCGATTTTCCTTTTTTAGGAGTCCACTTCACTAGAATGATAGACGGTGGAGTTGAGTGCGGCCCCAATGCTGTTTTCAGTTTTAAAAGAGAGGGCTATAAACGCACTGATTTTAATTTTTTTGATAGTATTGACGCACTCAAATATAAAGGATTGTGGAAGTTGTTCCGAAGACATTGGAAACAAGGTATGGATGAATATAAAAGAGCGTTTTCTAAAACACTTTTTTTGAATTCACTTCAAAAAATGATTCCATCTCTCGAGGCCGATGACATAAAGTCTTCTAGATCAGGAGTCCGTGCACAAGCTTTAGATTTTGATGGCAACTTAGTCTATGATTTTAAAATCAGAGAAAATGGAAATCATTTACACCTTCTTAATGCCCCATCACCCGGAGCAACTGCTTGCTTAAGTATTGGTGAATACATTTCAGGTAAAATAACAATAGAAGAAGATTTACTTTAGCCTTTTAATGGCCTTAAGGAAACGAGCATTAACATAATATTTATAGCGTTCTTCATCTCTTAACTTCCCTATTTGCTCAAGTGTATCAATCATATCGGAGGACAGTTGAGACAAGGTAACATGACCCATACCTAAAAATTCGTTGTACATATGCACGATAGGTGGTTTAGCGATAGACACCAAATAATCGTCTTTAAAACGAATGGTAAGTTCATGCATCAACAACAATCCTAAATGATATTTCCGATAATCATTTTTAACCCATAAGGTACATCGCTCAAAAACCGGATGTTTTCCTAGCATGTGTTTGTGAACAAAAATATGTCCTACAATTTTGTCTTCTTTGTAAACAATAAAAGCCCCATTAGATAAACGTTTTTTAAGTCTTTTAACGTCAACATAATGCAAAGAAGAAATATCTTTTGAACGATTAGAAATAGTATCCAAATATTTTTGAGGAAGTTCTGTTTCAAAACGAATATTCAACCCCTCGTTTGAACAAAATTCCTTAGCCTTTAGGATTTCCGTTTCTAAATCTCCAAATATTGGTATTTCACTATTTTGCTTCAATAGAAGTAACTTATCAATCATTTAATCTTAATAGGCCTGCAAAATTAGTGAAAAAGTTGCAGTTAAACTCAGCAAAGTTAAATTCCATATCTCTTCACGATATTTTAATTCACTGAAATAAAAAAAGCCACCTCAAGGTGGCTTTTATTAAAATAGTATTATTTAAAGTTATACAAACTTTAAATCCTTACCTAAATACCTAGCAGAAGCACCTAACTCCTCTTCTATTCTAAGCAATTGATTGTACTTGGCAATTCTATCTGTTCTTGAAGCTGAACCGGTTTTGATTTGCCCAGTATTCAAAGCAACAGCTAAATCCGCTATAGTAACATCCTCTGTTTCACCAGATCTATGAGACATTACTGATGTGTAAGATGCCCTATGCGCCATATCAACAGCATTTATAGTTTCCGTTAAAGAACCAATTTGATTCACCTTAACTAGAATTGAATTTCCTACACCTTGAGCAATACCCTGTGATAATCTTTCCACATTGGTCACAAACAAATCGTCTCCAACCAATTGAACTTTATCTCCAAGCTTATTGGTCAACTCTTTCCATCCAGCCCAGTCATCTTCATCCAAACCATCTTCTATAGAAATAATAGGATATTTAGCAGCTAAATCAGCCCACAATGAAACAAGATCTGAAGAAGATAATTTCTCACCTGATGACTTGTGTAAATGATATACACCTTCATCTTTTAAGTAAAATTCAGATGAGGCAGCATCCATCGTGATAAATATTTCTTCACCTGGCTTATAACCAGCTTTCTCAATAGCCTGCATAATCACTTCAAGTCCCTCTTCATTAGACCCTAAATTAGGTGCAAAACCTCCTTCATCACCAACATTCGTTCCCAATCCTTTTCCTTTTAAAACAGATTTTAAGTTGTGGAATATTTCTGCTCCCATTCGTAGTGCATGAGAAAAGGACTCCGCACCTACAGGAGATATCATGAACTCTTGAAAATCGATTGAATTATCTGCATGAGAACCTCCATTAATAATATTCATCATTGGTATAGGTAGAGTATTGGCATTAACCCCTCCAATATATTTATAAAGTGGTAAACCAGCATTTTCTGCAGCACACTTAGCTGTAGCCAAAGATGCTCCAAGAATTGCATTTGCTCCTAAGTTACCTTTGTTGGCAGTACCATCTAGTGAAAGCATGGCAGCATCAATAGCATTTTGATCATAAACGTGCTGACCTACCAATACTTCATTGATTACAGTATTTACATTTTCAACTGCTTTTAAAACACCTTTACCTAAGTAGGTTTCTTTATCGCCATCTCTTAATTCAACGGCCTCATGAACTCCAGTTGAAGCTCCTGATGGAACGGCTGCCCTTCCGAATACGCCATTATCTGTAATTACCTCAACTTCTACAGTAGGATTACCTCTGGAATCAAGGATTTGTCTTGCGTGTACTTTTGCAATGTAACTCATAACTTATTTGTAATTACTTAAACTGTTTGTTTTTCTTTTACTTTTTTTATATTCTCTACAAATGTATCAAATAGATATCTGGAATCATGAGGACCTGGAGAAGCTTCTGGGTGAAATTGCACCGAGAAAACAGATTTATCCTTAATTCTTAATCCGGCTAACGTAGTATCATTTAAATGAAGATGAGTCACGATAACATTACTATTCTTTTTAGCATCATCTATATTCACGACAAAACCATGATTTTGTGATGTTACTTCACATTTAGTAGTTTCTTCATTCCTTACCGGATGATTACACCCTCTATGACCATTGTGCATTTTGTACGTTGAAAGACCCAATGCTGTACAAATCATTTGGTGACCTAAACAGATTCCAAAAACTGGATAATCAGAAGCAATTATTTTCTTTACCTCATTTTGAACGTCACCCATTGCAGCAGGATCTCCGGGACCATTAGACAAGAAAATCCCATCTGGTTCCCAAGCAGTTAATTCTTCATAAGAAGTATTGTGAGGAAAAACCTTCATATAAACTCCTCTTTGTTCAAGACAGTTTAAAATATTCTTCTTTACACCTAAATCCAACACTGCAACTTTAAATTCAGAGTGTTCATTACCCACAAAGTAAGGCTCAGTGCAGGAAACTTTCGAGGAAAGTTCTAATCCTGCCATTGAAGGAACTTTATCCAATTCCGCTTTTAATTTTTCAATATCAAGCTCCTCAGACGAGATAATTGCATTCATAGCCCCTTTGTCTCTAATATATCGGACGAGAGATCGTGTATCAACATCTGAAATTGCAACCATATCTTCACTTTCGAAATAATCTTGTATCGATGAGTTTCCAGCAGGCCTACTATAATAAGGAGAAAAACTTTTACAAACCATTCCAGAAATTTTCATTCCATCGGATTCAATTTCATTTTCAGCAGTTCCATAGTTTCCAATATGAGAAGTTGTCATTACAACAATTTGTTTGTAATAGGATGGGTCCGTAAATATTTCTTGGTACCCCGTCATACCCGTATTGAAACAAATTTCACCAGTTGTAGTTCCTATTTTACCCGCGGCTTTTCCATAAAACACTTTTCCGTCTTCTAAAACAATGACCGCTTTTTTCTTTGCTAAATACTTCATTCTATTTTTTATAAAAAAAGCCTTTTAGGCTTAGTTTTTACTCGCGTGCAAAAATAAAAAAAGGATAGTGTATAAAACACTATCCTTTGTGAATTTTTATTAACGAATAATCAACATTATTCTGCTTTATCTTCGTCTTTTTTATCCTCTTCCTCATCTTCTGCTTTTGGAGCTTCAGATTTCGCTTCTGGAGCTTCTGGAGCTTCTTCAACCTCAGGCTCTTCAGTTTGAGCTTCTTCAACCTTTTGCTCTTCAGCTATAACCTCCTTAACATCCTGAACTTCTTCTGACTTTGGCTCTTCAACTATCTTAGCATCTTCTACAACCTCAGAAGCCTCTTCTTTAGCTTCAACTTCAGCTACAGGTGCTGATTTTTTTGGAGCTGATTTTCTTCTTCTTGTTTTCTTTGGTTTAGCAGAAGTCAATAGGTTTTCGTTGAAATCAACCAACTCAATAATACAAGTGTCAGCGTTATCTCCTAATCGATTACCTGTCTTTAAAATTCTGGTATACCCTCCTGCTCTATCTGCAACTTTCGAAGCTACTTCACCAAACAGTTCCTGAACAGCTTCTTTCTTCTGTAAGTATCTGAATACTGTTCTTCTCGAGTGCATATCATCGGTTTTCGCCTTTGTAATTAATGGCTCAACAAACTGACGTAGAGCTTTCGCTTTGGCAACTGTTGTACTAATTTTCTTGTGTTCAATTAAACTCACCGCCATATTAGCTAGTAAGGCTTTTCTATGACCTCTCTGTCTTCCTAAATGATTGAACTTTTTACCGTGTCTCATTTTTATGAGTATTATGGGTTACAACCCGCGTTCGTTATTATTCTTTATCTAAATATTTTGAAACATTCATTCCAAAAGATAATCCTTTACTGATTACTAATTCTTCAAGTTCTGTAAGAGATTTCTTCCCGAAGTTTCTAAATTTCAACAAGTCATTTTTATTGTATGAAACCAAATCCCCTAATGTTTCAACATCAGCGGCTTTCAAACAATTAAGTGCTCTAACTGAAAGATCCATATCCACTAGCTTAGACTTCAACAATTGTCTCATGTGCAATGATGTTTCATCAAATTCCTCAGCTGCTGATTTAACTTCAGTATCCAATGTGATTTTCTCATCAGAGAACAACATAAAGTGGTGTATTAATATCTTTGCAGCTTCTTTTAATGCGTCCTTTGGATGAATTGAACCATCAGTTTTAATGTTGAAAACTAGTTTCTCATAATCCGTCTTTTGTTCAACTCTAAAATTCTCAATGCTATAGTTAACATTCTTAATTGGTGTGAAGATTGAATCTACAGCAACTGTTCCTACAGGAGCATTAGATTGCTTATTTTCTTCAGCAGGTACATACCCCCTTCCCTTTTCAATGGTTAAATCCATATCAACTTTTACAGATGATTCCATGTTACAAATAACGTGATCAGGATTCAAAACTTGATAACCTGAAATGAAAGTACCCAAATCACCTGCAGTCAATTGCTCTTTTCCTGAAACTGATATCGATACTTTTTCAGTTTCTGCATCCTCTATTTGCTTCTTGAAACGAACTTGCTTTAAGTTTAGGATTATTTCCGTAACGTCCTCAACAACACCTTTGATTGTTGAAAACTCATGATCAACACCCTCAATTTTTACAGATGTTATTGCAAATCCCTCTAAAGAGGATAATAAAATTCTTCTTAAGGCATTCCCGATGGTTAAACCAAATCCTGGTTCTAATGGTCTGAATTCGAATTGCCCTTCGAAATCATCCGATTCAATCATTATAACTTTATCGGGTTTTTGAAATGCTAAAATTGCCATATTATAATTTTTTTTATAAAATATTCAATTAATTATTTAGAGTACAATTCAACGATTAGCTGAGTATTAATATTCTCAGGAATATCTTCTCGTACAGGAGATTGTAAAAATTTACCTGCAACCGCGCTCTTATCAAATTCTAGCCAAGGGAAACTTCTTGTATTCACCTCAATAGAAGATTGAACGATATCCAAAGATTTAGATTTTTCTCTAACTGCTACGATATCACCTGGCTTTAGTTGATATGATGGTATGTTCACCACCTCACCATTTACAGTAACATGTTTGTGAGATACCAGTTGTCTTGCTCCTCTTCTTGATGGGGAAATACCCAAACGGAATACTGTATTGTCTAAGCGAGACTCACACAACATTAATAAGTTTTCACCGGTAATACCGCTTCTTCGGGATGCTTCTTTAAATAAATTTAAAAATTGCTTTTCAAGAATACCGTAAGTATATTTTGCTTTTTGCTTTTCCTGTAATTGAATTGCGTAATCCGATTTTTTTTGTCTCCTTTTTCCATTTCCATGCATACCAGGAGCATAAGGTTTTTTCTCTAATGCTTTGTCTGGTCCGAAAATTGGCTCTCGGAATTTACGTGCTATTTTTGATTTAGGACCTGTATAACGTGCCATAATAAGTTTCTTTAATAAAGTTTAAAATTATACTCTTCTTCTCTTTGGAGGTCTACAACCATTGTGTGGTAAAGGTGTAACATCCACGATTTCCACAACCTCGATTCCAGAATTATGAATCGCTCTAATGGCAGACTCTCTTCCTCCTCCAGGTCCTTTTACATAAACTTTAACTTTTCTAAGTCCTCTTTCATGAGCAACTTTAGAACAATCTTCAGCGGCCATTTGAGCAGCATAAGGAGTATTCTTTTTTGATCCTCTAAATCCCATTTTCCCTGCTGATGACCAAGAAATAACTTGACCTGTAGCATTGGTTAATGAAATGATAATGTTGTTAAAAGACGCCTTAATGTGAGCTTCACCAATTGGCTCAACTTTCACCTTGTACGAACTTTTCTTTGTAGCTTTTGCCATAACTTATGATTTATATGATCGAAAGACTAAAATTATTTAGTAGCCTTTTTCTTATTTGCAACAGTTTTTCTTCTTCCTTTTCTCGTCCTGGAGTTGTTTTTCGTATGCTGACCTCTCAATGGTAAACCAGACCTGTGACGAATTCCTCTGTAAGAACCAATGTCCATTAAACGTTTGATGTTTAATTGCACTTCTGATCTTAATTCTCCTTCGACAGTAAATTCATCGGAAATTAAATCACGAACTTTCTTCGTTTGATCATCCGACCAGTCCTGAACTTTAGCATTTCTATCTACACCAGCCTTATCTAGAATAGCCTGAGCCGAAGATTTTCCTATTCCAAAAACATACGTCAATGAAATTTCTCCTCTTTTATTATCTGGTATATCTACACCTGCAATTCTTGCCATAATAAATTATTAATTTGTTTTTATTCAATTAGTTTACCCTTGTCTCTGCTTAAACTTTGGGTTCTTTTTGTTTATAACGTAAACCTTTCCCTTTCTCTTAACGATTTTACAATCGCTACTTCTTTTTTTAACAGATGCTCTAACTTTCATTTTGATAAGTTTTCTATTTGTATCTAAATGTAATTCTACCTTTTGTTAAATCGTATGGAGACATTTCTACCTTCACACGGTCTCCTGGTAAAATTTTTATATAATGCATTCTCATTTTTCCAGAAATATGAGCCGTTATCACGTGCCCATTCTCTAATTCTACTCTAAACATTGCGTTTGACAATGCTTCGATAATTGTTCCGTCTTGCTCTATAGATGGTTGTTTAGCCATACTTTACAATATTTCTATTCCGTTTTTTTTGAGCTCCTCCTCAATAAAGGCGAACGAAGATAATACTTTTGGACCACTTTTCATAATTGCCACAGTATGTTCAAAGTGGGCACTGGGTTTACCATCTTGCGTTACAACACTCCATCCATCGCTCAAAAAACGAACTTTTTGTGTTCCCATATTAATCATTGGTTCAATTGCTAATACTAATCCTTCTCTCAATTGTATCCCTCTTCCTCTATATCCATAGTTAGGTACCTTAGGTTCTTCATGTAAAGCTCTTCCAACACCATGGCCAACTAATTCTCGAACCACACCGTAATTATACTCTTTAGCTTTTTTTTGAACAGCGTAACTAACATCTCCTAATCGGTTACCAACTCTTGCCTGATCAATAGCATTATACAAGCTTTCTTTTGTAACACGAAGCAACTGCTTTGTTTCTTCAGCAACCTCCCCAACTGTATAAGTATAAGCGGAATCACCATAAAATTCATTTTTCAAAACACCACAATCTACCGAAATTATATCACCATCTAGAAGAGGTTTCTCATTAGGTATTCCGTGAACAACTTCTTCATTTGGTGACATGCAAAGCGTGTTAGGAAATCCGCCATAACCTTTGAAAGCTGGTATAGCATTATTATCCCGTATAAACTCTTCTGCAATTTTATCCAACTCAAGTGTTGTAACACCTGGTTTTACCAAACCAGCAATTGCACCATGTGTTTTTGCAACAAGCAAAGAACTTTCTCTTATTAATTCAATTTCTTCTTTAGTCTTATATATTTCTTTTCCCATATTATGAACTAAATCATACCTACAGAAGAAGATTCACTCAAAGAAGACTCTCCTCTAACTTTACCTGTTTTCATCAATCCATCATAATGACTCATCAACAAGTAACCATCTACTTGCTGCAGTGTATCTAAAACTACACTAACCATAATAAGTAATGATGTTCCACCGAAAAAGTAAGAAAATCCAGTATTTACATTTGCCATCCTAGCGAATACCGGAAGGATCGCAATTAATGCTAAAAACAAAGCTCCTGGGAACATTATTTTTGACATAATTCCATCAATATAATTTGCAGTATCATTCCCGGGCTTTATTCCGGGTATAAAAGCCCCTTGCTTTTTGAAATCTTCTGCCATTTGTCTTGGATTCACAACCATTGCCGTGTAGAAATAAGTCATCACAACAATCAACACGGCTGTAGTGATGTTATACCATACTGAGTTAGGGTCTCCAATTTCAACCATAACGCCTTTAAAGCCATCTCCTAAAAAGTCTGACCCAGCTAAACCAGTTGGTAAAAACATAATTGCCTGAGCAAAGATTATTGGCATAACACCAGCCATTGCAATTTTAAGCGGTAAATATCTTCTTCCCCCTCCTTGAACTTTATTAATTGCACCACCTGCTACCATTTGTTTTGGATATTCTAACGGTACTTTTCGAACTGCCTTTACAATGGCTATTGTGAAAAGAACTACAAAAAACCATGCCAAGTATTCGACAATTAAAAAGAAAGTACGACCACCGGCAGCATCTCCTGTAAATGCTTCTTTAAACTCTTCTATAATTGCCATAGGTAATCTTGTTAAAATACCCACTGTTATCAATATCGATACACCATTACCAATTCCTTTTTCAGTGATTTTTTCTCCTAGCCACATAAGAAATAAGGTTGCAGAAATCATAATGCAAACGGAAGTGAACATAAATATGAAACCATCATCTACAATTGCACCCTTAGCACCAACATACATCCTAAGGTAAGATGGAGCTTGCACAGCGGTTACTGCAATCGTTAAAAACTTGGTGTAGGTTTGCATTTTTTTACGACCGCTCTCTCCTTCTTTTTGAAGCTTTTGAAATTGAGGAACGGCCATTCCCAAAAGTTGAACAACAATTGAGGCAGTAATGTAAGGCATAATACCCAATGCAAAAATGGAAGCTTTGGAAAATGCTCCTCCAGAAAATTGATTAATTAAATCTGTCCAACCACCTTCAGCAGTGGCACTAGATAATATTTTAGAATCAATTCCTGGCAATAGAATTTGAGTTCCTGCTACATAAACAAGCAAGAATAAAATAGTATTGAGGATTCGTGTTCTCAAATCCTCAATAGCCCAAATACTCTTTAATTTTTGAATGGTTTTATTCTTTGCCATGATTGTTAAACAATTGTTGCGGTGCCACCTTTGGACTCAATGGCTTCTTTAGCCGAAGCTGAAAAGCCATGGGCAATAACGTTTATCTTGTCACTTAATTCTCCAGTTCCAAGAACTTTAACAAGTTCATTTTTTGAAGCTAATCCATTTTCTACAAAAACATCCTGATTAAACTCAGAAATACCTTTTGAAGTAACGAGCTGTTGTAAAACACCAAGATTTACTGCTTTATATTCTACTCTATTTGGATTTTTAAATCCAAACTTAGGTAACCTTCTTTGGATAGGCTGCTGCCCACCTTCGAATCCAACCTTTCTTGAATATCCAGAACGAGATTTTGCTCCTTTATGACCTCTTGTAGAAGTTCCTCCTCTTCCGGATCCCTGTCCTCTACCAATTCTCTTATCAGACTTAGTAGCTCCTTTCGCTGGTTTTAATTTGTTAAGTTGCATTGCAAAAATTCTTTATTATTTTTCAACTTTTACTAAATGTTCTACGGCTCTAACCATTCCTAAAATCTGAGGGTTATCCTCTTTTTCAACTGTTTGGTTAAGCTTTGAAATACCTAAAGCTTTTAATGTATCCTTTTGTTTTTTAGGATAATTTATAGCACTTTTTACTTGAGTGATTTTTATCGTAGCCATCTTTATAAAATTAACCGTTGAATACGTTTTCTAATTTAACACCTCTTGTATGAGCAATGGTCATTGGATCTCTCAATTCACTCAAAGCTAAAACAGTAGCCTTTACAACATTGTGAGGGTTTGGAGAACCTTTTGACTTTGCCAAAACGTTTTTAACGCCCGCTGATTCCAAAACAGCTCTCATGGCACCTCCTGCAATTACTCCCGTACCTGATGATGCCGGCTTCATGAATACTCTAGCACCGCCAAAAGTACTCTCTTGCTCATGGGGAATAGTTCCTTTAAAAACCGGTACAGAGATCAAGTTCTTTTTCCCTTCATCAATAGCTTTAGTGATTGCTTCTGTAACTTCATTAGCCTTACCTAAACCGTGACCAACTATTCCATCTTCATTACCTACTACAACTATTGCAGCGAATGAAAAGTGACGACCACCTTTGGTTACTTTAGTTACTCTGTTAATAGCTACTAAACGATCTTTCAATTCGATTTCACTAGACCTAACTTTATTTTCGTTGTTATTTGCCATCTCTTACTTAGAATTTTAATCCACCTTCTCGAGCACCTTCAGCCAAGGCTTTTACTCTACCGTGATATAAGTATCCATTTCTATCAAAAACTACCTGACCAATTCCTGCAGCAATTGCTACTTCAGCGGCCTTCTTACCAACCTCAGTTGCCAACTCTACTTTGGAACCTTTTGCATTTATTCCTTTGTCATTTGATGAAGTAGAGGCTAATGTTTTACCCGCTACATCATCGATAAACTGAACGTAGATTTCTTTATTACTTCTGAAAACAGACATTCTTGGTCTTTCAGCAGTACCTTCCACTTTTTTTCTAATACTCGATTTAATTCGAGATCTTCTTGCGTCTTTAGTTGCCATAACTAACTAATATATTAACCAGCTGATTTACCAGCTTTTCTTCTAATTTGTTCACCAACGTACTTAATCCCTTTACCTTTGTATGGTTCAGGTTTTCTAAGTGACCTTAACTTAGCCGCAACCTGCCCAACCAACTGCTTATCTACAGATGTAAATGTTACAATCGGTGGCTGTCCTTTTGATTGTTCTGCCGTCACTTTGACTTCTTCAGGTAATGCAAAGACTACATTATGAGAGAATCCTAAATTCATCTCTAGAACTTGACCAGTAACCTTAGCTCTGAAACCAACTCCAATTAACTCTTGCTTAATTGTAAAACCTTCCGATACTCCTAAGACCATATTGTTCACTAATGATCTATACAAACCGTGTTTCGCTTTAAGATCTTTAGTCTCATTCTCTCTTGTAAGCAACACTTCATTTTCTGTAACCTCAATAGAGATACCTGTTGAAATTTCTTGCTTTAATTCTCCCAATTTTCCTTTTACAGAAACCTCACCGTTGTTGAATTTAACTTCAACTCCCTGTGGTAAAGCTACTGGTGCATTTCCTATTCGTGACATTTCTTAATTCTTTAGTATATGTGACACAATACTTCTCCGCCCACATTTTCATTTCTAGCTTCTTTATCGGTAATCACACCTTTAGAAGTAGAAAGTATTGCAATACCCAAGCCATTTAATACTCTGGGTAACTCTTTGGCTCCAGTATAATTTCTTGAACCAGGAGTTGATATTCTCTTCAATACTTTAATCGCCGAAGATTTTGTTTTTAAATCGTACTTTAGAGCGATTTTAATATTCCCCTGTGGCCCGTTTTCACTTTCAAACTTATAGTTTAAAATGTACCCTTTATCGAACAAGATTTTTGTAATTTCCTTCTTCAAATTAGAAGCAGGGACATCAACAACTCTGTGCTTTGCAGCAATAGCGTTTCTAAGTCTTGTTAAATAATCTGCTATTGGATCAGTATTCATAACTTATTTTTTTCTTCTCTTAAACAATTAATTACCAACTTGCCTTCTTTACTCCTGGAATCAAGCCATTGTTTGCCATTTCTCTAAACTGTATCCTTGACAATCCAAATTGACGCATGTACCCTTTTGGTCTACCAGTAATGTTACATCTGTTGTGCATTCTAATCGGCATAGAGTTTCTTGGAAGTTTTTGTAACCCTTCATAATCTCCAGCTTCTTTTAAAGCTTTTCTCTTTTCGGCGTATTTAGCTACCAGTTTAGCTCTTTTTACCTCTCTGGCTTTCATTGATTCCTTTGCCATGACTCAATTAGTTTTTAATGTTTTTAAATGGTACTCCAAATTCTTTCAACAATGCATACCCCTCTTCATCTGATTCTGCAGAGGTTACAAAGGTAATATCCATTCCCAATATTTTGTCCACTTTATCAATATCAATTTCAGGAAAAATAATATGCTCTTTGATTCCCAATGTAAAATTACCTCTAGAATCAAACTTATAGTTTACTCCTCTAAAGTCTCGTACACGAGGAAGAGCTATAGCTACTAATCTTTCAAAGAATTCATACATTCCCTCTCCTCTTAGCGTAACTTTCGCGCCTATCGGCATGTTTTTTCTCAATTTAAATGTAGAAACATCCTTTTTTGAGTAACACGTTACTGCTTTTTGTCCTGCAATTGTAGAAAGCTGCTTGACAGCATTTTCAACAAGTCTTTTATCAGCAACACCAGCCCCAATTCCTTGATTGATTACAATCTTTTCTAATTTAGGGACTTGCATTACATTCTTATAGTTGAACTGCTCCTTCAAAGCTGGAACAACTTTTTCTTCGTATTGCTTCTTAAAATTTGGTACATACTGTTCCATTAGTCTAAAATCTTATCAGTTTTTTTAACGTATCTCTTAATTTTCCCATCTACCACTTTTCTACCAACACGAGATGGAGTGTCTCCATCAAGCAACATAACGTTAGAAATTTGGATTGCTGCTTCTAATTCAACGATACCTCCTTGTGGATTTTTTGAAGAAGGTTTAGTGTGTTTTTTTACTTTATTCACACCCGCAACAATAACTTTACCTTCATCTGTTAAAACCTTTAAAATTTCTCCAGTTGATCCTTTATTGTTTCCAGTAATTACTTTTACTGTATCTCCTTTTTTTAATTTTAATTTCGCCATCGTAAATAGTTTATAGTACTTCTGGTGCTAATGAGACAATTTTCATAAAATCTTTTTCCCGCAGTTCTCTGGCTACAGGGCCAAATATACGTGTACCTCTCATTTCACCGGCAGTATTCAACAAAACAACTGCATTGTCATCAAACCTTATGTATGAACCATCAGGTCGTCTAACTTCTTTCGCTGTTCTAACAACTACTGCTTTTGCAACAGCTCCTTTTTTAATATTTCCTGCAGGCATTGCTTTCTTTACAGAGACGACAATTTTATCACCAATTGACGCGTATCTTTTTTTAGTACCACCTAAAACTCTGATACATAATGCTTCCTTAGCACCACTGTTATCAGCAACTTTACACCTAGATTCTTGTTGTATCATGACTAAATATTAACCTTCTTAATCAAAAATTTATTTCGCTTTCTCCAATACCTCAACCAAACGCCAGTTCTTAGTTTTGCTTAATGGCCTTGTTTCCATAATTTTCACCGTATCCCCAACTGCACACTCTTCTTTTTCATCATGAGCTACGAACTTATTGGTTTGTTTAACGAATTTACCATACTTCTCATGCTTCTTCTTTTGTTCAATTGCAACAACAATTGATTTTGCCATTGAAGTACTAGTAACAATTCCTACTCTTTCTTTTCTTAAATTTCTTGTAGACATAGTTTCAAAATTTTATACAGCCTAAGCTTGCTCCTTTTCGTTAAGAACGGTTTTTAATCTAGCAACCAACCTTCTAGTTGTTTTAATAACTACAGGATTTTCAATTGGCGAAACAGCATGGTTCAAAACAAGCGTGTTTAGCGCATTAGACTCCTCAGCTATTTTAGCTTTTAAATCCTCAATGGATAATTCTCTTAATTCTGCAGCTTTCATCTCTAATATTTTTAAGCTTCTAAATAATCTCTTCTAACAATAAACTTTGTCTTAACTGGCAGTTTTTGTGCAGCTAAACGTAGAGCCTCCTTGGCAATTTCCAAAGGGACACCGTCTGCTTCAAATAAAATCTTACCAGGTTTAACAGGGGCCACCCAATACTCAGGGGAACCTTTACCTTTACCCATCCTTACTTCAGCTGGCTTCTTAGTAATTGGCTTATCAGGAAACATTCTAATCCAAATTTGTCCTTCTCTCTTCATGTATCTGGTTACAGCAACACGAGCAGCCTCAATCTGTCTACTAGTTATCCACCCTTGATCTAAGGTTTTAATTCCGAAAGAACCAAAAGCAATTTGTGCTCCTCTGTGCGAAACACCTTTCTCATTACCCTTACCTTTTTGAACTTTTCTATATTTTACTCTTTTTGGAGATAACATCTCTTAAAATTTTAACAGTGAATAATTAACGTCTCTTCTTTCCTTTGAATTTACCGCCTTTACCCCCTTGTTTGTTATTAGCAGCATTATTAGGAGTTAAATCTACTTTACCATAAAGCTCTCCTTTACAAATCCAAACTTTTACACCTAATCTACCATAAGTTGTGTGAGCTTCTGACCAACAGTAGTCAACATCAGCACGAAAAGTATGCAATGGAATTCTTCCGTCCTTTTTGCTTTCAGTTCGAGCCATCTCAGCACCATTCAAACGTCCAGCAACTTGAATTTTAATTCCCTCTGCCCCCATTCTCATAGTTGAAGCAACAGCCATTTTCATCGCTCTTCTAAAAGATATTCTTCCTTCAATTTGACGACAAATGCTATCAGCTACTAGTTTAGCATCTAATTCTGGTCGCTTAATTTCAAAAATGTTTATTTGAACTTCTTTACCAGTCAATTTTTTTATTTCCTCTTTTAACTTATCAACTTCTTGACCACCTTTACCGATAATAATACCTGGTCTTGCAGTGTGAATTGTAATGGAAATTAATTTAAGGGTTCTTTCGATTACAATCTTTGAAACTGATGCTTTTGCCAAACGAGCACGTATATAACTTCTAATTTTAGAATCTTCGTGAATTTTGTCCGCGTATTTTTTTCCACCGTACCAGTTAGAATCCCATCCACGTATGATTCCTAGTCTATTTCCTATAGGGTTGGTTTTTTGTCCCATTATCTATACTTTTCTTCTTTCTAATTAACTTTTTCTAAAAACAACGTAACGTGATTCGAACGTTTTCTAATTCTGTGTGCTCTTCCTTGTGGAGCAGGTTGAATTCTTTTTAACATTCTAGCTGAATCCACAGCAATCTTACTTACAAACAACTCGCCCGACTCAGGAGCCTCTCCTGTTTTCGCTTCGTAATTGTGTATAGCCGATTTTAAAAGTTTAACTACTTTCGATGAAGCTTCCTTATTTGAGAACTCTAACACACCTAAAGCTTTATAAACTTCCATTCCTCTAACTAGGTCAGCAACTAATCTCATCTTTCGAGGAGAAGTTGGACAGTTACTCAACTTAGCAAAGTATTGAGACTTTTTCGCCTCTTTTAAAGTCTCTGCAGTATTTCTTTTTCTAGCACCCATTTGTTAAAATGCTTTTGTTATAAATTATTTTTTCTTTTTATCTGATCCATGACCTCTGTAGGTTCTTGTTGGAGCAAATTCACCTAACTTATGACCAACCATGTTTTCTGTTATGTAAACAGGGATGAACTTATTTCCATTGTGCACACCTATCGTAAGACCAAGGAAATCAGGGGTAATCATTGAGGCTCTTGACCAAGTCTTGATTACATTCTTTTTACCTGATTCTTGAGCCTCGTCAACACGTTTTTGCAACTTGTAGTGCACAAAAGGTGGTTTTTTAAGTGATCTAGCCATATCTTAATTATTTTTTTCTCTTTTCAATAATATACTTATCAGAATACTTCTTTGGAGCTCTAGTTTTGTATCCCTTTGCAGGCAATCCTTTTCTAGATCTCGGGTGCCCTCCTGATGAACGACCTTCTCCACCTCCCATAGGGTGATCTACTGGATTCATTGCAACACCTCTTACTCTTGGTCTTCGACCTAACCATCTGCTTCTACCTGCCTTACCACTTACAACCAGTTGGTGATCAGAATTTGATACCGCACCAATAGTGGCAGAACATCCTACTAATACTTGCCGCGTTTCGCCTGATGGTAATTTTAAGGTAGCAAACTTACCTTCCTTGGCTGTTAGCTGAACATAGGAACCAGCACTTCTCGCCAACTTTCCTCCCTGACCAGGCTGAAATTCAACATTATGCACTACTGTACCTAATGGTATCTCTGCTAGTGGTAATGAGTTTCCAACTTCAATGGGAGAACCTTTACCAGCTTTTAGAATCGCCCCGACTTGTAATCCATTAGGTGCAAGAATATAGCTCTTTTCACCATCAGAATAATACAACAAAGCAATTCGAGCTGTTCTGTTTGGATCATACTCGATACTCTTAACAGTAGCAGGAACGCTCAATTTTCTTCGTTTAAAGTCGATTAAACGATATTTTTTCTTGTGACCTCCTCCTATATTACGAACAGTCATTTTTCCACTGGCATTTCTTCCACCAGAACTTTTCTTTTTCGCAATTAAGCTTTTCTCGGGACTTCCTTTAGTAACATCTTCAAAAGTATCAGCTACTTTATGTCTTTGTCCAGGAGTATTTGGTTTTAATTTCTTTAAACCCATTTTTTTAAATATTACCGTAAATATCTATTACTTCACCCTCTTTTAGAGTAACTATCGCCTTTTTAAATGAACGTGTTCTTCCATCCATTGCCCAAGTTTTCCTGTTTCTCTTAGCCTTACCAGCATAACGCATAGTATTGACTGACTCAACTGTCACACCGTATGCAGATTCAACATCTTTTTTGATTTGCACCTTATTTGCCGAATTTTCTACGATGAATCCATATCTTCCTAGTTTCTCTTCTAGGTTAGACATCTTTTCTGTTATGATTGGTTTAACAATTACGCTCATCTTATACTAGCTTAAAATATTTTCAATTTCTTTTACAGAGCTCTCTGAAAGAACAAGCTTACTACAGTTAATCAAGTCATAAGTATTCACTTCTGAAGTAGCAACAACCTTTACTTTCTGAACGTTTTTTGAAGACAAGTAAACGTTCTTTTCATTTTCTGTAGTAATTAATGTAACTCTCTTTCCTTCCAAGTCAAGCCCCTTCAATACAGCTACAAAGTCTTTTGTTTTAGGTGCATCAAATTTTAAATCTTCTAAAACAATAAGTTTATCATCTTTTAAAGAAGAGGATAACACTGATTTTTTAGCTACAGCTTTAACTTTTTTATTCAACTTGAATCCGTAATATCTTGGCTTTGGACCAAAAATTCTACCACCACCTCTAAATATAGGTGACTTAACATCACCATATCTAGCTGCACCAGATCCTTTTTGCTTTTTCAATTTCTTAGTACTTCCAACAATCTCATTTCTTTCTTTCGACTTGTGTGTACCTTGTCTTTGATTAGCTAAATATTGCTTTACATCTAAGTACACGGTATGTTCATTTGGCTCAATACCAAAAACTGAATCACTCAAAGTAACTTTTCTACCAGTGTCTTTTCCTGTTTTGTCTAATACTGCTAACTCCATCTTATTTCTCAATTAAAACGTAAGACCCTTTTGATCCAGCGATATTCCCTGAAACAACTATTAAATTTTTATCAGCCAATACCTTTAAAACTTTTAAATTCTGAGTTTTGACTGTATCCCCTCCCATTCTTCCGGCCATTCTCATTCCTTTGAAAACTTTCGAAGGTGTGGAAGCACCACCAATAGAACCTGGGGCTCTTAATCGATTATGCTGACCATGAGTTTGACCTCCAACACCAGCGAAACCATGTCTTTTAACAACACCTTGGAAACCTTTCCCTTTGGAAGTTCCAACAACATCAACATATTCACCTTCATCAAAAAGCTCCACAGTGATTTCGTCACCTAGTGCTTTCTCTTCTTCGAAACCTAGAAATTCAACAAGTTTTGCTCTAGGTGAAACACCAGCTTTTTTGAAATGACCTTTCAGGGGTGCTGAAATATTCTTTTCTGTTTTTACATCATACGCTAGCTGAAGCGCATCGTAACCATCAGTTTCCTCAGTTTTCACTTGAGTTACTACACATGGTCCGGCCTGAATAACAGTACATGGAATATTTTTACCATTCTCATCGTACATGCTAGTCATACCAACTTTTTTTCCTATCAATCCTGACATCGAATAACAGTTTTTTTTGGGTTATCTTATCAATTACTTTACTAAACTTTAATCTCTACCTCAACTCCTGAAGGCAATTCTAACTTCATCAATGCGTCAACAGTCTTTGAAGAAGAACTATAAATATCCATTAATCGTTTGTAGGAACTTACTTGGAATTGCTCTCTTGCCTTTTTGTTAACGTGTGTTGACCTTAAAACCGTGAAAATTCTCTTATTTGTTGGTAATGGAATTGGTCCACTAACAACAGCACCTGTAGATTTTACAGTTTTTACAATCTTCTCAGCAGACTTATCAACTAAGTTATGGTCAAATGACTTTAATTTTATTCTTATTTTCTGGCTCATAATTAATGTACCTTAATCTCTAATAATTTATTAAGCTTCAACTTGTCCTTTAGCTTTCGCAATAACCTCTTTAGCCACTGCTTGAGGAGCTTCTGCAAAATGGCTAAATTCCATTGTTGAAGTTGCTCTACCTGATGTTATTGTTCTTAATGCTGTTACATATCCAAACATCTCTGACAATGGAACTTTGGCCTTAACCACTTTTGCTCCATTTTTATCATCCATTCCTTCGATTAAACCTCTTCGTTTATTCAAATCTGCAACTACATCACCCATATTCTCCTCGGGAGTAATTACTTCTAATTTCATCATGGGTTCTAAGAGTACGGGATTTGCTTGAGGACAAGAATTTTTAAACGCCAATTTAGCTGCTATTTCAAATGAAAGCGCATCTGAATCAACAGGGTGGAATGAACCGTCAAACAAGGTAACTTGCAATGAATCTACGTTAAAACCTGCTAAAACACCGGTGCTCATAGCCTCTTTGAATCCTTTTTCAACAGAAGGTATAAATTCTTTCGGAATCCTACCTCCTTTAACCTCATTGATAAATTCGAGTCCATCTTTTCCGTCAGTTCTTGGACCCATTTTGAATTGAATATCCGCAAACTTACCGCGACCACCAGATTGCTTCTTGTAAACTTCTTTATGTTCAACAGATCCAGTGATTGTCTCTTTGTAAGTTACTTGAGGAGCTCCTTGATTACATTCAACCTTAAACTCTCTTCTCAATCTATCGATGATGATATCTAAGTGCAATTCTCCCATTCCTGAGATAATTGTTTGAGCCGTATCTTCATCTGTTCTTACCTGAAAAGTCGGATCCTCTTCAGCCAGTTTCCCAAGAGCTAATCCTAATTTATCAATATCTGCTTGAGATTTTGGTTCTATGGCTACTCCAATCACGGGATCTGGAAAATCCATTGATTCAAGAACTATTGGCGCGTTTTCAGCACACAATGTATCACCAGTTCTAATGTCTTTAAATCCTACAAGTGCAGCGATGTCACCAGCATGCAACTCATCAATTTGATTTTGTGAATTTGCATGCATTTGGAAAATTCTTGAGATTCTTTCCTTCTTCATTGTTCTAGTATTCAGCACGTAAGAACCAGAAGGCAATTTACCTGAGTATGCTCTAGTAAAACATAATCTTCCGACGAAAGGATCTGTAGCAATTTTAAAAGCTAAAGCAGAGAATGGTTCGTCTGGTGAAGGTTTTCTTGAGACAGCTTCTTCTGTTTTTGGATTTGTTCCTTCAATTGCTTCTTGATCCAATGGAGATGGAAGAATTTCCATAACTACGTCTAACATTGCCTGAACACCTTTATTCTTAAAGGCTGAACCACACATCATAGGAACAAACTTTGCATCCAAAGTAGCGCCTCTCAATGCATCCAATACTTCTCTTTCAGTTATCGAATTAGGATCCTCAAAGAATTTCTCCATCAAATTATCGTCGTATTCAGCTATCGCTTCTAACAACTTCTCTCTATATTCTTCAACCTCATCGGCCATATCATCAGGAATTGGAACTTCTTCGAAGGTCATTCCCATATCGTTTTCATTCCAAACAATACCTCTATTGTTGATGAGGTCGACAACACCTTCAAAGTCATCTTCAGCTCCAATTGGAAGTTGTAATGGAACAGCTTTTGATCCTAACATCTCTTCAACTTGTCTGCACACGTTTAAGAAATCTGCACCTTGACGATCCATTTTGTTAACAAAGCCTATACGAGAAACATTATAGTTATCGGCCAATCTCCAGTTTGTTTCTGACTGAGGTTCTACACCATCTACAGCGGAAAACAAGAATACAAGACCATCTAGTACTCTTAAAGATCGGTTTACTTCAACCGTAAAGTCTACGTGCCCAGGAGTGTCAATTATGTTTACTTGATATTCATCTCCTCTGTATGGCCAGAATACAGTTGTTGCGGCAGAGGTAATTGTTATACCTCTTTCTTGCTCCTGCTCCATCCAATCCATAGTGGCACCACCATCATGTACTTCTCCAATCTTGTGCGAAACACCAGAGTAATATAAAACACGCTCTGTTGTAGTAGTTTTTCCAGCATCTATGTGGGCTGCAATACCAATATTCCTTGTAAATTTAAGATCTCTCTTAGCCATTTTTATTTACTTTTCCCCGGTTACGTTTCTTATTAATTACACTCTAAAGTGAGCAAAAGCTTTATTGGCTTCAGCCATTCTATGTGTATCTTCCTTTTTCTTAAATGCAGCTCCTTCTTCTTTAGATGCAGCTAAAATTTCCGCAGCTAATTTTTGAGCCATGGATTTTTCATTTCTTTTTCTAGCATATCCAATCAACCACTTCATTCCCATAGATTGTTTTCTACTTTCACGAATTGGAACTGGAATTTGAAATGTTGCTCCTCCTACCCTTTTCGAACGAACTTCAACTCCAGGAGTCACATTTGATAATGCCTTTTTGAATACTTCCAATGCACTTTCTTCTTCAACCTTCTCAGCAACTGCATCAATGGCATCATAAAAAATGTTGAAAGCAACAGATTTTTTACCGTCTAGCATTAAGTTGTTTACAAACTTAGTTACCACAGTGTCTCCAAATTTTGGGTCCGGTAAAACTAATCTCTCTTTTGCACTACTTTTTCTCATCTCAGTAAAATACTTTTAGTTATTTCTTAGGACGCTTAGCTCCATATTTAGATCTCCTTTGTAGCCTTCCTTCTACACCTGCTGTATCTAATGCACCTCGCACAATATGATACTTAACCCCTGGTAAATCTTTTACTCGACCACCTCTTACAAGTACGATTGAGTGCTCTTGTAAATTATGACCTTCACCTGGGATATATGCAGAAACCTCAATTCCATTCGTTAACCTTACTCTGGCAACTTTTCTCATTGCTGAGTTTGGTTTCTTTGGAGTAGTCGTATAAACTCTGGTACAAACACCTCTTCTCTGAGGACAGGAATTAAGAGCTGCAGCCTTGCTTTTAGTAGGCTTATTTACTCTTCCTTTTCTTATTAACTGCTGAATAGTTGGCATATCTTTCTAAATATTCACTTTCAATTTAACACAAAACCGCCAAAAAACGGGACGGCAAAGATACGCAGATTTTTTAAATATTCAACTAGTTTCACATTTTTCCCATTTTTTTTTATCGATTAAATATCTGTAGCACTAAAAAGCCCAATAAACTAAAGGGTAAACGCATTTTTTTTTAGCTTTAACTTTTTTAATATCCATTAAAATAGGAGCATAAACTCTTTTATTTATTTTTGATTCATGCAAGATTTCATCAACCAATTAAATACTGTTCAGCAGCAAGCTGTTCTTTCAACAGAGGGACCTAACATGATTTTAGCAGGAGCAGGTTCTGGAAAAACTAGAGTACTTACTTTTCGAGTTGCTCACCTCTTATCAAAAGGAGTTGACTCTTTCAATATTTTGGCGTTAACGTTCACAAATAAAGCAGCAAAAGAAATGCGTGAACGAATTGAAAAAATTGTTGGTAATGAAGCACGGAACCTATGGATGGGAACTTTTCACTCTATCTTTGCAAAAATTTTAAGAAACGAACATGAAAAACTAGGCTATCCATATAACTTCACCATCTACGACACTTTAGACGCAAAAAATTTACTCAAATCGATTATTAAGGAATTAGGTCTTGATGACAAAATATATAAACCAGGAATGGTATACAATAGGATATCTGCTGCAAAAAACAATTTAATCTCTGCAAAATCTTATAATAATGATCCTTCTATAAGTTCCGAAGACAAGAGAATGGGTAAACCCGAGATTGGAAAAATATACCAAATATATGAATTGAGGTGTTTAAAAGCTGGTGCAATGGATTTTGATGATCTCTTATTTAAAACCTATACGCTCTTTTCAAAATTCCCTGAAGTTTTATTGAAACACCAACAATTGTATAAATATATTCTAGTTGATGAGTATCAGGACACAAATTATGCTCAGTATACAGTTGTAAAAATGCTCGCCAAGAGACACCAAAACATTTGTGTAGTAGGAGACGATGCTCAAAGCATTTATTCCTTCAGAGGGGCAAACATTGAAAATATCTTAAATTTTCAAAAAGATTATTCCAACACTCAATCTTTTAAACTAGAGCAAAACTATAGATCATCAAAAAATATTGTTGCCGCTGCCAATGCAATTATTGCAAAAAACAAAGACCAATTTGATAAGGATGTATGGACTGAAAATGATCATGGCCCAAGAATTAAGGTGATAAAAACAAAAACAGATAATGAGGAAGGTAGGGTAGTTGCTGATAAAATAATGAACTTAAAACTTGAACATCAAATTTACAACAACGAGTTCGCCATTTTATACAGAACCAATGCTCAATCAAGGGCAATGGAGGAAGCGCTGAGGAAACTTAATATACCCTATAAAATATATGGAGGTCTTTCATTCTACCAAAGAAAGGAAATTAAAGACTTACTTTCCTACTATAGAATGACTTTCAATCCTAACGATGAAGAAGCTTTAAAAAGAATTATTAATTATCCAACACGAGGAATTGGAAAAACAACACTCGACAAACTAATTTTAACTGCTAACCAAAATGAAACAAGTATATGGGAAATCATTTCTAACATAGATACCTTCAATACAGGGATTGGTAATGGAGCCAAAACAAAAATTAAGAATTTCGTAACAATGATATTAAGTTTTGGAAGTGAACTTTTTCGCAAAAACGCTTTCGAATTAGGTCAACACATTGCCTCTCAAACTGGTTTACTTAAAGAATTACACGATGATAAAACACCTGAAGGGATTTCGAGGTATGAAAACATCCAGGAGTTATTGAATGGGTTAAAGCAATTCTCCGCTCAAGACGAATCAACTGACCAACCTACCAGAACGTTGGATAAATTTATGGAAGATGTGGCATTGTTAACAGATGCTGACAATGAAAATCAAGACGATTACAACAAAGTTTCTTTAATGACCATTCACAGTGCAAAAGGGCTAGAATTCCCATATGTATTTATCGTTGGAATGGAGGAGAATTTATTCCCCTCTCAACTTTCTGTCAATTCCAGAACTGAGTTAGAGGAAGAAAGAAGGCTTTTTTATGTTGCTTTAACTAGAGCTGAAAAGGCTGCTTTTCTGAGCTATGCTCAAACACGTTTTAAATTTGGGAATATAACCTATGCTGAACCCAGCAGATTTATATCTGAAATACCTTTAGATTTTATTGAAATGCCTGAAGTTAGACCTCCCGAAAATTATGCAGGAACACAATTAAATGAAACAAATCACTTCGCAAGGCGCTCACCCATACCTCCAGGAAAGAAATTGGTTAGCCTTGAACGAGCTGCACAATTTGAAAAACCTAAAACCACAAATGAAGCTGAAAGATCAAATTCAAATGTAAAAGAAGGTCAAACTGTTGAACATTTAAGATTCGGACGCGGGAAGGTTATCAAGGTAGAAGGAATAGGCCCAAATAAAAAAGCAGTAATTTCGTTTGGAAAACATGGCCAAAAACAAATACTTTTGAAATTTGCCAAACTTAAAATAGTTGGGTAGCTTTAAAGATTATACAATAAATATATGGACTACAATACTACACGTTCTTCATTAGTCATTCCTGAATACGGAAGAAACATTCACAAAATGATAGAACATGCCATTTCTGTTAAGGATAGAGAGGAGAGAAATCACATTGCAAGATCAATTGTTAAAGTTATGGGGCAAGTAAAACCTCAATTCAAAGAAGCTGATGACTTTATACAAAGCCTTTGGGATCATATGATTATTATTTCTGATTTTAAATTGGATGTTGATTCACCATACCCATATCCTGATAAAGAAGAGTTGGTTAAACCTCCCAATAGAATGTCATATCCTCAAAACAAGATAAGATTCCGTCACTACGGAAAGTCAATAGAAAGTTTCATTGGAAAAGCATGTGAAATGGAAGAAGGTAAAGATAGAGACTCTTTCATATATTACATAGCAAATATGATGAAGAAAAATTATCTTCTTTACAATAGAGATAGTGTAAATGATGAATTAATCTTCGATCAACTTAGTGCACTTTCGAATGGTAAACTAAAAATGCCAGAAAATCAATCCTTAAAGCACGCTGGTGCATTAGTTGGTAAAAAACCAGCAAATAATAAAGGAAGCAATAGAAGACAGTCAAACAATAATAAAAAGAATGGTAAACGATCGTTTAAAAGAAGGTAAACCATGGAAAGTTTTGTAATAAATGGAGGTATTCGGTTAGAAGGTGAAATCATTCCTCAAGGAGCTAAAAATGAAGCTTTGCAAATTTTGTGCGCTGTTTTATTAACTACAAAAAAGGTAACTATTACCAATCTTCCAAACATTGTTGATGTTAATAAGCTTATTGACTTACTAAAAAGTATGGGAGTTAAAGTTAATCAACTCAGCGAGTCTGATTACGAATTCCAAGCAGACGATGTAAACCTTGATTACATGGTTTCCGATGATTTCAAGGCTAAAGGATCGAGTCTAAGAGGATCCATAATGATTGTTGGTCCACTACTGGGAAGATTTGGTAAAGGGTATATTCCCGCTCCTGGAGGTGATAAAATTGGAAGAAGAAGAGTAGATACACATTTTATAGGTTTCCAAAAATTAGGGGCAAATTTTAAATACCAGGCCGCTAGTAAGTTTTACAAAGTTGAATCTCCAAAATTAATAGGCTGTTATATGTTATTGGATGAGGCGTCTGTAACTGGAACAGCCAATATTGTTATGGCTGCTGTTTTAGCCGAAGGAACAACACAAATATATAATGCAGCATGCGAGCCTTATTTACAGCAATTGTGCAAAATGCTCAACAGAATGGGGGCTAAAATATCAGGAGTTGGTTCAAATTTACTCACGATTGAGGGTGTTGAATCCTTAGAAGGAACTAATCACCGAATTTTACCGGATATGATTGAAATTGGTTCTTTTATTGGCATGGCCGCAATGACAGAATCAAACATTACCATTAAAGATGTCTCCTACAATAACTTAGGAATTATACCCAATACATTCCAACGCTTGGGTATTCAAATGGAGTTAGTGGGAGACGATATTGTAATTCCTTCACAAGAGCAATATGAGGTGGAAAAATTCA
>Ga0160423_10000683_pt1 | contig 28183 bp, 21 predicted proteins | sample CRUFie14St8metaG_FD_108191 | JGI IMG/M metagenome (GOLD analysis project Ga0160423, IMG submission 108191) | Marine microbial communities from the Costa Rica Dome - CRUD Field 142mm St8 metaG | ecosystem: Environmental > Aquatic > Marine > Oceanic > Photic zone | place: Costa Rica: the Eastern...
AAGACAACTACTAAAAAAGAAACTGCTAAGAAGACAACTGCTAAAAAAGAAACTGCTAAGAAAACAACTGCTAAGAAGACAACTACTAAAAAAGAAACTGCTAAGAACTCAACTACTAAAAAAGAAACTGCTAATAATATTTCTGTTAAAGATGAGAATGAATCTTATAGATTTGAAATTAATACAAACTATAATAAATTTTCAATAGAGAAACTTATCAATGCCTACGATGAAGTATCCAATAATTATGATTGGCTTAAAAGACATCAAGAACTAATTTTAATTAATGAAGTATTTGAAAAAAAATTCAAAATTGAAGTTGAAAAACAAAAAAAAATATTCAAAAAAGATGGTGGAAATGAAATAGATTTTTATTTCAAACCTGAATATAAAAAACAATTTGATAAGTTAAAATATGATTATCGCAAAAAAAGAAGGGACCATTTTAAAAATCAAGAAGAAGTTCAAAAAGTTAACTTAGAAAGAAAAAAAGCTATAATTGAAGAAATAAAAAGTCTTATTGACCAAAACCAAATCAACTCTCAAACATATAAAAAATTTAGAAAACTACAAGAGAGTTGGTATAATACCGGACATGTTAATAGAAATCAAAGTCAAAATATTTGGGAAACCTTTAAACACCATGTAGAACGTTTTTATGGATTTATTCATTTAGATCGTGAATTTAGAGAACTTGACTTCAAGCATAACTATCAAGAAAAATTAAAAATAATTGAGCGAGCTGAATCACTTCAAGATTATCCAGATATTATTAAAGCGACAAGGGATTTAAATACACTTCATCTTCAATGGAAAAATGATTTAGGTCCAGTTGGAAAAGAACATAGTGAAGATTTATGGATACGTTTTCAAAAAGCTACAAAAATAATTCAAAAGAGAAAACAAGAATATCAAAAAAACATTACAGGAATTATGAGGGAGAATTTGAAGAAAAAAGATACTCTCTTAAATGAAATGAATTTATTACTTAATGAAGAAATAAAAAGTCATAATGAATGGCAAAATTCACTTATAAAATTCAACTCTTTACGAGAAAGATTCAAGTCAATTGGATATGTCCCTGCTAAAGAAAGTAAAGGTTCCTGGAAAAAATTCAGAGAGATTGGGACTGAATTTATGCGTAAAAAAAATAAATTCTATAAAGATCAAAAGAAAGAGTTTAATGAAAATATTAAATCAAAAAAAGAGTTAATATCTCGTTCTAAGTTGATTTTGGAAATGGAAAATTTGGAAAGCCAAGTTAATGAAATGAAAGATATCCAAAAGGAATGGAAAACCATAGGTTTTGTTCCTAGAAAATTAGACAATAAATTATGGAAGGAATTTTCAAATACTCATAGAGATTTTTTTGATAGAATCAAATCGGGTTATAAGAAACTATCACAGCAGCAAGAGAATTTAATTAAAGAAAAAAATCAATTTTTAGAAAAGCTAAAAATTAAAGAGATCAAATCTGATTCCAAAGTAATAAAAGACGAGTTCGATGATAACTGGGATGAATGGCAAAAGCTAGGAACTTTAAACATTAAGAATGAATCAAAATTGAATCAATTATTTTCCAAATTATTTATAGATAAAATAAAAAATTTAAAAATTGAAAAAAAACTTTCCCAAGAGTTAATAACATATTTTACTTCTAAAATTCTTGAAAATGACCCTATGAGTTTAGAAAAAGAATTTCAAAATTCAAAAACCATTTTATCCAATTTAAAATCTGAGCTAACACAATTAGAAAATAATTTGGAGTTTTTCACAAACTCAAGTAGTGAAAATCCATTATTCAAGAACGTAGAAAAGCAAATAGAAAATTGTCAAAATAAAATTGAAAAAGCTCAAGATCATCATATTTTTTTAAAGCAATTAAAAAATATTCAGATAAAAAAATCTGAAGTTAATGATCCTGAAAATTTAGATGACAAGCAAGAAACTGTCAGTGAATCTAATTAAATAAATGACTTTTTGCTTCAGTCCATATAGATTCCATTTTTGATAAAGACATTTCGTTAATTTTTATACCCTCTTTTTTAGCTTTTTGTTCTATGTAATTAAACCTATTTATAAATTTTTGATTTGTACGTTCAAGTGAAGTGTCTGGACTTATTTTCAAGAAACGAGCATAATTAATCAATGAAAATAATAAATCACCAAATTCATTTTCAATTTTTTCAATATTTTTTTTTTCTACTTCAGTTTGTAACTCAATCATTTCTTCCTGTACTTTTCCCCAAACCTTTTCTATTGATTTCCAATCAAATCCTACTCCAGAAGCCTTTTCTTGAATCCTCTGGGCCTTGACTATAGATGGAAGTCCTTTAGGGACACCACTTAATACTGTTTTATTTTCTTCTTTTAGCTTTAATAATTCCCAATTTTTTTTTACTTCTTTTTCATCTTTTACTTTTAGTTCACCATAGATATGTGGATGCCGAAAAACAAGCTTATCTGATATCTCATTAGCAACATCAGAAATATCAAAAGCATTTTCCTCACTTCCAAGTTTTGAATAAAATACAATGTGAAGTAATAGATCACCAAGCTCTTTTTTAATTTGTGTTCGATCACCTGAAAGTATAGCTTCAGCAAGTTCATATGTTTCCTCAATTGTTAAATGTCTGAGACTTTCAAAAGTTTGCTTTTTATCCCATGGACATTCTTCCCTTAAAGTATCCATTATATCAAGAACTCTTTCAATAGCTTTTAACTTTTCTTGTTTTGAATTCATTACTGTTTCTTAGTTTGTGTTGAATTATCTTTTTTATGGGTTTTAGGTACTTTAATAATTTCTTTATCAAATTTTATAATTTTTTGTGTAACTAAAATATTATACCATTGAATTATTTTTTTTATATCACTTGGATAAACTCTTTCCTTATCATAATCATCAATAATTTTTAAAAAATAAGTCTCAAGATCTAAAGAATTAGCTTTAGGCACAACTCTAGAAATTTTTCCAGACTCGAATAATAACATTTTTTCAAAAACTTTCGATAGATTTATTTCATTACCAATACAATAGACCTGAATTTCACTTAAAAAACTAATTTTTTGGTTAATAGTTGTTATAACTCTTTTTCCATCTACAAGTGAAGTAGCTATAACACCTCCTCTTGTTTTTGTTTTTAATTTATAGAGTCCTTGACGACCAGATATTGATAATATTTCTTTCAATTTCATTTTTATCTTTTTATTTTTTTAGGAAAACTCATTTTGTAATCTACCGTAATATCTCCTTTTAAAATTGAATTTAATTTTCCTTTTATAAGTCTCTTTTTCAAAGGAGATAAGTGATCAACAAATAATATCCCCTCGATGTGATCATATTCGTGCTGAACAACTCTAGCTGAAAGACCTTTTAAATTTAACTTCTTAGAATTAAAATTTTCATCAAAATATTCTAAGGTAATTTTTTCTTTTCTTGAAACATCTTCTCTTACATCAGGAATACTCAAACATCCCTCATTAAAATTCCATTCGTTTCCCTCCTCTAAAGAAATTTTTGGATTAATAAAAACCTTTTTAAAATTTCTTAATGTTTCTATCTCTTCATCAATCATATTTTCTTTATCAACAAAAGGGGAAGCATCTATAACAAAAAGACGAATCGATACACCAATTTGAGGTGCAGCGAGTCCAACTCCTTGGGCTGCATACATAGTTTCCCACATATTATCGATAAGTTCATTTAAATTTGGATAATCTTGTGTAATTTCTTTTGCCTCCTTTTTTAAAATTGGCGAGCCATAAGATAGTATAGGTAATATCATTAATTAATTATTTTTTTCTATCTAAATAAGATTGTAAAATTATTGTTGCACTAATTTGATCTACTAAACCTTTATTTGTACGTTTTTTTTTCTTAATTCCTAAATTTATTATTACTCGTTCAGCCATTTTAGAAGTATATCGTTCATCATAACGCTCTATTTTTTTGTTTGGAAAACACTTTTTCAATTCCAAAATAAAATTTTTTATTTTGTTTTCTAATTCTGAGGGTGAACCGTCTTTTTGAATAGGCTTCCCAATTATGAAGGCATCAACCTCCTCACTTTTAAAATAGTCTTGAATATAACTTATTACTAAATTAGTAGGTAAGTTTTTTAATCCAGTGGCAATCATTTTATTTGGATCTGTATAAGCTAATCCTGTACGTTTTGTGCCAAAATCTATGCCAACTAAACAACCCATAACTATTTTTTACAAATATACTTTTTTCAATCTGACCTTCTTTATTTCAATCAATCCGAATTTTTTACCTTTGAAAAAAATTGATGATGAGAGAAATAATTGAATCTGCATGGAATAATAGAGATCTACTTGAAGATTCTGAAACCCAGGAAACTATAAGAAGCGTTATAGAACAGCTTGATCAGGGTAAAATTCGAGTTGCTGAACCGTTTGAAAATGGATGGAGGGTAAATGAATGGATTAAAAAAGCAGTTGTACTTTATTTTCCTATACAAAAAATGGAAACTCATAAAGCAGGCCCATTAGAATTCCACGATAAGATTCCATTAAAATCAGGTTACAAAGAAAAGGGTATAAGAGTTGTTCCACATGCCTTATCAAGGCACGGCTCTTACATCTCTAGAGGTGTAATTATGATGCCAAGTTTCGTAAATATTGGGGCATATGTTGATGAGGGAACTATGGTAGATACATGGGCCACTGTTGGAAGTTGTGCACAAATAGGAAAAAATGTTCATTTAAGTGGAGGAGTTGGCATTGGAGGGGTCTTAGAACCTTTACAAGCAGCTCCTGTTATTGTTGAGGATAACGCCTTTTTAGGTTCTAGGAGTATTGTTGTTGAAGGAGTACGAATTGAAGAAGAAGCAGTTCTTGGAGCAAATGTAGTATTAACTTCATCTACCAAGATCATAGATATAACTGGAGATAAACCAAAAGAATTAAAAGGAGTTGTACCAAAGAGTTCCGTAGTAATTCCTGGAAGTTATACCAAAGAATTTCCAGCTGGAAACTATCAGGTACCATGTGCTCTTATAATTGGAAAAAGAAAAGAGAGTACTAATAAAAAAACATCTTTGAATGATGCTTTGAGAACACATGATATTGCAGTATAAGTTACATTGAAAATTTGAATTCTATTGAAAGTGGAATTAAATGATAACTTTTTGGAAGCTTTAAAAAAATCATTTTTTAATATAATTAAAAATGAAGCTAATTATCTAAATTCAAAAGTCTACTTAATTGGAGGATTTGTTAGAGATCATTTACTCAATAGACAGTATAAAAAAGACATTGATATAGTTGTTGTTGGTTCAGGTATAGAGCTTGCAAAAGCTGTTCAAAAAAAACTTAAGGGTGCAAAACCAGTTCAAATTTTCAAAACTTATGGTACTGCTATGATCAATTATGGTGAAATTAATTTAGAATTTGTTGGTTCCAGAAAAGAATCATATGATTTGAAAAGTAGGAATCCAAAGGTAATGCCTGGTACATTAGATGAAGATCAAAAACGAAGAGACTTTACAATTAACGCAATAGCTGTAAGCTTGAATAACAAAAATTTTGGAGATATTTTAGATCCATTTAATGGAATAAAAGATCTAAAAAATAAAATTCTTAGAACTCCACTAGATCCAAATATTACTTATTCTGACGACCCCTTACGTATGTTAAGAGCGATACGTTTTGCTACTCAATTAGATTTTACTATTAATGGAAATTCTTTAAAAGCTATTGAGCAAAACGCTACACGCATTAAGATAATTTCTAAAGAACGAATAGTAGATGAACTTAGCATGATTTTGGCAACTGAAAAACCTTCAAAAGGATTTATATTATTGGAAAATACAGGTCTTCTTAATCTTATTCTTCCTGAGCTAACTGCTTTAATAGGAGTTGATGAAATCAATGGTAATAAGCATAAGGATAATTTTTATCATACATTAGAGGTTGTAGATAATTTATGCTTGAAAAGCAATAATATTTGGCTTAGATGGGCAGCTTTATTTCATGATATTGGTAAAGGACCAACTAAAAAATACTTGCCAAAAATAGGTTGGACTTTTCATAATCATGAGTTCATTGGCGCAAAAATGATTTTTGAAATTTTTAAAAGACTAAAAATGCCTTTGAACGATAAAATGAAATATGTTCAAAAGATTGTATTAATGAGTTCAAGGCCTATTATTATTTCTGAGAATCATATTACAGATTCGGCTATTAGAAGATTAGTTTTTGATGCCGGCCCCCATATCGAAGATCTTATTACGCTATGTGAAGCAGATATTACAACGAAAAACCCAGTGCGTTTTAAAAAATATCATGATAATTTTAAAATTGTTCGAGAAAAAATTAAGTATGTAGAAGAAAAAGATCATCTTCGTAACTTTCAACCACCAGTTAATGGAAAAAAAATAATGTCATTTTTTGGCTTAAAACCATCTAAAGAAATTGGTATTATTAAACATGCGATCAAAGAAGCAATTTTAGAAGGTGAAATTCCTAATGAATATAGTGCGGCATATGAAAGAATGAAAAAAGAAGGAAAAAAATTGGGATTAAAACCTTATGAAAAACCCATATAAATTTTTATTGATTATAAGCTTGTCTTTAGTATACTTAGTCATTACGGCAGGATCAATAGTGCGAATGACGGGAAGTGGTATGGGATGTCCTGATTGGCCAAAATGCTTTGGATATCTTATACCCCCTACTGAAAAATCCCAACTTAAATGGAAGCCTCTCAATTCGTACAAAAAAGGACAGATCATAATAGTAGATGAAACCTTAAAAATTGCATCGTTTGATTTTGTAAGTGGATATTATTTTAAAAATAAAAATTGGTCCCCATATACCAAACATAACTACGCTATTTTTAATGCAACTCATACATGGGTTGAATTTATAAATAGATTATTAGGGGTAATCGCTGGTTTATCTACCCTAGCTTTATTTATTGTTTCTTTAGGGAAGATAAAAAAAGACACTTTAGTGACATTAATATCATTCTTGATAATTGTGGGGATGGGATTCCAGGCATGGTTAGGTAAAACTGTTGTTGATTCTAATTTGCTACCCTTTAAAATTACAATTCATATGGGAATGGCATTTATTATTGTGTTTCTTTTGATTATCCTTTTATATCGTGAAAATAAACCCCAAAAAAAAATATCATATAATAAAACTTTAAAGTTTCTAGTAGTTTTAGGTACAGCATTAACCATATTTCAAATTGGCATGGGTACTCAGGTTCGCCAGTATGTAGATGAACAAATTCATGATTGGGGGCTTAATAATCCACTTAAATGGTTAATTGAAGCTCCTATTATATTCTACATTCACAGAAGCTTTTCGTTGCTAGTTCTAACAACAAACGGTTTAATTGCTTTCATGTTATATAGAATTAAACATTTTCCAATAGAATTTTTAGGAATTTTATTTTTTATTATGTTAGAGATAGTAACAGGGATATTGATGTACTATTTTGATTTTCCATTTTCATCACAACCAATTCATTTATTAGTCGCATCTTTATTATTTGGAGCCCAGAGTTATTTTATGATTCGTATATTTAAAAATGATTTACAGAATTCGAGTTATTTTAGACGTTGACGATGATGTTCTTCGAGACATTGAAATAAGTTCAACTTCAACACTAGAAGACTTACACAATGCGATTATTCAGTCATTTGGTTTCCTGGGAAACGAAATGGCCTCTTTTTATGAATCTGATGAAAATTGGATACAAGGGGATGAACTACCGCTTGAGTCTTTTGAAATTGGAGTCAATAAAAAAGATGAAATATTAAATACTGTTTTGACATTTTCTAAACCAAAACTAATATATGTATATGATTTTTTAAATCTATGGACTTTTTATGTGGAACTCAAAGAAGAGGGTGAGATTGTTCCAGGAGTAACATATCCTAGTTTAATACATTCACAAGGTGATGTCCCCGAAGAGCCTCCATCTAAGACGTTTGAAGCTGATGGTAAAGAAAATTATTCCAATAGTGATATGAATCAGAACGAAGATATTCGTGATGAGGATGACTCATTTTATTAAAAAAAACCATGCATATTAACATTTTCGTAATGAAAACGAACAAAGTTAAGTGCAGCTCTCATTAATTCTCCCATTGAAGTACTTTTAAGAAAAGCGTCATCTTTTGTGAATTTATAAATTTCATTTTTTAATCTATTAAGATTATCTGTATTTGAAACTTTATCTCCTTGCATTATATTCAGTAATTTTTTTAAACGATTACCAGAACTTATAATTCTTCTTGCAACAATTGATCGCTCTTCGATTTTATATTGATTAATTGAGTCATGGTTTAATTTACTGCGGACTAAATCCATTATTGGCATATTTTCTTTAAAAAATTGTGGCCGATAAACTGACAGCTTCCCTTCAAATGATTGCTGATCAAAATCAATAGGTCTTATTTTATAAACTACTTGATCAAAGTCATGTGTTGGAACTACTACATAATTATAAGCTCGCATATCTCCCAATAAACGAATCATACTTCTTTCATTGAATTTTACATATTCTTTAGCTATTTGTGCTTTTTCAGAATCGTTACAATTTGGTAAAAAATCCTTTATAAATATGTCTCCTGGTATTCCAGCAATATGTTCTTCAATAAGTGTATTATTATTTACTAAAAAGTTCAAATTATATGGTGAAAGCATATGTTCGTATTCTAAACCATAAATACGAGAAGCATCAGTTTGTTTAATATAATAATAAGTGAAATTATCATTTAGGATATTACGAATCTTTATTCGAAATGGTTTTGAGTTTCCAAATGTGCAATAATCAATCGAGTCAATATTTAGATATTGTATCCCTGATTCATTTCCATCAGAATGAAGAAGTGTATATATTTTTTTTAAATTATGATCAATCTCTCTTCTTTCTGTGTCAGAAAAATAAACACTTACCCATAAAGTGTCTTTGTCATTTTTATCATACACAATTACTGAACCAGAAAATCTCAATAAATCACTATAATATATTGGTGTATCTACCCACCTGTCGTATGATTTTAAAAAAACTTCTAACTCTGAAGTGATTTTAAAAAATGGTTTTTTTTGTGAAATTAGTTTTTCATCCATTTTTTAATTTTTCAAAATTTTTATCTGAAAGACAAATAGTGATATTTCAAATATATATAAAACGTTTTTATAAAAATTAATCCTAAGATTATTTTGATGTCATAAAAATGAATAACATATTTTGTAATTTAATTGCTTGAAAAAAATTATGGAATTTCAACTGATTTCTGAATTTAAACCTACTGGTGATCAACCACAAGCAATAAAAGAAATTGTAAGTCAATTTTCTAATAAAGATAAATATGTTACACTAAAGGGAGTTACAGGTTCAGGAAAAACCTTTACAATGGCTAATGTTGTAGATAAAATGCAGAGACCGACATTGGTTCTTGCACATAATAAAACTTTAGCAGCTCAACTATATTCTGAATTTAAACAATTTTTTCCTAATAATGCAGTAGAGTATTTTGTTTCATATTATGATTATTATCAGCCTGAGGCATATATACCTACAACTGGAACTTATATTGAGAAGGACTTATCAATAAATGAAGAAATTGAAAAGCTTAGATTAAGTACTACCTCTTCTCTTCTTTCTGGAAGACGAGATGTGATTGTTATTGCCTCAGTATCATGTTTATATGGAATTGGAAATCCCACAGAGTTTGAAAAGAATGTTATAGAGTTAAAACAAGATCAATTTATAACTAGAACCCAGTTAATGCATAAACTTGTTCAAAGTTTATATTCAAGAACGACGGCAGAATTTAAAAGAGGAAATTTTAGAGTTTTAGGAGATATAATTGATGTCTTTCCCGGGTACTCAGACATAGCTTTTAAATTTCATTTTTTTGGTGACGAAATTGAATTAATTGAAGCTTTTGACCCAATAAGTAATCAAAAAATAGAAAACTACAAGCAAGTAAATATTTATCCTGCAAATATTTTTGTTACCTCACCAGACATACTTCAAAATGCTATTAACCAAATTCAAGATGATTTGATTAAACAGGTTGACTATTTTAAAGGAATTGGTAAGTTTTTAGAAGCAAAAAGATTGGAGGAGCGGACAGAATTCGATTTAGAAATGATAAAAGAATTAGGGTATTGTTCTGGAATTGAAAATTACTCAAGATACTTAGACGGCCGGTTACCCGGAACAAGACCCTTTTGTTTGCTTGACTATTTCCCAAAAGACTTTTTGATGATAGTTGATGAAAGTCATGTCACTATATCACAAGTTCATGCAATGTATGGAGGTGATAGGAGTAGAAAAGAAAACCTAGTTGAATATGGTTTTAGACTTCCAGCAGCAATGGACAATCGTCCATTAAAATTTGAAGAATTCGAATCTCTTCAAAATCAAGTAATGTATGTGAGTGCGACACCTGCAGATTATGAAATGCAAAAAACTGAAGGTGTTTATGTTGAGCAAATAATTCGTCCTACTGGATTATTAGATCCTTTAATTGAAGTTCGTCCGAGTAAGAATCAAATTGATGATTTGATTGAAGAAATTCAGTTATGTAATGAAAGGAATGAGCGAACTTTAGTAACTACACTTACCAAGAGAATGGCAGAAGAATTGACAAAATATTTTACTAGGGTACAAATTCGTTGCAGATATATTCATAGTGACGTTGAAACGCTTGAAAGAGTAGAAATTATGCAAGACCTAAGAAAAGGGCTTTTTGATGTTTTAATTGGAGTCAATTTGTTAAGAGAAGGTTTAGATTTACCCGAGGTATCATTAGTTGCAATCTTAGATGCAGATAAAGAGGGCTTTTTGAGATCTAATAGATCATTGACACAAACTGTCGGAAGAGCTGCGAGAAATGTTAATGGAAAGGCTATTATGTATGCAGATACTATCACAAAAAGTATGCAAAAAACAATTGATGAAACTAATTATAGGAGAGATAAACAAAATTTATATAATAAGAATAATAAAATTGTACCTAAAGCATTAAATAAATCACTCGATAGTGCATTAGCCAAAAATTCCATCTCTACAAATGCAAAAAAATTGGAAGATCGTAAAATAGCTGAAGAAGTAAACCGTTATCTTACCAAACCTGAAATAGAGAAAAAAATTCGTGAAGTCAGAAAGGCTATGGAAGATGCTGCTAAATCCCTTGATTTTATCGAAGCAGCTAAATATCGAGACGAAATTAAAAATTTACAAGAGCAGTTACAATAATAGATGCATATTTTAACTCGATTTTTATTTTTTTTTCTGTTGAGTTATTTAGTTAAATCTCAGGAGTTAACTGGAATAATTCTAGATGAAACAAACAATACTCCAATTCCCTTTTCAAGTATTTATTTAAAATCAGGGAAGGGTGTTGTTTCAAACGAAGAGGGACGATTTCGTTTAAATATAAATCCAGTTAATATAAATGATTCCCTGTTTATATCATGTATGGGCTATCAAACATTAAGATTATTAGATTATAATGTAAATGACTCTATTTTTTATTTATCACCAAAAACAATCAAACTTAAATCAATTATTTTAAGTGGTAATGATTTAAATGTTAATGAAATTATAAAAGAAATTCAAAAGAATATTAAAGATAAATATGAATTAGGAATTACTAAAAAAAATATGTTTTTGCGCGAAACAGGATCACAAAAGTTTAAAAAATTAGAAATCAAAATAAAGAAAACATCAATCCCAGAGTTCAATCAAAAATTTTGGGATAGTACATTGATTAGGATACCAAGATATAATGAGTGGTATTTTGAATTACTTGGTAATTTAACTGGTAATTATAGTAATGAAAAACAAAAACTTGAATTAGTTAGGGCATTAGAATTAGAAGACAAAGAAAAAACAGCAATCTTTGAAAACATTGAAAAATTGTTTGACACAATCCTTAATCAAAATATCAAAACCAATTCATTTTTTAAAGTACGTTCAGGAATTATTGGAGGAAAAGTTCAAGCTGATGAAATGGTCAAAATTCCAAATGATACAATATCTGAGGAACAAAAAATTCAAAATAAAAAGAATGATTTTCTAAAATGGCGCAAAAGAGTTTTAAGTAATCTTATTACAGGCCTTTTTGATGATGACAAATTAGATTTATCTATTATTAAAAAAGCTCATAAATATAAATTTATAGAATCAAATTTCACTTACTTAGGAGAAACACCAGTTTATATTTTTGATTTTATACCTACCGGAAATGCTGAATATCAAGGTAAAATTTTCATAGACGCCGACAAACTAGCCTTAATTAGGTTAGAATACAAAAATATTCGCCGAATTAGAGATTTCAGCATGTTTGGTGTTTCCTTTAAAGAAGATTTTAGAGAAGTTGTAATTCAGTTTAAAAAATTAAATTCTGGAAAATATGGGTTGGAGTTTTTAGACTTTAATTCAAGTTTTGAAGGTGGATTTGAAAGACCGTTAGTAATAACAGAAAAAAATAAAATAGTGAAAGGAAGAAATAAGCAAAATCAACTTAAAATGGATTTAGATGTGGTAAATAGGAATACACAAAGATTTCAATTAGTTGTTTTTGAAACTGAACTCTTAGAAAATAATATATTTGATAAGATTGATGAAAAGGGTACCCTTCTCCCTGTTAATAAAACATCATATGATCCTGAGTTTTGGGAAGGATATACAATTATAGAACCTAATAAAGTCATTCAAGAATTCTCGATCGATAATTGATTTTTAGTGTTTCATTTAAAAAACATATTTTAGTATAAAACTAAATGAATGAAAAACTTTGTTTATCTATTAATACTTAATGTTTTATTTATTCAATGTCAAACACCTCATAAAAATCAGTCAAGAGTAATATTTAAGGTTCATAAATTTGATTTAGATAAAGATCAAATGGAAGTTTCATTTGAAATTTTCAATAATTCAGAAAATACATGGAAAGGTGGAGACTGGTCTCTTCATTGGAATCAATTTAGTGGTTCACTTGATCAGTCGTCTATTCCAGAAGATGTTAAGATTATACCTACCAAAAACAGTCAATATTGGCAAATACATTTTGGATCATCATTTACTGTAAAACCAGGTGAATCAATAAAATTATCAGCTATTCAAAAAGGGATTATGAGAAGACTTGTAATGGGCCCTGTTGGTTTTTTTGTTCTCAATTCTAATGGTAATTATCTCTATGATTTAGAAAATCAAATTGATTGGAAATCGGCAAAAGGTATTGATAGATTAAATATTCCTTCTGCAGAAGAAAGGTTCAATATATTTGAGGGAATTACAAAATTACCAAGAAAAAATTTGCACTGGATTATTCCAACCCCCAAAAAATTAATTAACAAAAATAGTTATCGAAATTTCCCTAAAAATTTGAAAATAAATTTTGGTGAGTTTAGTGAAAAATCTGAAATTTTATTAAATCACTTGCAAAAGGGATTAACTACTCAAATTACAAAAAGTAATAAAAATTCTCAGATCAATATCTTAATAAATAATGAATTGGGTAAAGAAGACTATGAACTCAAAATAAAAGAGGATAATATTTATATTAATGTATCTAATTATGGTGGTCTCTTTTATGCTATTGTTTCACTAAATCAAATACTTTTAAATGCTCAAGAGGAAAAAAAGGGAATACCATTATTAGAGATAAACGATTCTCCAAGATTTGTTCATAGAGGATTTATGTTGGATTTATCTAGAAATTTTTATCCCAAGGAAAAAATTCTTCAAATCATTAATTTAATGGCCTATTATAAGTTAAATGTGCTTGACTTAAGACTTACTGACGATGAGGGTTGGAGAATAGAAATTCCAGGGCTTCCAGAATTAACTCAAGTTGGTAGTAAAAGAGGTTTTACAAGAGAAGAAAACGACCGTCTTTTCCCAATGTATGGTTCTGGATCTGGTAAAAAAGATACTCACGGAAGTGGATTTATATCACGAAAAGATTTTATTGAAATACTAAAAGTGGCTAAAGAAAGAAATATTCATGTAGTTCCCCAAATCAGTTTTCCATCTCATGCTAGAAGTGCTATAATTCCGATGAAAGTTAGATATGAATCTTTTATGGCAAAAGGTAAAGTTGAAGCTGCTAACGAATTTAGACTGCATGATCCTAACGATAAAAGTAAGTATACTTCTGCTCAACTTTTTAGCGACAATACAATTTGTATTTGTAGTCCTAGCGCATTTCGCTTTTTCGATAAGGTTTTTTATGAAATTAAAGCAATGTATGATGAAGCAAATCATTCAATGGAAACTTTTAATATCGGTGCAGATGAATTGCCTTTTGGTGTTTGGAAAAAATCTCCAATATGCAATGATTATATAAATAATTCTAGCGATATCAATTCTTATCAAGATTTGTATGATTCAAGTGTAAAACGTATTAATAAAACAATAGTTTCAAATGGAGCTCGAATGGCTGGGTGGGAAGATGTTCTTCTGATTCACAGCGAAAAAAGTCAATCTGAGATAGATATAAATAAAAATTTATTAGATATTGATTTTATTCCATGTGTTTGGAATAATACTTGGGGAGAAGGTCGTGAAGATATGATTTACAAACTAAGTAATATTGGTTTTCAATCAATTATGAGTAATTCTTCTGCTTTTTATTTTGATATGACAGACGATATGGATATGGAAAATCCAGGTCTTAACTGGTCAGGTTTTGTTAATTATAAAGATACTTGGGGTACTGAACCATTAAATGTATTTGCTAATAAAGTTAAATTGAAAAGCTTGAAACTAGACGATAATGATTTTAGAAATACAGTCAGTTTAAAAGAAGATGCTGTATCAAATTTTTTGGGTATTCAGTCTCAATTATGGACTGAAACAGCAACAAGTGACTATCATTTTGACCGTATGTTAATGCCTAATCTAATAATTTTTTCTGAACGTGCATGGAGTTCAAAAGAAGATTGGCTAGATAAAAAAACAGCTCAAGAACAAGAACCATTATTAAATAAATCATGGAATCGTTTTGTAAACACAGTAGGTCAGCGACATTTACCAATGATATCTAAGTTATATGAAGATATATTATTTGATATACCAAAAGCTGGTGGAATCATTGAAAATGGAATACTCAAAATTCGTCAACAATTTCCTGGGTTACATATTCGATATACAACAGACGGATCAGAACCTGATTTAAATTCAAGCTTGTACATTAGCCCTGTAAAAATTTCTTCATTAAGTGATGTTGTAATTCGAGTATTTGATATTAATGGTAGAGGTGGGAATTCAATAAATATTAAACAAAAATGATAACTAACAATAATAAACGTTTACTAGCCCTAGATATATTAAGAGGATTAACAATAATATTTATGATTATAGTTAATACTCCTGGATCCTGGAGTCATGTGTATGCTCCTTTACTTCATGCTGATTGGAACGGAATTACTCCAACAGATTATATTTTCCCTACTTTTTTATTTATAGTAGGTGTTTCAATTGTTCTTTCTTTTACAAAGCAAATAGAAATGGGGAAAAGTCGATCCGATATGACTAAAAGAATTTTTATACGAGCTTTGAAAATATATGCGGTAGGGATTTTTTTGTGGCTTTGGCCAAGTTTTAATTTTGATAGTATTAGATGGGTTGGTGTTCTTCACAGAATAGCATTTGTTTTTTTAATATGTGCAATACTTTTTTTGTATACATCAAAAAGAATACAAATATATTCAGGAATAGCACTTTTACTTTTCTATTGGATTGTTATGGTGTATGTACCTGTTCCTGGAATTGGTACTCCTGATCTAAGTATTCCTGAAAAAAATTGGGCACATTATATAGATTCAATGCTTTTACCAGGAAAATTATGGGAAGATACTTGGGATCCAGAAGGAATTTTAAGTACACTTCCATCTGTTGCAACTGGTATCATGGGTATGATTTCAGGTTATATTTTGTTAGGTAAAGAAGAGCTTACCTATAAAATAAATAAAATCTTCTTTGTTGGATTTATACTCATTTTTCTTGGCGATATTGTTCAATGGTTTTTCCCTTTGAATAAAAACTTGTGGAGTTCATCCTTCAGTTTGCTTATGGGTGGCATTAGTTCTTTTGCTCTTGCTGCATCACTATTTATTTTTGACCTAAGAAAAATTAAATATCGATTTAAATTTGCAGAAGCCTTTGGAGTAAATTCAATTCTTGCTTATTCTCTTTCAAGTATATTAACTGTTATTTTTTATAGTTCTGAATTGTGGGGTATTGCATTTAATCAAGAGTTCATTAAATTTTGGGGAAATATAGGGCTCCCCCTAAAATTGGGTTCTTTGATATATGCTATAATTTATGTAGTTGTCCTTTGGATACCTTGCAATTATTTATACAAAAAGAAAATTTTTATAAAACTCTAAAAAAAAAACGGTCTATTAAAAATTAGACCGTTTTAAACAAAAATAAATAACTAATTTAATTACTTAACTTTTATTAATTTTTTGGGTTGTGGTAAAGCCTCATCTCGTTTTGACAAACTAATCTTTAATATACCTCCCTTGTATGTTGCTTCAATCTTTGAAGAATCAACGCTTTCAGGGATACTAAATGTCCTTTTAAAACTATTATAGTCAAATTCAATTCTAGTTAATTTTGAATTATCTTCTTTTTGTTCTTTATTAAATGAAGATGAAATAGATAAAAGACCGTCTTCTATCTCTATTTCAAAGTCATTTTTATTTTTTCCTGGAATTGCAAGCTCAATTTCAAAATGTGTATCTAATTCCTTTATATTTACAGCAGGTACTGAAAAAGTGTGCCTATCATAATTCCAGTCAAGGTTAATTAAATCATCTAAAGTTGATGGAATAAATTTCGTTCTATTGCTTATTAAGTTCATAATATAAATTTTAAGTTTAACAATTTTTACTTGTATAACTAAAGGCAAAACTTAGACCAAATCCTAAATTTGTCATTTTGTCATTATATTTTTTATAAAAAACTGACTTTTTGTCGCTATAAAATAGCTTTTTGCACTTTTTCAGCTGCTTCTTGAAATGCAGTTGCTGATAAGACATTTAAGCCTGATGAATCAATAAGTTCTTTAGCAATGTCAGAATTAGTTCCTTGCAATCGAACGATTAGAGGTACTTTAATTGAATCACCCATATTTCTATATGCATCCACAATACCCTGAGCTACACGGTCACATCTAACAATACCCCCAAAAATATTTACTAGAATAGCTTTTACTTTAGGATCTTTTAAGATTAACCTAAAAGCAGTTTCTACTCGAGCTGCATCAGCAGTACCACCAACGTCAAGAAAGTTTGCTGGGTCACCACCTGCTTGTTTAATTAAATCCATTGTTGCCATTGCAAGACCTGCTCCATTTACCATGCACCCTACATTTCCATCTAAATCAACATAATTAAGTCCTACCTCACGAGCTTCTACTTCAACTGGATTTTCCTCACTTAAATCACGCATTTCTTCAAATTCCTTATGTCTGAAAAGACTGTTATCATCCAAAGTTACTTTTGCATCAACAGCAATAATTTTATCATCTGAAGTCTTTAAAACTGGATTGATTTCAAATAATGAAGCGTCTGATCCCACATAGGCTTTGTAAAGAGCGCTAATAAATTTTGTCATTTCTTTGAAAGCTACTCCTGAAAGACCAAGGTTAAATGCTACTTTTCGAGCCTGAAAACCCTGAAGCCCTAAAGATGGATCAATATCCTCAGTAAAAATTAAATGTGGAGTTGCTTCTGCAACAGCTTCAATATCCATTCCTCCTTCAGTAGAGTACATGATCATATTTCTACCAGTTGCTCTATTTAATAAAACAGAAATATAAAATTCTTTAGGCTCTGTTTCACCTGGATAATAAACATCTTCTGCTATGAGAACTTGATTTACTTTTTTCCCCTCTGGAGGTGTTTGTGGGGTTAAAAGCTGCATCCCAATAATTTCACTAGAGATTTTTTCTAAATCCGCGAGACTTTTTGCCAACTTTACTCCCCCTCCCTTTCCACGACCTCCAGCATGTATCTGCGCCTTTACAACATGCATAGAAGTTCCGGTTGATTCTGTTAATTCTTTTGCTGCAGCTAAAGCTTCAGTTGAAGTTTTAGCTACAATTCCTCTCTGAACGCTTACTCCAAAGCTAGCCAACAATTCTTTCCCTTGATATTCGTGTAAATTCATAAAATAATTCTAAAATCAATACAAAAATATACAAACCCTATTTGAAATCAGAAAACCAGACTTAAATATTTTGTTATAGACATAACATTTTATTGAAATTTGAAATAGATTCCCTCTAAATTTGACCTTTATAATTAACTACCTAATTTTGGCTTTTCATTAGTTATATATGAATCATTCTATTTTAAAATCAATAGCTGAAAAACATAAATGCCCTATTTATGTATACGATGGTAATAAAATAAAAAAACAATATGAGCGACTTACCAATGCTTTTAGTAGTATTAAAAACTTAAGAATTAATTATGCTTGTAAAGCATTATCAAATATTTCAATACTCAGTTTAATGAGATCTATGGGCTCTGGATTGGATACTGTATCAATCCAAGAGGTTCAACTTGGACTAAAAGCTGGTTTTAAAGCTGAAAATATAATTTTCACACCAAATGGTGTATCTATGAATGAAATTGAAAAAGTAGCTTCATTAGGTGTTCAAATAAATATTGATAATCTTACAATATTAGAACAGTTTGGAACTAAATATCAAGATATACCCGTATGCATACGCATTAATCCTCACGTAATGGCGGGAGGTAATAGCAATATATCCGTTGGACATATAGATTCAAAATTTGGAATTTCTATTCACCAAATACCTCATATTTTACGAATCGTAGAGAATACAAAAATGCATATAAATGGTGTTCATATGCATACTGGTAGTGATATACTTGATATAGAAGTTTTTCTCCATGCTGCTGAAATTTTATTTGAAACAGCTTCTAAATTCAATGACTTAGATTTTATTGATTTTGGTAGTGGTTTTAAAGTACCTTACAAATTTGGAGATATAGAAACTAATATTGAAGAATTAGGAGAAAAACTCTCTAAAAGGTTTCATAGTTTTTGTAAAACCTATGGAAAAGACTTAGAATTAGCATTTGAACCTGGAAAATTTTTGGTTAGTGAAGCGGGTTATTTTTTAACTAAAGTCAATGCAATCAAACAGACTACTTCTACAGTTTTTGCGCAAGTTGATTCAGGTTTTAATCACCTAATCAGACCTATGCTATATGGTTCACATCATGAAATTATTAATATTTCTAATCCAAAAGGAAAAGAACGATTTTACACAGTTGTTGGCTATATATGTGAAACCGACACCTTTGGAAACAACCGTAAAATCTCAGAAATATCTGAGGGAGATATACTCGCTTTTAAAAATTCTGGTGCATATTGCTTTACCATGGCTAGCAATTATAATTCTAGATACCGACCTGCAGAGGTTCTTTGGTATAAAGAAAAATCATTTGAAATTAGAAAAGAAGAGACCTTTGATGATCTAGTCCAGAATCAAATTTTAATAGATTTTAGTAAAAAAGTTTCTGTTAATTGATCTCTTTAAGGTTATTTAGAGAGTTATTATAAGCTATAATAAATTCTTCTATAATTTCAGAAGCTGGAATAATTTTGTCAATTTGAGCCGATACTTGACCAATTTCTAATTCTCCTTCAACCAGATCTCCTTCAAACATGCCTTTCTTAGCCCTACCCCGCCCTAAGGCTTCTCTTAACTCTTCAATACTTGATCCGTTTTCATATAAAGAAACAATTTTTTCATAAAATTGATTTTTAATCAAACGAACTGGCGTAAGTTCTTTAAGAGTAAGCACAGTACTACCCTGCTTAGCCTTTATTACCTCTTCTTTAAATTTAGGATGAGATGAAGCTTCGGGAGTTGCCACAAAACGAGAACCTACTTGTACAGCGTTAGCACCCAAAGCCATTGAAGCAAGCATCGCCTCACCTGAACCTATACCTCCTGCTGCTATTAAAGGAACTTTAATTACTCTTTTTATTAACGGAATAAGAGCCATAGTAGTAGTCTCTTCCCTTCCATTGTGCCCTCCAGCCTCAAATCCCTCTGCAACAATAACATCAACACCACATTCTTCTGCTTTGAGTGCAAATTTTACTGAACTAACAACATGAGCTACAGTACAATTATTATCTTTCAAATATGAAGTCCAAAGTTTTGGATTCCCAGCTGCAGTGAATACTATTGGAACCTCTTCTTCTATAATTATCTTCATTAGTTTATCGATATCGGGATATAATAATGGTACATTTACACCAAAGGGTTTTGGTGTAGCGGCTTTACATTTCTGAATATGTTCTCGTAATACCTCAGGGTACATAGAACCTGATCCAATCAAACCTAGTCCACCAGCATTACTAACAGCAGAAGCTAATCGCCATCCACTTGCCCAAACCATTCCTGCCTGAATAATTGGGTATCGAATACCAAATAATTTACAAATTGGATTTTCCATTTTCAAAAAATCTTAGTTTTAGTTTAATATTTAAATTTTGACTACAAATTTGAAAAATTAAGATATGACACCAGACCCCAATAATTCTTTTTTATGATACCAGGCAACAAATTGTCCTGATGTTATTGCTGATTGAGGATTTTCAAAACTAACTAGCATCTCATTTTCTGTCTGATATAATATAGCTTTTTGTAAAGACTGTCTATATCTAATTCTAGCTGATATTTCTAATTTTTCTCCGGTAGATAATTGTAAGTCATTACGAATCCAATGGATTTCATTTTTTGAAACCTTTAAAGCCTTCCGATATAATCCGGGATGAGATTTTCCCTCACCCACATAAATAATGTTTTTCCGAATATCTGTATCAATAACAAATAAAGGCTCTTTAAACCCACCTAAGCTCAGGCCTTTTCTTTGTCCTATAGTAAAAAAATGGGCACCATTATGCTCTCCAATAAATTCACCATCATTTGCATTGTATTTATATTTTTTTGCTGTTTCGACAAGGGCTTCTTTCTTTATTTTACTCATTTTAAATTTGCTGTGCCTATTAGAAATTTTAATTATTTTTCCTCTTTTAGGTTTTAATTTTTGTTGCAAAAATTCTGGCAAACTGACCTTTCCAATAAAGCAAAGTCCTTGGGAATCTTTTTTTTTAGCAGTAGTTAATTTTTGTTTAGAGGCAATTGAACGAACTTCTGATTTATTTAAATGTCCAATTGGAAATATAATTTTCTCAAGTTGTTTTTGATTTAATTGACACAAAAAATAAGATTGATCTTTATTTTTGTCTTTCCCTTGTATTAATTGATATATCTTTTCACCAGATTTCATTTGAAATGAATCTTTTTGACAATAATGACCTGTTGCAACTAGTTCTGCCCCTAATGAAAGAGCAATTTTAAGAAAAACATCAAATTTGATTTCACGATTACATAATATATCTGGATTTGGGGTCCGTCCTTTTGAATATTCATTAAACATGTAGTCAACTATCCGCTTTTTATACTCTTTACTTAAATCTATGGTCTGAAATGGAATTCCAATTTTTTCTGCAACAAGCATTGCATCATTACTATCCTCTAACCATGGACATTCATTTGATAAAGTTACAGATTCATCATGCCAATTCTTCATAAATAAACCTATGACCTCATAACCTTCTTTCTTTAATAAATAAGCAGCTACACTAGAGTCAACTCCCCCAGAAAGTCCAACAATAACTCTTTTTTTCATTCCTAACTTTAAATATGAGTTACCACTTGATAATTAAATTAAAAATAATTTAATTCAAACTGAAATAACAATTTACTTTATGCAAATATAGTTGTGGTAATATAATTTATCTTCTTCTTGCCTTTTTTTGTTTTTCTGCTTCCTCCATAGCTTTTTGTAGACGAGCAGAAAATCCACTTACTTTTTTTGGTTTCTTTTTATTTTCTTCAATTTTAGCATGAATTTTTTTGTCATCTATTATATAATTTTTAATAACTAACATTAGAATAATTGTCAATAAATTAGAGACGAAATAATACAAACTCAAACCACTTGCGTAATTATTAAAGAAAAATAACATCATGAGGGGCATCAAATACATGATAATTTTCATATTTGGCATTCCAGGTTGTTGTGGCATTGGCTGTTGTCCTGTAGTCATTTTTGTGTAGAAAAATATGGCTACTGATGCTAGAATTGGAAATAAACTAACATGATCCCCGTAGAAAGGAATATTGAAACCTAAATCTAATATTGAATCGTAAGAAGAGAGATCATCTGCCCATAAAAAACTTTTATCCCTCAAAACAAATGCAACTGGAAAAAAGGAAAATAATGCGTAAAAAACAGGAAGTTGAATAAGAGCAGGAACGCATCCTGACATAGGATTTGCACCTGCTCTTGAATACAAGCTCATTGTTTCTTGTTGGCGTTTTACTGCATCATCTTTATATTTTGCAGTTATAGCATCAACGTCTGGACGTAAAACTTTCATTTTAATTTGAGAGACATATGATTTATATGTAACTGGAGACATTAAGAGCCTCACAATAATAGTCATTACAATAATTGCAATACCGTATGAAAGAAATGATGATAAAAATCCAAATAATGGTAAAAATATTACTCTATTTATCCATCCAAAAATACCCCATCCCATGGGTATAGACGCCTCTAAATCACCATCTAACTTTTTTAAAGTGACGTAATCCGTAGGCCCATAATAAAAGTTAAAAATAGAATTTATCTCTCCTGTTTTTTTAGGCAATTCATATTCAGTTTCAAATCTTTTTGTGAATTTTTTATTTAAATATTCCTCTCCTGATAAATCTTTTGATTTTATATCTGCAACAGATATAGTTTCTTGAGGAATTAAAATGGCACTAAAAAAATGTTGTCTGTAAGAAATCCACCTTACTCCATCTCTTGTTTCTGAGTCATCACCACTCAAGGACAAATAATCAACCCTATCATCTTCATAACCAAATGTAAATTCAGTATATCTGTTTTCATAATCAATACTTCTTGAATTCCTGAATACATCTGTTTTCCATCTTATTTTTGGTGATTGATTTTGATCAAGAATTTGGTCAACTCCGTATCCTTTAAAACTTAAAGAAAATAAATATCCGTTCTTAGGAAATAAATATTCAAAAATAAAATATTGTGTCTCAGATAAATTTGATTTCATTGACACTAAAAAAGCATCTTCTTTTTCAATTATTTCATGAGTAAAATAAAAATCTCTAGTATTTAAAGTTCTTCCATCCTTTGTGTTTAGTGAAATATTAAATTCTGTATTTCCGTCTAATATCATTGGAACAGGCTTGTCATTAAAATTTTCGAATTCTTTTAATGCCAATTTAGAAATCGTACCACCTCTAGGCTGGATTTCTAAAATCATTTTATCTGTTGATAATTCAATATTTGGATAATTATTCGGGATAAATAAATTTCCTAAATCACCATAAGCAGTTACTTTTTGCAGTATTCTAATTGAGTCTTGGGATTCAGAATTTATTTTAGACGTTGGTTTAATTTCAGTTTCTACTACTTTATTTGAAGTAGTTTCATCTTGGGAGCCGTTTCTGTATAGCATCCATGTTAAAATCAATGCTATTAAAATAAATCCGATAAACTGATATGGGTCAAATTTTCTTTCTTCCATTTTTTGGAATTTAATATTTTAATTATTTAATAAACAAGCTTTAACAAAAGAATTAAATAGTGGATGAGGGTTAGAAACGGTACTTTTATATTCAGGATGAAATTGAACTCCTATAAACCAAGGATGATTTTTATATTCTATTATTTCAACTAAACCTGTGTCTGGGTTTATACCTGAAACTATAAAATTTTCATCAAATACTTTATCAGCAAAATCGTCATTGAACTCATATCTATGACGATGACGTTCAGAAATTTTTTTCTTACCGTAAGACTCAGAAGCTTTTGTATTTATTAATAAATTACAATCCCACGCTCCCAATCTCATAGTGCCTCCTTTTTTTGATATATTTTTCTGTGACTCCATTAAATCAATCACTGGAATTTCGCAAGAAAAATCCATTTCAGTTGAATTTGCTTCTTTTAAACCTCTTTGATTTCTAGCATATTCGATTACTGCCATTTGCATTCCTAAACATATACCAAAAAATGGAATTTTGTTTATTCTGGCATATTCAATCGCCGTTATTTTCCCATCAATCCCTCTTTCACCAAAACCTGGAGCAACTATTATTCCATCTAAATATTTTATTGATTCTTGAACATTTTTTCTGTCAATTTTTTCCGAATGTAAACTAACAACTTCAATTTCGGTTTCATTATCTGCTCCAGCATGTATTAAGGACTCTAAAATCGACTTGTATGAGTCTTGTAATTCAACGTACTTACCTACAAGACCTATTTTAATTTTGTTCTTAGGATTTTTAAATCTTTCAAGAAATGCTTCCCAAGGTTTTAAATTATGCTTTTGAGTAGGTGTCAAATTTAGTTTTTTAAGAACTTCACGATCTAAACCCTCATTCAACATTTTCATAGGAACATCATAAATTGTTTCTACATCGATTGACTGAATAATTGCTTCTCTTTTTACATTACAAAATAATGCTAATTTATCTTTTAAATCATCTGATAATTGATGCTCTGTCCTACAAACGATAATGTCAGCTGAAATTCCGCTTTCCATTAATGTTTTAACTGAGTGCTGTGTTGGTTTGGTTTTTAATTCACCTGTGGCAGACAAATAAGGAATCAAAGTAAGATGTATCACTAATGCATTTTCTTTACCAAGATCCCATATAAGTTGTCTAACTGATTCAATGTAAGGCAATGACTCAATATCACCAACTGTTCCACCAATTTCAGTTATCACAATATCATATTTACCTGTTTCTCCTAATAAGCACATGCGTTCTTTAATTTCATTTGTTATGTGAGGAATAACTTGTACAGTTTTACCTAAGAAAGAACCTTTACGCTCTTTATCAATGACACTTTGATAAATTCTACCGGTAGTAACGTTATTTGCTTGAGATGTAGACACATTCAAAAAACGTTCATAATGACCCAAATCTAGGTCTGTTTCAGCACCATCATCAGTAACGAAACATTCTCCGTGTTCATAAGGATTAAGAGTTCCCGGGTCCACATTGATGTAAGGATCAAATTTTTGTATAGTTACTTTAAAGCTTTGTGATTGTAATAGTTTTGCCAAAGATGCAGCAATTATTCCTTTCCCTAATGATGAGGTTACTCCTCCAGTTACAAAAATATATTTAGTTGGCATCCGGTTGATTTAGTTCATTAATAAAACCGGACTCAAATTTACGAAAATCAGGTTAAATTATAGTTTTAGATAACTATTCTTTTAATTCAAATATATCATAGCCATTATGTTCCAAGATATAATATGCTTTATTAATGTAGGATTCATTATCATTTTCCTCATATAAGAATCTATTTGACTCATATTGTGTTTCTCCTAATTCGATTGATTTTGAAAAATTTTTTGCAAAAGCTGTTCTTAAAATAGCATCCATGGTAACATCGTATCCACGTAAAGCCTCTATATTAGGATATTTGCCAAATTTATCAATAAAGCTTTTAACATAGCTTTCATCATAAGTTTTATAAAATGGTTTGAATCCACTTGGATATTTAAGTTTTATTCCTCCTAAAGCTTTCCTTGATAAATTATCATTGTTGTATGCATTACCTCGATATGTTGTATACACTTGTACATTTCTATTTTCAGTATTTTGGGAATTGAACTGAGAAATTGCACTTGCTATTAAAGGGAAAGATTGTGTTTCTAAAATAATTTTATTTTCAATTGAATCTAATAAAAGAGAATCAACTAATTCAGGAATTATATAATCAGACTTCTCAGGACGTAATTTAATTGACCAAGGAAAACGTGATTGGAGTTCATTTTCAATATCTCTATTTTTTTCATCAGCGACAATAACTATGTGGTGTGTAGTGTCTAATTTCTTTTCTAAATATTCATACATTTTATTTCGAAAAAAAGATTCCTCTGTCACAGATTGAATTACATTTTTTCTGTATTCAACTGGTCTAGTTGATAGAGGAGAAATCTTTGGAATATTTTTTAAATTATTATTACTAGATAGATAATCAAAATTAGAGGGAATTAAAGGGCCTAAGATAAAATCTAATGATTCTAATTCTTTGGACTCAATTATTTCTTTTATTCGAGTGAGATTATTTTGTGTGTCATAATTAAATAAATCAATTTCTAATCCTTTATTAATTAATTTATCGACGGCAAAAAGAACACCAGAGTAAAAATCTAAAGAAACTGTATGAAGGTTTCTCTCTTCTAAAATTCTTTTTGTATCCTCAATAGAGTCAAAAATTATCTCATTTGATTTAAAGGGAAGCAATACTCCAAATTTTAATTTTTTCTTTATTAATAAAGAATCAATCAAATTAATTCTTTCAACAAGCAAATCATTTTTAATTTTTAGTTCTCCAGTAAGTAATTCAGGAATTTTTAAAACCATACCTACTTGAAGACCTGTTTCTATTAATTTTGGATTAAGTGATTCTAACTCAGAACGATTAATACCTAATTTTTTTTCTATCCTATAAAACCCTTCAGATGGTTGAACACTATAATAATTATAAAGAGTGTCTTTCTCGGGTATTGAATCCAAAAGTAAAGTATTTCTTACTCTGATTTCTTGTCCTATTTTTAATCCATTTACTAAAATTGGATTTAAAGAATCAAGTTCACGAATAGTCATTCCATATTTGTATGCTAATCGCCATTTTGTTTCTTTTGGCTTGACCTTATGAATATTATATGTCTGTGAGGGAATATTTTTTTCAACAAGCTTTAATTCTTTATTTTGATTATATACTGGAATTCTCAAAAGTAATTTTTTCTTTATTCCTGTTTTTTTTAAAAATGGGTTATACTCTAAAAGTTGACTTTCTTTAATATCATATTTTTTAATTATTTGATCTAAGGTTTCATCTTTTTTAACACGATGTGACAGAAAACTTTTAGGAACCTGAGCAAAATTTTTGGTTAAGGCAAAGCACAAAAAAAAGAAAAGAAAAATTTTTTTCATAAACAGGCTTTTTTTTAAAACTATTCCCATTCTATTGTTGCTGGTGGTTTAGAACTTATATCGTATACAACTCTATTAATACCTTTTACATTATTAATAATCTCGTTCGAAATTTTTTGTAAAAAAGTGTATGGTAAATCGACCCAATCTGCAGTCATACCATCCGTAGATTGAACAGCTCTTAATGCTACACAATTTTCATAGGTACGCTCGTCACCCATTACACCAACACTATTCACTGGTAGAAAAATAGCTCCTGCTTGCCAAATTTGATCATACAAATTCCATTTTTTCAGACCTTGAATAAATATTGAATCAACTTCCTGAAGAACACGAACCTTTTCGGGGGAAATTTCACCCAAAATTCTTATAGCTAATCCAGGACCTGGAAAAGGATGTCTACCAAGTAATATTGGATCCATTCCCAAACTTTTTCCAACACGACGAACTTCGTCCTTAAATAACATTCTTAAAGGTTCAACTAATTCAAGTTTCATATAGTCAGGCAATCCTCCAACATTATGATGGGATTTTATTGTAGCTGAAGGACCATTAACAGAAATCGATTCAATTACATCAGGATAAATTGTTCCTTGTCCTAACCACTTTGCATCCTTTACTTTTTGAGATTCAGAATCAAATACATCAATAAATATTTTCCCAATAATTTTTCTCTTTGATTCTGGATCAGATATACCTTCCAATGCACTCAGAAATTTATTTGAAGCGTCAACACCCTTAACATTAAGTCCCATCCCAGAATATTGATCTAATACTTGATTAAATTCATTTTTTCTCAAAAGACCATTATTAACAAAAATACAATTCAGTTGATTTCCAATAGCTTTATGAAGTAAAGTTGCTGCAACAGAAGAATCGACTCCACCAGAAAGACCAAGTATTACCTTATCATGTCCAACCCTAGATTTAATATCTTTTATTGCCATATCAACAAAAGAATTTGGCGTCCAATCTTGCTCAACAGATGATATGTCAACCAAAAAATTTTGTAAAATTTGTTTTCCATCTGACGAATGATAAACCTCTGGATGAAACTGTATCGCGTAAGT
>Ga0160423_10000684_pt1 | contig 28176 bp, 49 predicted proteins | sample CRUFie14St8metaG_FD_108191 | JGI IMG/M metagenome (GOLD analysis project Ga0160423, IMG submission 108191) | Marine microbial communities from the Costa Rica Dome - CRUD Field 142mm St8 metaG | ecosystem: Environmental > Aquatic > Marine > Oceanic > Photic zone | place: Costa Rica: the Eastern...
GGTGCTTTTGTTTTGGATGTTCAAACTGCGGTTGAAGAGAACTTTAATGAACCCCTAGATATATGTAAGAAGAAGGTGTATGAATCTTTCATCGCTCAGGGTAGACCTAAGTGGGAAGCTGAATATGCCGCTGATACTGCTGAAGGGTACTATCAAGAAATCGTCAATGACTTTGATGAATTTTCTTATTTGATGGCCTCTGAGGCGCTTAAATAGCATATATAGTATAGTGAGGTTAAGAAATGGAACCTATACAGGTTTTTGAGATTTTAGAAAAAATCGAAAACGAGAAGTCCAGACCCAAACGTCTGGAATTAATTAAACAATATTCTAACGTTCCGGCGTTCAAGGATGTACTGAGAGGAATTTTTGATGGTGGATTGGTATTCAACTTACCAGAAGGAAAACCGCCGTACACGCCTAATATACCGGAATCTGTCCCATCTTCCCTACTTAAGAAGCATAAAGAATTTGGATTCTTTGTCAAAGGATTCTCCAAATCAGATGGCATGCCTTCTTACAAACGGGAAACAATGTTTATACAACTACTGGAATCCATCCATCCAGAGGATGCGGAAGTTGTGTTATCAATGGTGAGTAAAAAATCACCGATCAAAGGTCTGACCAAGAAACTAGTAGAGGAGGCACTTCCAAACTTAATCAAATCCTAAACGAAACCAACAAAGGAGTAGTCTATTGACAGCAGCCCAAATAGAGCGTTTAAAAAAAGATTCTCGTGAAATCAATCATGCGATCACGAGACTGAAGAAAAAAGGAAAGGACTCTAGAGCACATAAACTAATGCTCAAAAAAGAGTTCCTCGAGCAATCGATACAAATGACTCAATAAGGGGGTGATCCTATCTCTTCATCGAAAGATGTCGTAGTCTTGGATTTCGTAATTAAGTGTGAATTAGAATATGCCCACATACATTTTTAAACATAAGGATACGGGAGAGATCACGGAAGTGACTCTCCCTATTTCTCAATTAGACCAATATAAGGAAGATCATCCAGAATTGCAATCCCAAATTACTGCACCCCAAATAATTACCAATGCAAAGTCTACACTAAGTATGGCTGGTAAAGATTGGGAAAACCATCTAGACAAAATCAAGAAAGGTTCAGGTAAAGGGAATACTGTCAATTCATGAGAAAAGAAAGAACGATGCCTCAAAGGTTACGCATCGACGATCTTCTTAGTTTCGATCCTATCACTGCCTCACAAGAGGAAGTTTACAAAGCATGGGACGAAGGTAACCATATCGTCATGGCAGGTACAGCAGGTACAGGTAAAACCTTCTCTGCATTATACTTGGCATTAGAACAAGTTTTAGACAAAGGCAATCCAGCACTTGAACGTGTTGTGCTCGTTAGGTCAATTGTACCTACACGAGAGATTGGATTCTTGCCGGGGTCTATTGAAGAAAAGATAGAAGCATACACAGGCCCATATCGTGCGATATGTTCTGAACTGTTTGATGACAGTGAAGCATATAACAAGTTAAGTGCACAAGGTCAAATAGAGTTTTCTTCTACGTCTTTTCTTAGGGGTGTCACATTCAGTGATTGTGTAATCATTGTGGATGAGATGCAAAACTTATCGTTCCACGAACTTGATAGTATCATAACAAGAGTGGGACAAAACTGTAGGATCATATTTTGCGGTGACTACTACCAGTCAGACTTTGTCAAGACACAAGACAAAAGAGGTCTCTGGAAGTTCTTAGACATTATAGAACACCTAAATAGATTCACAACAGTAACCTTTGGATGGGCAGATATTGTCCGATCCGACTTCGTACGTGATTATATCATGACGAAGGAAATGTTAGGAATTAACGATGAATAAAGAAACAAAAGAAGCGATATTCGAACAACTAAAAATCGACGAAGGAGTAGTTTATGAAATCTACAACGATCACCTCGGCTATCCCACCTTTGGAGTCGGTCACCTTATCAAAGAGAGTGATCCGGAATTCGGAGAACCAGTTGGTACAAGTGTCAGTGAAGAAAGAGTGCGGACGTGTTTTGACGGAGACCTTGAAACTGCCATCACAGAATGTGAGCACCTATACGGAGAACGGGAGTTTGGTGACGTACCCGCAGAAGTCCAGCAAATCTTGGTTAATATGATGTTCAATATGGGACGCACACGTCTCAGTGGTTTTAGGAAAATGAATGCAGCTATCCTTAAAGGCGATTGGAAAACAGCCGCCGTTGAAGGACGTGATTCACGTTGGTACAGACAAGTTACCAATCGTGCAGAAAGATTGATGAGTAGATTAGAAAACGTCTAACTCACAATATACCGTGAACTGAATAGGAGAAAAGTCGTGGCCAAGTATGGGCGACATGATACCCGAAACAAAAAAAGAAACAAACACAAGCAATTTGCGAAAGAAGGATTTAAAGGGAAGTTACATAATGTTGAACAAAAAGAGCGAATCGCCCAAAAATATAATCTTTCAGTATCTAATACTGAACGATGATCTAGATCAAAAGAGAGGCCCTATACTGGGTCAATCACGATCTAAGATTTACTCAGAGATGGCAGACATCTCTCGTAAGTCCTTTGAGATATATGCCGATAAGATCGGCGCAGATTACTTGTATTCAGACGAAGCGGTATTTACTAAAGCAGTCTATGAGAAGGACACTACTGTATCTCTCTACGAATGTCTGAGAGTTATCTACGATCCATTCTTTGATGACTACGACAAGGTAGCATTCTTTGATACAGACATCGTTGCTAACACTGAAGAGAATATCTTTGATGCTAGTGACGCAGAAGTCTATGGTGTCTTAGAGTCTGATATCCGAACTTTCCACGGTGGTGGATACAATGGTTGGGATGGAAAACAAAGTGTGTATGAACAATACGTACGCAAGTTTGAGTGGGGTGGAGTACCTATCGTACCAGCGATGCCACCAAACCATCCATCTAAACTAACCATCATGAACACGGGTGTAGTAGTCTGGACAAAAGAGGCACGCCTACGTGCACGTGAGATGTTTGATGATTGGCAGTGGTGGTTCTTCGAAGGCCCACAAGAACACATGTCAACCATGAATGATCAACCGTATATCTCTGGTCAGTTAGTTAAACATGATTTTGATATCGGTACACTAGACCAGACTTGGAATGATTCACCACACTACGAGACGTTAGAGGAATTCTTTGATATTGCGAAGTTCTGTCATTACACAGGTGGTGAGTGGAAGGTTGATATGATCCAACATTATCACGATAAAAAGTTCAAAATATTTGAATAAAAACGCTTGCCAAAAAGGGTAAGATGTTGTATTATAATGGTTGAGTATGGAATTTGAAATGAATAGAAACGATCACGAAAAAGTCATTCTGACCGATGTTGACGGTGTCCTCTTAAACTGGGGATATGCGTTCGATATCTGGATGCACCAACATGGTCATGAGAAAGTCAAAGATGTCTATACTGTGAGTGATGCCTACGGTATTACTAGAGAAGCTGGTAAGAGATTGACAAGGCAGTTCAACGAAAGCGCCGCCATTGGGTTCCTACCGCCTCTCAGGGACGCTATCCACTATGTGAGGAAGTTACACGAGGAACATGGATACGTATTCCACGCAATTACTTCTTTGAGTCTTGACCCTCATGCGGGTGAACTCAGAACACAAAACCTAAAGAAACTATTCGGAGAGACTGCGTTCGAAAGATTTGTCTACCTTGACACTGGTGCGGACAAAGACAAAGCTCTGAAGAAGTATAAAGATACTGGATACCTTTGGGTTGAGGACAAAGTCGAGAACGCAAATGTCGGAGATAAATTCGGTCTAGATAGTGTTGTAATGGAACATGGTTACAACATGGCAGATGAATCTTTCCCAATGATGAAAGGGTGGAAGGACATCTACGAATATCTAGAGGGATAAATGACAAGGTATGTAGGATTTAGTGAGTTCTATCACGATGCGGGCGTATCCGTAATTGAAGAAGATGGAACTGTATCATATGCCACCCACGCCGAGCGGTGGTCAAAGAAAAAGAATGATCCGGTAATTCCGGAGAACTTATGGGACTTCATTGGTCAACAAGACGATGAGGTCGTTTCTTTTTATGAAGACCACAAGATTAAGTTTGGTATAAGGGGTGGTATTGCCGCTCATGCTGGTGTATACAATAGAGCCACAGGCGATCTATCTGCCGGTGGTGATATAGTTGACAAAAATGGATACACAAAATCTCTTCGCCATCACGTCAAGATGCCACTCTATGAATCACTGGTATATGACAACCACCACTTACACCATGAATCACATTGTGCGGGGGCACTCTATACCCGTCCTTGGGATTCTCTAGAAGACACTGTCTGTGTCTCTATCGATGGAGCAGGAGAAGTTCAGTGTTCCGTTATCTACGATCACAATCTTAAACTAATCAAAGAATGGCACTACCCCAAGTCTATCGGGGTCATCTACGGAATCGTAACAAGGGCACTTGGTCTTAGAGTTCTTGAAGATGAGTATGTTGTTATGGGACTAAGTTCCTATGGTGAGGATGAGTTCTCTGATTGGATATACAATGAGTATCATAAGTTTAGTGATCATGCACACGAGATTGATGCAGGCGTTCTTCTGTCAGGTGGAGAGTCTGCCAGAGAACAACAGAGAGTGCATTTCAGAAATCAACTCATGAAGAAAGTTACGGAAACAAAACCTGAAAACGCAGCTGCATCCGTACAAAAATTTGCAGAACGTGCCATCATGGAGATCATGGTAGAGGCACGTAAACATGGATCGAAGTTAGTTTACTCAGGTGGATGTGCACAGAACGTTGTTGCGAACTCTATGATTGCAGACCTATTCGATGAGGTACATATTGCTGTCGCACCGGCAGACTCAGGATCATCTCTGGGAGCGGCCGCAAAAACATGGGCAGAAGCAACCGGAAAGGATAAACTTATCTGGACTCCATACTTAGGGACTAATATTGATCGTGAGATTAATCCAAAAGAAGTTGTAGATCACTTGTTATCAAAGAAAGTTTGTGGTGTTGCAAACGGACGTGCAGAGTTTGGCCCACGTGCACTAGGTAATCGATCCCTAATTGCAGATGTTCGGTATGATGTCAAAGACACAGTAAACGAAATCAAACGCAGACAGAAGTATAGACCCTTCGCTCCTGCTATTCTAGAGGAGTATGTGGATGATTATTTCGAAGGTTATACAAACGAATACATGCAGTTCACATCAAAGGCACTGCATGACTACAAATCCGTTACACACGTAGACGGTACTGCACGTGTCCAAGTCGTACGCAAAGATTGTCAATCGATATTCAGACAGATAATTGAGGAATATTATGAGCGTACTGGCGTCCCAATGTTACTAAATACTAGCCTGAACATCCGTGGGAGACCAATGGTTGATGATGAGAAAGATGCGAAACTTTGGGAGAGTAAATATAATGTCAAGGTGTTCTGAAATGACAATAAAAGGAAAACACTATGACAGAAGAAGAAGTCAAAAAGTCGGGGTTTCATCCCGCAGATAGTAATGGTGATGGTAAGATATCACCTGAAGAAGAAAAGATGTATTTGGAATTTAAGAGAAAAGAGCTTGAAGATGCAGACGCAATGCGTGACGCACAAAGATCAATGGCATGGTTTTCTCTTTGGGGAATGTTACTCTATCCAGTAATGGTAGTGGGTGCAAACCTAGTGAAATTGGATAGTGCCTCTAAAATCCTTGGCGATATGGCTGGGGTATACTTTATTGCTGTTGCTGGTATTGTGGCGGCATTCTTTGGTGCACAGGCATTTACAAACAAAAAGTGAGTATAAATGATACAAGTTACATGGAGAGGCACGCCGGGAGTCGGTGATTTTATGATGGCTTTGAATGCATGTCACCAACATGCGTTCACATGTAACGATAAAATAGAACTCACAATGCATTGGGAACATGATGAGAAGTATCTACATCATTTCGAAGACCCTGAAACTATCATTGAACGAATGGAGTACATTCATAACTTCTACCATCGAAAAGATGATGTAGAGGTCAAACATGTATTTGAAAGTAAAGATAGGTATTCTGATTGGTCTTGGAAAGATGATATTAAAGTTGTAAATGGAATACCAACGATACTTCATCCCAAAGAACTAGGCAGACCGGACGATATGGTCAGTAAAACTAGATATTGGTTTAGTGACGGAAGATATATCGACGGTGATGGGCATCAAAATACACCTGAAGGTAATGCACCACATAACCACTGGTTATTTCGAAAGGATGCTTTTCAAGATACAGACAAACAGAAAGTTGTAGTCTGGACACCTGTGTCTAATGCCGAAAATCCTAGATGGTGGAAAAGAAAATTGACACCTAACGATTGGCGTGTTATAATAGATAAAATACGCCGACAGGGGATGAATGTAATTGAATTAGATTATAGAACACCTGTACGTGAAGCGATGTATCATATATCAAACTGTAGATTGATAGTTTGTTATGATGGTATGTGGCACTATATGGGAGCCAACTTTGCAAAACCTATGATAGTAGTGAGTAAAGAAGGCGTCACTAAATATCACACTCCACACTGTGTTAGAGTCTGCCCTGATACACAAGAAGAAGAAAACATCTGGTGGTGGTTAGATAGACCCAACGACCTTTTTGGTCATCCAAAAAAGAAAGCGGTTGAATACGAAAGAAGTTTACGACATATATATGAGACAATTAGAAATTGATTTTAACAAACCCAGAGATGCCACACCAGAAGAAGTGGCAGAGTGGTATGAGACTGAGTTAAAGCCTCAGGGTGATAATGCAATGAAAATGGTTGTATACGCAACTATAATTCAGGCCACAGCATTAGGTTTCATGGGTTTGTGTATGTATGTAATAGGATTAGCAACTTGAAACCTATATCAATCGATAGAGCAGTCATCGAAATAAACGGTGGTTGTAATTATTCGTGTAGTATGTGTCCTCAAGATAGACGAACAGGTGGACGTGATAAAAGATTCCTCGCAAAGATGAGTCTTGAAGAATTTGAGAAGAATGTCATCGACTGTAAACAACATGGTCTACGTGTTGTCAACCTTGAAGGTTCAGGTGAACCTACTCTAAACAGAAACATGCCTGAGTATATCAAGATCGTAAAGAAACACGGTGCAAGTTGTTTTGCATTCTCTAATGGATTTCGTATGGAAGGTAAGTTCATGAGAGACTGTGTAGATGCTGGTCTTGACTTTTACAGATTCTCGTTTATCGGATCAGATGAACAAGACTACAGTAAGTGGATGCATAATACAATCTCAGGTCACTACCATAAGATCAGAGAAAACATTCAAGAAATGGTGAAGTATGTAAAGGAGAGTGGTAGCAAGTGCGTCATTGCAACCTATCACTTAATCACCGACAATGAAAATATCGAGAAGGAACTTGAACAATACAAGGAACTAGTACATGAACTTGGAATCAAAACAGAAATCTGGAAGATGCACAACTGGAGTGGAGTCTACAAACCAACCTACGGAAGAGAAGGTAAGGTTAAGACATGTGGTCGCCCTTTCTCTCCTGACGTTGTTATTCGTGCTGGTGGTCTGGAAGGGAAGCGAGGCGCAGTCGCACCATGCTGTCAAGTGCTTGGAAGAGATGAAGAGGCCGTGCTTGGTCATACCTCTACCAACACTATAGAAGAAATTATCCGTGGAAAAGAATACTCCGCATTGAGGGAAGGACACAGAACAGGAAACTATCCTGATTACTGTAAGTCATGCGACTTCCTGATTGATGATCCTGAAGTTCTCGTATGGACAAACCATGAAAGAGACCTATATAAAATGCATGGCACAGAATTCGATCTAAACGATTATAGGGAATGATATGACTAAACTAATCAATTGGATCAAGACTTTACTTCTCGAAGAGTACGAGTTGACTGTATGGTACAAAGGTGGTACGGAGTTTGATCCTAAGACCACTAAGAGAGTTTACAGGTTAAAGTCTATATCCAAGAAAACGCAAACGCATTTCAAGGGAACCATGATGAATGGACATACTCTTGAAATCAAAACAACAGAACCTTTTGACTACCAGATAGAAAAGATTTATTAATTATGAAAACATTGATATATCAGGTTGCGGTGGGCAAACCATCGAAACTATATGAACACTGTATTGAGAGTGTAGGTAATTACGCAACAAAGATCGGATCGGATCACATTGTTTTAACTTCACCTAAACTTAGAATCAAACCTGATCCATTTAACTCTGGTCGATCCCGTGAATCATGGGAGAAGTACGGTGGGTATCTACCTATCTATGAGAAGGAGAATGCATTCGACTATCTCGAAGATTACGATAAGATCGCCATCATAGATGCAGACATCTACATACGTCCGAATGCACGTAACATATTCTTAGAGATGGATTGTGAATGTGCGTTTGGTTGTGTCTTTGAACGTGAGATGGACTTACAATCTTGGTATCAAAAAAAGATTATTAACTATTCTCAGATGCAGTACGGTCAGTTACATAGTAACAAAACCGACTTCAAACCAAATGAACTAGGATTTGAATTTGCTAACATGGGTATGATTCTACTCAATAGTAAGTTATTTCTACCATATCTAAAAGGACAAACTGCAAGACAATTTATTGAACGTTCGGAGTTCAAAAACTTTGTAGATGGTGTGGGTACATGGAAGTGGTCAACAGATCAGACTTTGTTGAACTTCTTTCTAAAGAAATACAATATACCTACTACACACCTTAACCCTACATTCAACGGACTGTTCAGTGCAGTCAACAATCTTGAGGAATGCGACTTCGTACATTTCTTCCTAAAGGACAAGTTACCTAATAGTGGAGAGAACGTCGAAGAACTCATGAAACAAATATGAGACCGAAGGTAAGATATGGATTGTGTTATCCGTCCGGTGCGGGTGGCATGTTCCTCACAGAGTTAGTAGACAATACCTCTTTTGAGGATTCGGGTTGTTGGATATCAGATACAAACCCCGGCTGTAATAGAAACACACTATTCAATGAATACGGTGGATCGATTCACTGTGTTCAGGTAGACGGTAGTACTCAAGCATTACCTGTTACTGATCAATCAATCTTGGTTGCAAAACAAGACATACACAAATATCTACCGTTCTATGATTGTCCTACTGTCTATCAGATAGAGATTGATGAAGACTGTTTTGACTATACCCAAGAACTCATGTTTCTAAAGAAGTGGTGTGCTCCATGTAACTTTGCTTCTGAGATAAAAAATGAAATAGATAGTTCTGGTGTCACTACTCAACTAAAACAGTATCAAAGTGTTGACCCACACAGCAAGATTGTGTTACAATACGTGCGTCACTATATGAGAGATGGACACTCTTTTGAGGACATCATGGTGACTATAAGAAATACATGGATTAGTGATGGACATAAGTTCACTCCAAAGGATGAGTGGGACAAGTCACATCATAGACAGACACAGTTCAACGCAGAAGAAATTGAAAAACATTCTGAGTTGAAAGTGGTAAACTATTCAGATTTATTTCTGTATGGTTTAAATACAGACAGTATCTTTGACAAGTATGAACAAGATATTGCGGACTATCGTAAACGGAACGATAAATTACTTGATCTGTTTGCGTTAGAATTTTTATAAATAATAGCACTACATTAAGAGCGTGAACAGGAGAATCCTATGCTAGAACCAAAAGACTTTGTGAAAAAGATTCGTGATGAAAACAAAGCACTCTTCGAGGCATCCAAGATGAATGTCAAGGCGTACTTCGAAGGAGACTTACCTAAAGAAGAGATGGTAGATCACTTCATTGGCCGTATGGTTAATGAACGTATGAACATGACCGAAATCTCTAAGCAAGTATCTCAAGTAGAAGATAATGCTAACCCTAAAGAACTCGAACTTCTTACTCGACAGGCAGCTGATGAAGCTAAGCACTATCGAATGGTAAAAGAAGTTATTGAACATATCACTGGTGGTGAAATCGACGTTGCTGAAGCATTACGTAAAGAACGTGAGATGAACACTGCTAAGGGTGCTACACTTCTTGAGAAGTATGATGCTGAAGATGATGAGGCAGTATTAGCTGCATATCAACTTGTTGCAGAAGGACGTGCGGAAGCAGTCTGGAATCAAATGGCAGATACTATTCAAGACGAGTTTATCTCAACCCGCTATCGTCAAATTGCAAAAGATGAAGGCTTCCACAGTGGAATCGGTGGATGGAAACTACGTCAACTCGCAACAGATGCCGATACTCAGTCACGTGTACAACGTGTGATTGAAGGTATGCGTAAAGACTTGTTTGAAATCTCATGTGCGAACACAGTTGAAGCAACTGGCTCACGTCAATTAGTTAACGAAGCATACGGTTGGTAAAATGAAAATTGGACTCACTCAAAGAGTCCAATTGCTTTCAGAACAGTCAGGGATCACAGGTGATTTTACCGATCATAGTTGGTATGTGTCACCTCTGACTAAAGATCATGAATTGATACCCGTTCCGAATCGATTGGACTTAGATTATGATGAACTTGCTGAAGAGTTAGACCTACTCATAATCACAGGCGGTAGAAACGAAGATGTTCGTGTCATTACCGAAACAGAACTCTCAACCTCAATGGTCTCTATGGGTAAACCCGTATTGGGTATTTGCCATGGTGCGTTCTTACTTACCTCAATATTAGGTGGTGACGTAGCACCAGAGAAAAAGAATCATTTCTTTTCAGAACACCAAGTTTGGTATAGAGGAATGCCTAAGTGGGTCAATAGTTTCCATCAACCATACATAAACGAAAAACCTTCCGGTGCAGCTGTGCTTGCAACAGACCCCGAAGGTGATTGTGAAGCTTGGATAAAAGATAATATCTGTGCAATCGTATGGCATCCCGAAAGGATGTTAGAACCTTTTGTACCTGAAGAAATACTTGAAGCAACAGGATTGACATTATGAAGAATTTAATTTCAGATGAAACAGTTTGGTGTGAAGACGTTTGGAGATTTGGTGTTCGACATTACAAATCTAAAACCCATGATCACCAAGTAACTTTACCTGAGTTCGATGGAACTCGTTACATCATAGCACACAACTGTGCCATTAGTACCGCAGTTATGAAGACTAATATCTTTGGTAGTGTTGCTATGCAAACAACACAAACTCCGCATATCAAGATGCTCAAAGATTCTTTCTTTGTTGATATCATGTTTCCCGGCTTGCAATTAAACGAAGATAAGGTATATCACATACCAAATCATCCTACCGGAAACTTATCATATATGGATGGTGGTACAAACTCTACTGCAATCGAACCCGCACGTATGGGTCTGCCTGTAGTAAACTATGTGCACTTTCCTGAAGGTATGAATCAAACTCTACACACCCATCCTAGTCAACGTATTGGTCTGATACTATCAGGTACAGGCGCAATTGAGTTGAACAATAATAAGTATTTCAGTTTAGCGAAAGGAACTGCATTCTGGATGGATAGAAATGAACTACATAATTTTATGTGTAACAGTGGTGACGATGTAACCCTGTTTGTCTTTGCACCTGATTCAGGTATGGGGCCTACAGATGAAGTCAACCCTTTGAAAGCGAGAACCTATATTGGACAAACAAGATAAAAAACTTATTATCATAACAGGCCCTCAAGGGTCTGGTAATCACTTATTCAGTAAAATCTTTGCACTTCATCCAGATGTACAAGGATGGGACTTTGGTCACAAGTACTGGATACCTAGTGATGAGGAACCCTTTGCAGACGCATGGGTAGACGCTACTAAAACAAAAAAGTTTCTGACAGACGATCTCATGGTCGCAAATGTCAGTGTACCATTTGTATATGATGGTGAAAAAAGAATTCCTGCCATCCAAGAAGTTGTGTATGAAGCACAGGATGCTGGATATAACGTTACGGTGTGTGTGATCGCTAGAGATCGCAACATTAATACACTACAACAAACACGAGTACGTGGTGAAGAAACACTGCCTATAGCATTACAGTATTATCGTTGTTTAGATGCAGACATGGCCTATCTCTCTCATGAGACATTGATGTTACATAAGACCTCGTACTTAAGATGGGTGTCTAAGTATTTGGACTTTCCTATTGCAGTAGATGACAATAGAATATTCCAGATACTTGCGACAGATGAAAACGCAAAGTACGTTGAGTACGTAGAGAATCACTGGTTAGATAAACATGTCTGGATGGGAATTCAAAAAAAGAACCTCAGATAGTTACCTATTGATGACAGGTGCGCCCGGCTCTAGATGGAGTGGGGTGGCAAATGGCATCTACGCATCTGTTGATTTCGATCATACGGACTCTTCAGGTGAGAGAAGTTATTCTCATCACAACGGACTTGTACATGGGGGCGCATACTTTGACCCAGAAATGGAGTTTGAGTTTCGCAAGGACAGGTGGGATCGTCCTTTCTCAGGTGACGGTGTTCGCCTGATTAAATCTCATACTTTAGCAACTCACCTATCAAACTATAGGAAGTACAATATAATTATGGTGTATCGCAACAGTTGGGATTGTTGGAAGTGGTGGAACGAATGCGGTGGTTTTGATATTGCGTATCCAAGTTATAAGTGGTACAGAAATCAAGATCGAATGTACGAACAGATTCAGTTACAAAATCAAGGGATAATGAGGTTCATATATAACTATAGAGAAAATGTAACAGAATGTGCAGATAATTATGAAGTGCTCACCACATTAGGAATGAACTTCACAGGTGTGAAGATAGAAGAGTACAAAGAGAAGGATTTGAAAGTTTATGTCTATCAACCCTCACATTAAGTTCTTAACGGACTATTTTACAAATACGTGGCCTTCGTCACGAACTGCGGGTCTGGATAATTATTACTGGACTGGATTTAAATTAATAGATGAAATCAAAGAAAACGAACGTGTCTTGGATGTCGGTTGTGGAGTTAATCCTTTTAAGCGGCATATTCCTAACCTTGTTGGTATTGATATCACCAACATAGGTGCGGACGAAGTGTGTCCAATCGAAGAGTACGAACTAATTGATATGTACGAGGAAAAGTATGACGTTGCGTTTTGTTTGGGTAGTATTAACTTTGGGAGTATGGAACTGATCGATCTCCAGATCGAAAAGATTGTAAACTGTCTCAAAGAGAAGTCAAGAATATATTGGAGATGTAACCCCGGCCATAGAGATCATGGCAACGACAGAGTCGGTGAAGTTCCGTTCTTCAATTGGTCACTGGATGACCATGTATTTTTCTCTAACAAATACGGTTATACAATAACAGAGTTTATGCCTGATAGAAATAGGATGTATGTGAAATGGGAACGTTAAGAGAATTATTTGATAAACATGGTTCGGATAAAGGATCGAAGAAACACAAATATGATAGGTGTTACGAAGAATTCTTTGAACCTGTAAGAAACGATGAGATCAATCTTCTAGAGATTGGTTGTTTTAAAGGAGAGAGTACAACTGCATTTCGAGAGTACTTCCCTAATGGAAACATCTACACTATCGATATCTTCGAAAGACATTCCGCTGAATCTATTGATGCGCTTAAAAAAGATCGTGTACATTGGTTGAAACATGACACCATGCATAAGGCACTTCCTCTAGCAATTAGAAAAGAATGGGGAGATATTGAGTTTGACTTTATTATCGATGATGGAGCACACTTCCCTATTGCTAACAGACTCACATTTGAGAACTGTGTGCAATTCCTAAAAGAGGGTGGATCGTATTTCATTGAAGATGTCTGGATGTTAGGTGGTGAAGCAGAATCAAAACAAGTAGTGAATAATAACTGGGTCAAACGTAAACCCATCATGTATGATGTTCAAGAACATTATCGTATGCTCGATACCATAAGAGAATGGGGTGATGTAGATCATTACGACTTTACAGGAAAGGGTGGGTATCCAGACGGATACATTTTGAGAGTATCATGATAGAGAAGTTATTCATCCATATCCCTAAGAACGGTGGAATGACTATTCGTAGGAATAGAGTTCTGAGACCAAAGGTTATCTTATCGACTCCAGATGTTCACAAGGATCGTGAGTATACTCGTGGTCTTGAAAGAAAGATGAATGAGACTGGAGATCATGTTGGATACGAACACGCACGTTGGAGAGACCTGAATCCTAAACTCACTAATAATGTACAGGCATTTGCATTTGTTCGTAATCCTTGGGATCGTGTTGTATCACGTTATTGGTTTGCAAAGAAAGTTATTGAGATCGAAAAAGAATCAGATCACTACGGTGAAACAGATTATGCAGACACATCATCATTTGAAGCGTTCCTAGAAGAACGTCACAAGTGGGGTGGTCAAGAGTATATGTGGCATCGTGCAATTAGAAACTGGTATCCAGCATTTGATCACGTTAGTGATCGCCATGAGACAGTAAAATGTGATATACTACGTTTCGAAAATTACAATGAAGATATTCGTGCGTATATGAATATTGCATTCGATCCTCAACCAAGGAACGTGACTGCTGTATATAACGAACCGTATCAACAGATGTATACAGAAAAGACTAAACAGATAATCGCAGATTGGTATCAGAAAGATATTGATTACTGGGGTTTTGATTTTGATACTGGGGCGACAAAGAACTACTGGCAACCATAATGCATGATGCACTACACAATGTAACTGAGGCGATAGACTTGGCAAATAAAGTTGAACAACCAGAACCAACTCAAGTTGGATTAGATGGTAAACGTCATATCAAGGCGTTGATCATTACTCTGACTAATAATGGTGAAGCAACTGCACAAGCACGTCGATTGATTAAAAGTATTCATGAGACTAAGTCACAGATCAATCCTCTTATCATGGATGCATCTACACCAGAGACCGCAAAAGAAGGTCTTGCATCTATCACCTACAAAGATTTTAGAAAAGCACCGTGGACATGGCCGATCCAGTCATCGCATGACGGTCTTGATATCAAAACAGGCCTGTACAGAAAAACGTACAGAGCAAACGATCATCGTAAAGTAATTGCATGTATGGTCTCGCATATGAGAGCATGGCAATACTGTATTGATGTAAACGAACCTATCATGGTTCTAGAGTCAGATGCAATGTTCTTCCGCAAGTTCAAGTGGGAACAGTTGGTCGATCCAAAACCCATAAAACTAAATGACACTTTCTTTGGTGCGTGGAGACAAACCAAGGAACTACAAGTACTCCAATGGAGTGAGAAAGAGAAATTTGTAAACCTAGAAAGTAGGATCAACAAAAAACCAGACACAAAATTCACTGGTGGTATATTAGGTCTCAACTCACCTATCGGTGCTACTCGTAAGTCAAGTGTATTTCACAATGCACTGTTTGGTAAGTACGGGTTCCATAAGGTTCCGTCTGTAGATCAGATGGGAGACGATCCTTTACCGCAAGGTCTAGCAGGGAACTCTGCATATGTACTCAAACCTTGGGCTGCAAAGAAACTACTAGATAAAGTAGAAGAAATTGGAATGTGGCCTAATGATGCATTGATGTGTAAACAATTCTTTCCGTGGATGCAAGTCTGCTGGCCGTACTACACTGTATTACAAGGGGGACAGTCAACAACGACTGGTTAAACATGGGCGAATGGTTATACAAAAAATTAGCACCATATCGTGAGTGGCAAGATACACTACCGTTATGGAAAAGGATACTCGTAGAATTACTGGGTATTATTATTATCACCTCACCGTTCACACTATTCATTTGGTGGTTGACAGGTGAGACTTATATATTTCTTCCGGTGGCACAATGAAACATAGAACTAAACTTATTTTAATAACAATATTATTTACCTTGGTCGCACTTTGGCCAATGGATACTCTCGCACACTCTTCATACTGTGATGGATTTTATGAAGGATATAAAATGGTAAAAGGTGAATTCGTAACACTACCAATATGTCCGATAGAACCAACAACGCCAGTTGGGTCTACTCCGTTCAGAGAAGGGTTTAAGATGGGTATTAAATGGGCAATGAGGGAAGTTGCGTGAAGGCATATGTAATCACAATCAAAGACAATGAGAAGTCTGTAGAGGCAGCTAAACGTTGTATTGAGTCTGGTAAGAAGTGGGGTGCAGATATTGAAATGTGGACTGCAACAACACCACAAGACGCACCACGTGGAATTGCAAAAAGAAAAGGTTTTGCAGTAGAAGGATTCGAAGAGGTGTACTCACGTTTCGATAATTGTCTAGCCGCATTTTGTTCACACTATTCTCTCTGGGAACAATGTCTCAAACTGAAACAACCTATCACAATCTTTGAACATGATGCAGTAGTGACGGATCAGATTCCTGAGAGACCATTCAAAGGTGTTATGAATATAGGTGCACCAAGTTACGGTAAGTTCAATGAACCTCAACACTTTGGTGTAGGGCCTTTGACAACCAAAAGATATTTCCCCGGCGCTCATGCGTATCAGATCACACCAGCGGGTGCAAACGAACTTATAAGTAATGCGAAGATGGGAAAGGCAAGACCCACAGACGTGTATATAAATCTTGACATTTTCCCTTGGTTGCAAGAGTTCTATCCTTTTATCGCAAAAGCAGATGATAGTTTTACTACAATTCAGCGAGAAAGGGGATGTTTAGCAAAACACAATTATGGCGATGACTATAAAATTGAGAAGGTGACATGATAGAAAATCTTTTCATTACAGGGTGTGACCGCAACACAGAGTGGCAGTTACCTTGGTTCTGGGAAAACTACAGTGAGTACAATGATACTCCATTATTATTTGTAGACTTTGGTGTATCCGAAGGAACAAAAGAATGGGTCAAGTATCATATCGGTGAATCTATGTTGCTTCCAGAACAAGAATATAATGTCACTGCACAAGAGATGAACAAGAAGAGTTGGTTCAAGAAACCATCGGCAATGGAATCATCCTGTGGACGTGCAAAGAAAGTCTGTTGGTTAGATACTGACTGTCAAGTGTTTGGTGATATCTCTGGTATCTTCGATCTCACTGTACCGAATAAAATCTGTATGGTAGAAGATAGACCGTGGACAAAGAGACGTGGTGAGTATGGCACTTGGTACAATTCAGGTGTTGTATGTTGGGAAGGTAAACCAACTATCCTGAGTGCATGGAAAGAGATGTGTATTACTCAGGGATGGCATGGTGACCAAGAAACTTTATATGCCATGATGGGTGGTGATGAGATCATGAAAATGTCAATCATAGAACCATTACCGCATAAATATAATACGTTACGGTTAGATTACACTGATAAGATCGCCGTAAAGAATCCCTTGATCGTACATCATACAGGTGACAAGGGAAACAAAGTTATAAAGGAGCAAATCAATAATGTTCAGTAAAATGTTACTAGGCGTTGTAGCTGCGATGGGAGTGACCGGATACCTATACTATATGGCATCCGAAAGCAAGATCGCTAGTATGAACGCACAACTGCAAACTCAAGCAGGAGTTATTACTGCGTTTGAGACTAGACAAGCAGAACAAGTGAGAACCATCGAAGCACTTGAGGGAAACCTAAAAAAGACTACGGAAGCACTGCAAACGCAGAACGCACGTAATCAAGAGATCGAAGGTGAGATGCAGAGATATCTGAATATTTTTGCAAGACATGATTTATCTAAACTGGCAGCCGCAAAGCCGGGACTGATCCAGACACGAATTAATAAGGGGACGAAAGATGTATTCGACACAATTGAAAACGATTCTGTTGTTATCGACTCTGTTGATGACTAGTGCTTGTTCGATTTTACCGTTCAACCAGAAACCACCAGCACCAATCCCTGTAGAGATAAAAACAGTTGAGGTACAGATTCCGATTACGCATCCTACGATGCCTCGTGCAATCGATCTCAAAGAACCGCAGTGGTATGTAGTATCTGATAAAAATATAGATACTTTCTTGGAAGATATTCGCAAACAGAATGCGGGTGGAATTGTCTTTGTGGCAATGTCAGTAGGTGACTACGAACTCATGTCATATAACATGCAAGAGATTCGTCGTTATGTTAACCAGTTGAAAGAGGTTGTGATATACTATCGCACCATCAACACCAAGGAAGAGGAAGAAGTAGTAGATGAGAACGCAAATACTGAAGAGTCTTAAGGCACAGGCAGAAGGCCAAATTGAAGTCCATAAGACTAACGTAGAAGTTTATTTAAAGTTTCCTGTGGGTGTCGGAGAACATTCTGATATTCTAGAAACTATTAGTAAAGAATTGGCACAGATCGCTGAACTAGAAGATCAGTTATTCGTGCTGGAGAAGCATTTCGATGCATGAGTACCGTTGTAAAATTGTACGGGTTGTCGATGGCGACACCGTGGACGTGGACATTGATTTAGGCTTTGGTGTATGGATGCACAAAGAACGTGTACGCCTATTAGGCATAGACACACCTGAATCTAGAACAAGAGACAAAGTAGAAAAAGTCTTTGGTCTCTATGCAAAGGAGTTTCTAAAAGATGCTCTGGGTAAAGAATCTATACTCAAAACTTTTAAGGATAAGGCAGGAAAGTTTGGTCGTATCCTTGGAGAGTTTATTGTTTACGATCCTGATACTGATTCACATCGATCTGTTAATCAAATAATGATTGACAAACACATCGGAGTAAGGTATCATGGTCAGTCTAAAAATGATATTGAGGATGAACACCTTCGTAACAGAGAAGTGTTATTGGAGAACGGAACTATAAAATTATGAGAGTGAATGTTTTGGGAAATGGCCCTAGTAACTTTATGTTTAAAAGAGGTACTAAGGGAAAACTTTTGGTATGTAACATGCCACCTTTTGAACTGAATAACAAAGAGGTTCATGCTTCCTGTATGGTTGACTTCAAAATGATGAAGGCACTTCAAGAAGGTATAGTCAGACTTGATATGTATGACTGGGTACTTGGTGCGAGACCAAGAAAGTGGATGGAAATGATGCCAAATTTTTATCTAAAATATTCTCAAAACATAAGGGATTTTCATCAACATATCCCTAAATATGCTCAGCTGCCCGGCCAATCCGAAGGTCAAGCAGCGACTAATTATTCGTGTGGTCATATGGCAGTTGACTACGCCTGTAGAAAGATGAATGCGGATGAAGTACATCTTTACGGGTTTGATTCTATATTTGAATTAGATTTGGCTAGTAGTACAGATTTAATTCTAGAGAGTGATCGGACTACGCAAAATACGTACCGTCTCGCAAATAACTGGCGTCCTATATTCACTATGATGTTTCAAGAGTTTAAGGATGTTCAGTTCTATATTCATCACGGGCATGACAATGCTAAAATTAAACTGCCTAAAAACGTTACGATAATTAAAGGGGGAAAGTAACATGTGGAATAAAATTAAACAATATCCATTAGAAGTCTGGGAAGATTTTAAATCTGTCTGGAACGTTTATCCAGCCGTACTTGTATGGTCTGGTGTCCTTGTGTTGATTGCTCTATTTGTATAAATAATAGAAAACAATCAGCGGACAATTCATGAAATCCTTTAACTCGTTTTTAAACGAAGAAATCCAACTTGCAGAAGAACAAGCTGAAATCCTTATGGAGAAACTTATCACCTTTGGTGGTAAGGCGTATCCTAAGTATGGACACATTGTTCTCATGGCAGGTGGAGCCGGTTCCGGTAAGGGTTTCATCCTTTCAAATCTTGTAGGGGTTGAAGGTAAAGTCTTTGATGTTGATGAACTAAAAGCATTGGCATCAAGGACTCCTACTATCAAAAAAAGAATTAAAGATGAATTAGGTGTTGACATGGAGAACCTTGCCAACAATCTAAAAGACCCTAAGAACGTAGAACAACTCCATGACATTATTGCGAATGTCCTACGTGTAGATAAAAGAAAAGAACAAGCATTCTATCGTGGTGTCCTAGCCGCTCCCGCAGATAGAAAACCAAATATCATCTTCGATATGACACTCAAGTCTCTAGACAAACTAGAGAAGATCGCACGTGATGCCTCTATGTTAGGTTATGATAAAAAGAACGTGCATATTGTTTGGGTAGTCAACGATATCGAAGTTGCAAAACAACAGAACCAGAAACGTGCACGTACAGTGCCTTCTGAGATTCTGGTCAATACTCACCGTGGTGCCGCTAACACTATGGGTGACATCATCAACATGGGTTCTAAACTACGTAGATACATGGATGGGGATATCGTATTCGCATTCAATAAAGTTGGCGTAGATGCAACTCTACAGAAAGGTTCTGGTGCTGGTAGAAAGATCGGTATGAGAGGTAAGACCAGTGGTGGTATAGCTCTTAAAGATGCGAACTACTTCTATGTGAAACGTGCTGGTAAGAATCCTACAAGTGTAGATAAGTTAGATAAAGAAATCCGCATGAAGATCAAGTCATACGTTCCGAAGAACGTAGACTGGAACTAGAACCACTTAATAAGATTTTCCCAAGCTGAGAACTGTACTTCTCTTCCTGTAGTAACTTCCTGATCCCACTCTGCACGTGTAGAGAATGCTTTCTGCACTAGAGGTTCTGGGTTTTTACAGTTATGTCTATCAACATATCTCAATGGATCATCTTGTCCATAATTATAAAAGAGATCGATAATAGGTACTTCAGGCCCTAAACAATAAGGTTGGAAGTTTTGTCTGATATTCCAAGTATTAAATGTAGTACTATCGTATTTCTTTGGTACATGACCTAAGACCACCGCATCAAAGTTGACAGCAGGACTGGTCATAGTCCAAGAACTTGTACCGTGTTTGTATTGTTTGTTTGTATCTAAGTAAGGGATTTCCCATTCGTCATACAAGTGATGAATACATCCTTGATGTCTAGACTCAGGCGGTCTTGCGACAGTTAGGTTGAATTCATATCCGTACTCTTTATGGAAGATAGGTAAGAACTGAAAAGAGACTTCTGGTTTCATTACTTTTGAAACATTTCTATTTTCGTACTGCACTCTTTCATTAACTTCTTCAGTTGGTACTAACCAGTCTAACATTTTACCCTGATCATAATATCCTACGAATAGGACATTCTTATATCCAGCAGCTGCAATCATATTCAACGTTAGAGGACAACGAACAAACGGAGTGTTCATTCCGTTTACGTTTTCGTCTTGAAAAGTGAGATTAGACTCGTGGTCTTCTCTATAATCTTTGATGCGTCCTACGAGTGTACCCATAAAATGATCTTTGACGCCGTTGTCAACCATCTTGCCTTTTGCAATACCGTTGTCGGATGTTGCAACGATGAACTCAGAGTTTTTGTTATATAACATGGTTATCCCTTGTAAATGTTCTGTATATGGTCTTCAAACTGTTCAATCTTTTCCAGTCTGTTAGGCCATAGTATATATTCTTTCTCAGGGTTTCTCTTGAGGTTGTTCAATAACGGTGAAATTGCATTGTACAACTTGTCAAGTTTTTCCTGAGTCGATATTACCGCAGTTGTATTCAACTGATTGGTTTGTTGTGCCTGTTGCACTACTTCGAGTTCATCTTCATTTGCGAAGGTAAACCCGAAATCGAATAATTCTTCACTCATATTTATAATCCTTGGTTTGAAAAAAAGTTACCTTTTTTCTATTTATACGCTTGCCTTTTCCTAAAATAGCTGGTAGCCTATACTTATGTTTAATGATAAAAGAGATATCCAATACGAAGGGTACGAAGCCCACATTGACGGTGAATTCCATCATGGAATCATACTAGAAGTAACTGAAGATGGTCTTATGGTAAGACCTTTCCACAAGGACTTTGTAATTCCACCATATGATGATAGTTATGAACCATACTGGATTGCAAAGGAAGATTTCGACAAAGTCAAGTTAGAAATCTGGGATGATAACTGGGGTTGTGATAATAGTGCGATAGGCCTTGACGGTTGTTTTGAACCGTGGAGACACGTTTGGGATGAAAATAATTTGAAATTTTCTTACTATTAGGGCTTGCCAAATGGTAATTTTTTTAGTAATATAGTATAGTAATTTATTGAGAGAGGTAATTATGTTAAAAGTATATCAATTCGGACTGTCCAAATCAGAGGGTGACCTAGTCAACTCTAAAGGATGGGACGCAACCCCTAAGACCGAAGCTTACATTGGTAAGTGGAAAGGTTATCAAGAAGGTACTGGTCAGTACTACACTTACGTTGCTAACGTTCAATCTAATGAACTAGAAGAGGCATTTCACTTGATGAATGCTTGGAATGATCTGGACAAGGTTGAGTGTTACAGAGACGAAACAGGTTTCGCACCACACATCTACTCTATGTCAGTAGGTGATGTTGTGGAGAAAGAGGGTGAATTCTATTCGTGTGAACCAATGGGATTTGCTAAGATTAACCCGAATGAGTACGACTCATTCCCAACACAGGAGAATTATGCCACAGGTAACGCCTAGAAGAGTTGGTCATAAGGGCAAGTATGTCGAGTCCTTTGACAAAATGTTAAACAGGTTCAAGAGAGCTTGTAACAAAGCTGGAATCGTATCGGAATGTAAGAAGAGACAATTCTACGTCAAACCGAATGAGACCAGAAATCAAATCAAAATGAAACTCAAGAGAAAGCAGAAACTCGCTAAGTTCAAAGCTGCTAACTCTGGGTACAGGAGAGGGACAGGAAAGTTCTAATGGGAATGATTTACGGATCAATGCGTCATAGTTCTACTGGACGCAAAAAGAAAAAGAACTACTGGACTACCAAATCACGGACACCGGAGTTTAAACCCTACACGCCTGCCAAGGTGGTTCGTAGAGAAACTCCGGAATATCCTTCTCACGAGTTGACCACCTACACCCCTGAGAAGGATAAGTCCTACCAGTTGGAAGAGTCTAAGAAGTTTACAGTGGCGCCTGCATATAACAAAGGTGCTTATCAGGTTATTCCAAAAAGTGATATCAAGCACATTGGTAAGTAGAAAATATTCTAAAAAAACGCTTGACTTCACACCAAGTTTATCCTATAATGGGTACATAGATTGATGAGAGAGGTTTGGTTATGTATGATGATTTGATGAATGAGTTGATCTGCCTCTGTGAGGTACGTGGTGAGTTAGATGCGGAAGGCAATGCTCGCCTAGAGCAACGCATCGTTGAAATCAAAAAGCAACTAGAGGAGTTGTCATGAACGGTCAAGGATTTACTGTGAACCCTACCAAGCCAATGCATATGGTTAAGTCAATCACTGAGAAGGAACTTGGCTTCCTTCAACGTCAATGGACATCTAACCAGAAGCGTATCGACGAACTCGTCACCCACCAACAAGAGATCGATAAGTTGTTCGACAAGATCGATCAAGGTAAAGTTTTAATTGAGGGAGAAATATAATGAACGGTAATATTGTTCGACACTTTTGTGTCACGCCCGGCCACGGTTATCTACGTGTGCCTTTGTCTGACTTGGAGTTTCTGGGTATTGAGAACCAGATCACTCCATTTTCATATAAGAACGGAACCCATGCGTTCCTAGAAGAAGACTGCGACTACGAGACCTACATGTCTGCGGCCGCAGAGAAAGAAGTTATGGTCAATGTTGTAGAACGTGGTGCGCCATCTGGTCTAGAGACATTCGATCCATTCCCACGTCCCACAAAAGGGATGTTCGCCAAACTGTATGAGAATCCGCAATTCCACTATTAATCGATTTTATCAATGAGAAAGTGGATAATAATCGAAAAAAACCATGAAGAAAGGGTTGCCAATCCACCCGTTTTTCGAGATAATAGTACCCTAATTGATGAGGACTACAGTATGGAATTCGAGATCACAGGACAAGTCAAGAACAAACGACTCGTTCACTTCTACGTGAAGCAGATGATCAAGGAGTTGGGTTTGAACCGACTCCGCAAACCAGTTATCAAAATCAAATTTGTGACCAATGCAGACGGAGCAGATGGTCTTTGCGATGGTGAAAAAAATAAATACGCAGAGATACTAATTGCTCGTAAGTGTCCTCACACTGGTCGTAAGTTTGGATTTGTTGAGATGATGCAAACTCTCGCTCATGAGATGGTGCACGCTCGTCAGTTTATCCGTGGTCAACTTTTCAATCAAGGTGGTTGGGCATGGAAGGGTCGTAACGCTGATGGTTACGAGTATGAGAATCAACCTTGGGAGAAGGAAGCATATCGTCTAGAAAAGGAATTGTTCATGGAGTGCTTTCCTCACTTTGCGGGGTTCAACAACTAGGAGAGAAAATGGACTTTGAAAACTTTTGTCGAGAGATGTATACTGAGAATCAGATTGAACGTCAACAATGGCATGACGAACCAATCACATTCGAAGATTACAAATCTAAGTGTCGAAGTTTCTTAAAAGAGGCTTATGAAAAACGTAACAAAGAAAAATCCGGTGGCGAAGAACTTGAATAAGTTCAACAAACCAGCTACTCACGTGGATCGTAAGAAACGTGATGCACGTGGGTATCGCAAACATAAAGGGGAGAGTGCTGAGTGAATATATTTGGAATTGAATATGATGATAAACGTGGTTTCCTATTTCCAGATGCGATAGACTCAGCACGATCTCAATGCGATAAGCACGTGGTCAAAATGCCGCTCGAAAGCGCTCAGATGCTCTGTACGGCACACCGACTACTGGATGGTGGTAACGAAGACCTATACAAGATCGCCCACCCTAAACACCCGTCTACACTTTGGACTATTGAGTCTGAAGACAACTACATGTGGCACTACCGTCATTGGATGGAACTCTGCAAAGAGTACACGTATAGATACGGTAAAGTACACAAGTCATGGGAGAAGTTCGGTATCCGACTCGCCCGTCCACCTAAAAATATTCCCAAAGGAATGTTAACCCCATTCAAATTGGCGTTCAAGAATTACCCCGAATGTGTTGTTGAAGGAGACCCTGTACAATCATATCGGAATTTTTATCAGACCAAACAGGATCGATTCAAAATGGTCTGGACAAAACGTCGAGTACCAAATTGGTTCTTGACAAGTGATATCAGTTAGGAGTATAATATGGCAATTTCAAAAGAGGAGCGTTACGCTATGATTCGAAGAGCTGCACTTAAGTTGCAACAACGTCAACAGAGTCAGAGGCGTGTGTCTCAACTCCAAAGAAAGAAATATGAAAAGGCAATAGAAGTGTTAGACGATCAGTCTGACATGCATTGGGATGATACTGATAAGTATCTTAACGCTCACTACGGTGAGATTTTTGAAGGAGAAGCTAATGATGGCAATCGATATGACTCGTGATGATATGTTAACAGCCCTACGTGAGGGTACTGTTAATCTTTCATTTGAGAAAGTAAAGGACGGTCAAGTGCGTGAGATGAACGCAACCTTGGTAACCGAAAATATTCCAACAGACAAGATGCCGAAAGGCGGTACTGTGGATCAATCTGTCGGCGGAGACTCTACAATTCGTGTATTCGATACTGATATACAGGAATGGAGAAGTTTTCGTGTTGACAAGGTTTTATCATTTGGATAAATAGAACTATGACTAAAGGACAGAAAGCGGCAGAAACTCGAAAGAGAAAACAAGCAGCTGCTCTAAAAGAATTAGGTTTCGAACGCAAGAAGATCAAGCGTAAACGCAAACCTATGACTGAAGAGCAGAAGGCAGCTGCACGTGAGAGACTTGCAAAGGCACGTGAGAAACGTGGCGTAACTGGTCTCGCATCTGTCCATCCGTCATTACGTGATTTACCAGAAGACCACTTTATACACCCGTTAAAGGTCAAGTCGTGGATCAAAGATAATGAGATGAAGTTAAAAGGGATGACGGGTATGAAACACTCTTCTAATGCAAAGGAGAGAGGTGCATATAATGATCTCGCAAACTACATCAAAAATATGAAGAACTATCTGACCAGTGCTCACTGGGGAGATTTCCGTTATGGTGCCGATGGGGAACATCGTGTGCAACGTATATGTGTTGCCATGGCCTACTACCCCGATGGAGAACCTAAAAGATCATACGGTATCTACTACCCTGATATTGGACAGGTATGGACTAAAGAACTTGAGGTAATGTGGTATGGTGAAAACTATGAACCCCGAAGAGTCGCCGTCGAAAAACTTTCTGACGAAGAAGAACTTCTCGAAGATGGTGGAAGAGACGGTGAAGAAAACGGAGATGAACTATATTGATTCTATAGTACATCTGTGTGAAAAGAACAACATTGAAGTAGAAGACATCAAGAAGTATCTGAATGATCAGATCAAAGAACATCTTGAAGCAGAAGCAATGGGTCTTAACTTTATTAGAAATACGTCAACTCAATTAGATGTCTAAGATTAAATTTAAACCACAAGTCAGACGCTTGTTATCAGAAGAACAAATTCAAGAACTCAAGGATATTGAAGCTCCTTGGGTTCAGTCACATTCTGCAAAAGGTTCTACAGAAGAGACCTATGTAGACATGGTAAAAAACAACGCTGAATATGATAACGTGTATGTTGACGGTCAGGCATTTAGATTAAGTAAAAATAAAGTGATCACAACTGCAATGATCGATGATATCAATTATGAGTTCGATCATGTTTGGGCAGATGCTGGTCTTAAAGTTGTAGACACAAACTACTTGAGATATGAAGAGGGTGATTGGTTAGCACCACACAATGACGCATCTCAATATGTTGATAAGTATGGTGAACATCTGGATCGACAGATAACAGCAGTGACAATGATTGATAAGTCAGATGATCTACGTGGCGGAACCCTGTGCGTTTATCAGAAAGGATTACGCATGGAGTTTGACCTAGAGATAGGTGAGACAGTATTCTTTCCTGCCGAAGACTTACATGAATGCACAAAAATACGTAGAGGTTTTAGAGAGATATTAGTTTCGTGGATGGCTTAAAAAAAGGATTTGTACTTTCCGAAGAATCAAAACAAGAACTTCTTGATTGTTTGGATTCCGATGCATTTCTACACACACAGGCAACTATCTTTACTAAGAAAAAAGAGGATGCCCTTAAAGTTGCTAGAGTAATGAGGGGCACTACTCAAAGAGTATTGTTACATGCAAGTATGTTTCCTGAAGCATGTAAACAATTTGAAGAATGGGTCGATGATGGAACTGTAGTAAGTCAGTTTGATTTATTGGTTTATAGAAAAGATTCTAGGTTCTCACCTCACACTGACAATTACGCCAGTGTAAAAGACCCTGAGAATGAGAGACCTATTCGAGGAACAGACAGAATTCATTCAACTAGTACGGTACTATATAAAAGTGACGATCTAGTTGGTGGGGACTTAGTTCTCTATGACGATACAACTAGCACTTGTCTTCGAGGTAGTGAACTAAGGAGCAATGGCAACGTGGTAGATTTAGAAGTAGGGGAAACCGTACTCTTTGAACCGGATCGTTGGCATGAAGTAACTAACGTAGAAAGCGGAACAAGAATCTGTTTGATATGTTGGTTAAAAAACCCTTCAAGTCTTTTTTAAAAAAAGTGCTTGACACACGGGGTATAAATAGTGTATTATATCATGCAATACGTGGATAAAACGTTAATACAAATATATACGAAAATATACGGAGAAAATATATGAGCTTTGCTGATCTTAAGTCCAAATCAATGGACGTTTCAAAACTGGTAACTGCCGCTAACGAAATGACTGGTGGCACTACTGAGAAAAAATCCTACGGTGATGACCGTTTCTGGAAACCAACAGTTGACGAAGGTGGTAACGGGTATGCCGTTATCAGATTCTTGCCTGCTGGTGAAGGACAAGAATTACCTTGGGTACGTTATTGGGATCACTTCTTCAAAGGCCCTTCTGGACAGTGGTACATTGAGAAGTCTCTGACTACAATTGGTCAGAATGATCCTGTGTCTGAATTGAATTCCCGTCTGTGGAATTCTGGTGTCGAAGATGACAAGGAGATTGCACGTAAGCAGAAGCGTAGACATCACTATGTGTCTAACATCCTAGTTGTTAATGACCCATCCAACCCAGCGAACAATGGGAAAGTATTTCTCTATGATTTTGGAAAGAAGATTTTCGACAAGATCATGGATAAGATGCAACCTGAGTTTCCCGGCGAGGAACCAGTGAACCCATTCGACTTCTGGAATGGTGCAGACTTCCAACTCAAGATTCGTAACGTTGCGGGTTACCGTAACTATGACAAGTCTGAGTTCAAGGCTCCGTCTGCATTGTTTGAAGCGGATGAGGTAAAACTCGAAGCAAC